>JAALOO010000418.1_pt1 | contig 38145 bp, 22 predicted proteins | sample 7257641 | NCBI WGS metagenome assembly JAALOO01 (sample SAMN14085613, study PRJNA598686) | mite metagenome | biome: ENVO:01001000; feature: ENVO:01001002; material: ENVO:01001226; isolation source: single female mite from University of Michigan culture on fish food culture... ...
CTCTCTCTCTCTCTCTCTCTCTCTCTCTCTCTCTCTCTCTCTCTCTCACACACAGGTTGTGACTTTTTTGTTAATTTGGCTCAAAAGGACCCGATCAGCGACTTCGGGTCAACAACTTGTTACAGCATTCCAACACTACTGTGAGTGTTTGTTTGCTCAGTCAGCTTCGACGAGGGCACAGCACACTTCAAACTTGTGACTAATTCGTCTTCTTCATCATCTTCAAGTTTTTGTGGTTTGACTGGCGGCGGCACACTTTCTTTGGTCTTTGACACATTACTGTTTTCCACGTTTGATTTGATTTGGTTTGTTTCAGTGCGAATGTGATCGACCACCGTAGCTGTTGTTTTTATTATTCGGCTCTTTGTTTTTTGTTGCTCGTTGGCAAATTGAGAAGAGAGCAGTTTGACGGACTGACTGATTTGGCCCTTCTCTGGGCCAAAGGGCCCGTCCCCTGTGTGTGTGCCACTTGGTGATTGATTTGATGCGCAAAAGTGAACACACACTATCTGACTGGTCTTTCCCTGCCTGCTGCTGTCATCGAATTGACATATTGTTTAGTTATCGACCGCAGTTTGAGCCAGTGCTCGGGAGAGGACTTGTCGGCACTTTTTTTGAGCCACTTTTCATCTATTCTTCTCTTTTCGACGAGGGCAAGTTGCTGTTGTTGTTTTTTGCCTGCTTATTACTGCTGCTGCTGCACTACTTATTCCATCTGATTGCCCTTTCCACTTTTCCATCAGCAGCAGCACTTGGTGTGTGGCACTTGACCACTCTTGGAATGATGTGTGGGGGCCAGCGAAGAATGAAAGGAAGAAACTATCTCTCACTCTCTCTTTTTCCAAACAGTAAACGAGGACCTAGGAAGAGGACCGGTTTCAACTGCTGTTGCTGTCTTGGTCTCTTGGTGGCAGCCAGTGTGTTAAGCTGCCATAAGAGAGGTGGTGGTGGTGGTAGTGATGTTTACCCGTATGTCCGGGTCGAAGTCTCACTCATTTCCATTCCTCTCTCTCTCTCATTCTTCCTCCCCACTACTGCAGTAGCCAGCAAGTGCAATTGACTGTAAACAGCAGCCAAAGCCATTGCTCCTGTGTGAGATGAGGATGATGATGATGGTGATGCGGTTATAGGGCGAGATATATGGACAGCCGTTTTTGTTTGTGGCAAAGTATTTGTTGCCAATTTCACCGGCCAATTTGTGTGTCTGCCTCTGCAAACTCAATTTGCGCCCATAGACAAAGCAGGCAAAGTTGTTGCTGCTTCTGCTTATGAAGAAGCCGCAACGAAGAATGCGACCACGATGAGAGGAACTCGATGGTTGCAGTGGCGGCGGCGGTGCGACCACTCGGCAAATTATGTCCGAATTATGATGATGCTGCTGGAAATGCTGTTGCTGTTGCTGTTGTTTTTTGTTTTTGTTGGGAAAGCTATGTTGTTTCTAGCCGAAAAGAACCTCACTGACTGTTTCTCTGCCTGTGTCCTCGAAGGCAAACGCGAGGACCTCGCGGATCTTACCGCCGCCACTCAGCAGTCAGCACATTAGCACCCTTGTGCACTTGCCTGCTGCTGCTGCTATTTGTTGCCGTAGTTTGCCAAATAGTAGCAACTTGTCAGTAGCTGCTGTTGTTTTGACGGCAACCATTTCACCGTCATCGTCGTCGGTCTGTACAGTCGGCTCGGCCGTGAGGCCACTTCACCGCCGTTGATTCCTTCCCTCTCTGCGGCACCGATTGCACGGTCAATTTAATTCATTTGCTGGAAACGTACGGTGCGCGCCTCTGTCGGTGTGTCTGTCTCTGTCTGTCTGCCTTTGTCTGTCTGAAGCACTTTGCCTCGAGAATGTGCTGAGTAGGGACAGCAGCAGCAGATGAAGAAGAGGTCTACTGAGGGCTACTGCAGACGTACAATGACATCGAGCATCATCAGCAGCCAGTTCTCTTGTTCGCTGTTGCAGTGAGGAAATCAGACATCAATCAAAGCTGTATTTAGTGAATGTGTGTGCCTCCAGTCGTCTACGTGGTGTTTACCTAAAGTTTACCCAAATCAAGGCACACACACAGACAGCAAGTCGGAGTAGCTCAACAACAACAACTCGCCAAGTTTTGTTGGGGAGTAGAGTAGAGTAGAGTAGAGTGCTCTGCTCAGTAGTTGGCAGTTTTGCCGACAAAGCAGACGATGAAGTTGCTGCTGCTGCTGGTTCAGTGTTGGCGTCAGTGCTGCGCTATGGACTTTCAAGTGAAGAAGTGACGTAATTAATAAGCAGCAGCAGTGGTTGCAGTATTTTCCAGACACCCAAAACAGAGCACACACATCTGCCAGGCAGATCTTTCAATCCTGGGAATGTGCTTTGGGCACAATATCCGTGTTTGGCGTTGGCTCTCATTTTTGTTGCTAATTGTCAATGTTTTTCTTGTTTGCCGGGACGACTTTTTTTGGCTACCTTAAATGGCCACCAAAGTGTGTTCCAGCAGGAGAAGCAACACAACAAGTGTGATTGCTAGAATTGCTAAAACACCTGCTCTCCTCTCTCCGTTGAAGTTTCTATTGCATCGCCTTTGCACTTATCCCTCATGTCTGCTTTTGTAAATTCCATTGTCTTCTATTTTTTGTTTTTTTCTCCCCTCACTAACTGTGGTTTGACAGGACAAGTTCATCAATTCCTCGGGGGAGTAAATAGTATTAATAGACACGTGCGTCTGTGTACGACAATAGACGGGGAAGGGCTCGGTCTCGTGCACTTGATTCGATTTTCACTATATTTGGGCCCAACTGGTTCTTCTGTCTGTCTGGAAATATTCTCATGAAATCGATCCCTCTGCAGCAGCTGCAGCTGTAGAGCAGCCAGTCAGTAGTCGACGACTGCTGGGCAAAATACCCGATTCGGTAGTCGTTTTTTGGTTGTATTCGCTTGTACGTGTGTAAGCAGTGTGTTTTCGTGTTCGTGAATGACTTGTGACTTGTGAATGCGTCGAATGCGCATTCGGCGGCGGCTGCGGCATTCCCTTCAAAGGGAAAAATGTATGCACTACACTGACGCATTCTCCGGTGTTAATTGGAAAGCTAGTCCGTTTGTTTGGCTGTTGCCACTGCTGCTGCCTGCTGCTCAATTGAATTCCTGCCTTCATTTGGGTTCAATCTGAATGCTCTGAGTGCTGTGGTGATGGGGCAAAGTGTACCTCGCCTAACTACAACAACAACAGCAGCAAGAACATGTAAGCAACAAGTTGCCGCCTGCTGACGCATGTCTGGCGCTTTTTTAGATGGCTGCTGTTGCACCTCGGCGAGTGTCAAAAGCGAAAGGAACAGATCAGCCAGCCAGCAAGCCTTTGCCTCTGTGCTGCTGCTGAAATTTATGGCCGAATGACGAACGCAGAGACAGAAAACGCGGCAGAAGCGGAAAACGAATGTGCTTCTGCTAACAAATCATCCGTTTCTCGTCGTTTTCTTCTTCTTTTTTGTGCGCAAAGTACACACTGTAGCAAACAAAAGTGGAAAAAGGAACAAAATGACAGACACCCGGTGATTTGTGTGGTGGTGCTAGTGCTGCTGCTGCTGCTGTCATCATCCTCATCATCATCATCTTTTTGTCGTCGTTGTCGTTCACTTTTTGCTTTTTTTCACCATCATGTCACTGTACATCTACGATTCTGTACAACTCGGTTGTGTGTAGACCGTTTGGCAGACAGAAGTCTGTAGAAAAGGGAGGGAGGGGGAAATCTGTATCTGCTCATTAGAATAAGTGATCATTGCCATTTTGGCGAGGAACCTAACACTAACTCTAACGGTTAGTTCAGCAAAAACTTTTTTCAGGTTCAGCCATTTTGTGAGTTTTGTCTGGTCGAGGAGATCTGCCAAAAGAGAAAAGGAGAGGAAGATGAGGCAAATGACACTTGCACTAGGCTGCTGTCAATGCGGTGAATTAGTACTGTGTATCTCTTTTTCGGGTACGAGCACGATTCGTTCACCTAAATGTATTATTTATGGGCAGGGATGGCGGTGGTGGTGGTGGTAGTGCGCACTTTTTACCACTCCTTTTGGATTGAGCTGCTGTTGAGCGTTTGCCAGTAGTCTGCAACTTCGGCAGAGTTAACCCTTGGGTCGAGTTGGGCAATACGACAATTGTGTGGCAGAAATAATGGATTACAGACTTTTCATTGTTTTTTGTTTCTATTTTTTCTTCCCTATCCACAGAAAAGCAGTACAAGCAGCTGGAGAAGAGGGCAACCACCGCCGCCGGTGGTTCTGGAGCGGCGACAATGGATGGTTCTCTGTGAGTTCTCTTGGAGCTGTCGTCAATCTTGTTTCACCTGTATACCTCAAAATAATTTCCTCATTATTATTGTTACCACACTAACTCACCACGCTCCTATCTAATTGTTTTCTTTCCCATTCCCTTTCTGAGCTTTGAGTGTTGCACATGTTGAGAGGAGCGGGAATTGACTGAGAGGATTCATTCACCCGCTCCAAATGAATGGCACGCTATTGATTTGACTGCCTGTTTATTAGCACACACACACTCACTTAAAAGTAAAGTGGCGGCATTTTTTGCTGTTGCTACTGCCTCTGGTCTCTAAGTGTGAGGTTGTTAGGTGATTCGGCTGATAAATAAACTCATTTTTGTTCAAATGTTTATTTTTTTGGCTGTAATTGGCAAGGTTAGAGGTGTTTCCCTCTTTTACTCGGTAAGTGCTTTTTCCAATTTAATGCTGTTGTGTGTGGAGTCATTCAACTCACCACCACTAAAAGTGTGTGTACTGATCAGGACATTTTGTGGTCGACTGGAAAACGTCCAGTGGCAGAAGCAGTAGTTCTGCTGAAGAGAGCAACTGCTGCTGCTCAGGTTCTCCTGGGACCGGACTGCCAATCATCCAACAAGGATTCACTGCTAGCTGTGAAGGGGGATATCTAATCATCAGGCAACATCATTTTGTTGTAGGTTGTCTCAATGAAGAAAACGTGAAAAAAGTGAAATCCCAATCCATGCAGGTTGCACTCGCTGGAAGGATGATGATTATTTGGCCCTGGTCATGATCATCATTTTTTGGCTAAACTGTACGATCATTTTTGCTGCGTCTATCAATAATGTACTTTGTGCGCTTGACGACACTCCAGCTTTTGCATGTGTAAGTGAGTGAGTGTTTGCCTTCATTTTCAATTACCGCTGTTTGCCCTGCACAAGAGCACCTAAACACTTTTTTGTGGTAATGATTTCTCAGAAAAAAATCTGCCGCAACACGCACTCACATACTACGACCAAGTAAGTACTCATCTAAATTGTAATTATTTTGAGACATTTTGAAATCGACAATTTTGTAAAATATTTGTTAATAGTTGCAAAGTGCAACTTTTGTTGACGTTTTTGTATTGTCAGCATTTTCATCAGGAGCACTGGATGCTCTGAAAGCAAGGTAAGACTGAAAAAAAATATTTGAGTGCTTGTTGTTGAATTTTACGGGATTCTTCTTTTTTTGCAACTCTAAAACTCAATTTGTCTACTGTTGCCGTTTTTTTTTCTTTCGAGCACATTACACCTACTGCTGCAAGGCTCATTTCCCACAATTCTTTTCATTTTGTTTTCTTGCTAAAAGCAGCGGGATTGTCGCATCCTCTTTTTCTCCCTTTTCCGCCGGTGACTTTGATCGAGTAAGCTTTCCAACTTTTCCCTCTTTTTCTGGTGGCAATTTTTTCCTACTTTTGAAGCTGACCTCGTAACCGTAATTATTACCGAAAGTGCTCTATGACGTGGTGCCTCCTTTTGCTGTGATGAACTTTTTCTGGTGTTTTATTCTTTTATTTTATTTTGCATTGCCGTCTTCTTCTTGGCAGGGATTTCTCCAAATCATAAAGAGGATTCTGGAGGTAGTTTTTACTGGTTTCGGCTAATCTTTTTAATGGTTGAAGCAGCAGTTAAGTTTTAAAAGACGACGTTTAAAAGCTGTAGTCCTCACTGACTGACAGACACTGACTGCGTAACTGATCAGTCCTTGACGATGTAACTTCTTCTTCTTTCAGTTGTCGTCTTCTTTTGTCTCCGGTGTGTGTTATGTCACACAGGATGCGACAAAAGCGGTTCTATCAACCGGAGAATCTACTAGATAGCTGTCAGTTAGAACTATACAAGGAGGGAAAGTAATTTGTACGGTCGTTGTTGCACGTCTTGCTAACTGCTAACTGCTCTTTAATTTGTCTATTCTTTTCATTCTTTTTTTCTTCTTCTCCCCTTGAGGACAGCTGTACTACGTGCAGTGCAGTGCTGTCACCTTGCGTAACTGTCACTTCCGATGAGGAGGTGAACATGATGAAAATGATCACTGACACTTTGTTACTCCTTTCCTTTCCGACGGTCGGTTATTTTAGCCCACTGCGACTGTTATGAAAGTGTGAAAGGGTTCCAGAATATACTGCCTGTTCGAGCTGGTTTGTGCAAGCGAAGAAAGTAAGACACTGCTCAAAACGGTTCTTCCTTTGTTTTACCATGACGTAAGACGTAATATTGCATCAGTGTCGGTCGGTTTGTCTGACAAGCTGCTGATCATTGCGCGGCGACGGCTAGCGATACGTACAACTGCCGACAGATCTATTCTTCTGTTCACTTCTGATTACTGATTTGGATTTTGTGAAAAAAGGGAGAAAGTGGGAAAAGGGGACGTCGTCCCTTTCGGACGCCCTCATCCTCTCTCTCTCCTTTCCTGCCACTTTTCTCATGCACTTGGCTCCACTGAGAGACTGATGCAGCTTGTTCAGTAGTAGTCTTCGTCAGCTGTAGTCTGTTGTCTGAAAACGACCGACCGACCGACCGACTGCCAAACACAGTCAGCAGCAGAAAGAAGCAGTCAGAAGTGCGCTGTGGTGCAACTGGTGGAGCTGTAGTGTATAAAAAGTCAATCTGCTGTTCTCTGCTGGTGCCACTGTTGATTGAGCTGTGTGTGAGCCTTCGCCATCATCAGCTACAAGATCACTGACAACCCGTACAGCACTCACCGACGCAGACACAGAAAGGCAGACAGTCTTGTCGTACAATGGGCGCCATTGACAAAGTTAGCTGTTGGCAGCCGTACCGGTAAGGAGGCACACTGACTGTCTGTCACCGTTGCTGTTACTGCTACTGCCATCACTACTTTCGCCTACGTCTTCTGTGCACACTTCCGGATCTTCTCCTCTGTCGGCGGCAACAACAAAAAGAGAGAAATCTTTTTTCTGAGCGACATCTCTGCTAATTATACCTCTCTCCACTACTACCACTGCCGCTCAATTGTCGCTGATCACCTCTTTTCATTCAGCATTTGAGAAAGGCAGTGAGGGAAATAGCAATTCCGGTCTAATGAACTGCTCTCGGCTGAAATTCAAACCGTCGCTTGCACTACCACCACTGCTACCACTCCCATCACCGACGTTTCCACCCCCACTTTTTTTCTCCTGCTTCATCCTCTTCTGCCACTACATCACACTACTGTCCAACCGGTGAGTAAGATGTGAATGAGAAGAGGGAAAGAGGCACATAAATATCGGTAAGCGCCTTACCTTCTAATCGCCTTACTCACACAACTTTGCACACTGGCGCACTGGCGCACTTTACTTTTTTCGTCTTCTTCCCTTGTTATTCTGCCTCCATCATCCTCCTTTGAGTGAGTAAATTAGGTGATGATAATTGGTGAAAGTAACTGTGCAACAGCAACATTAACAACAGCATCAGCAGTAGCAGTGTGTAGTTCAGTAGTGCAGTTCACTTCATCTTCTTTCTTTCTTTCCTTCATTTCTTGCCCCACATTTTTTCTGTGGCCCACACGTTCCGGGTTTGTACAATATTATCACTAGCGGTAGAAGGAGACAGAAGTAGTAGTAGTAAAAGTGTGTTTTTCCATACTCTTCGCCTTTTCTTTCTTTCCTTCCTTCCTCTCCTGCTAACCTTATTTTCTTTGCTCATTCTCCTTGTCATTCTTCACACTTCTGCAGCTGCCGCTGCTGTTGTGTTCTCAATGAAATGACGGGGAAAAATGGTTTGCCTGCCTTTTCTCGCCTTGCTCGCTACGGCATCTTTCCATGAAATAGCAATCGGTTGTAATCATCACCACTGCAGTTGTCTGTCTGTCTGTTTGTTTAGTTAGTCAGTCAGTCATTCGGCTGAAAATGAGGACTCAAAACGATGATTTCGGCAGACGATATTTCTTTCGTCGACGATGACATTCGTTTTTCTGAGCTGCAGAAGCTGAAACCGCAACTTTTTGCTCAGCTGTTTTCTATTACGGTTGCGCAAATTTCTTTCTTTTTTTCGAGTTTGCCAGTTAGAGGTTAGCTCTTTTCTCCTGTTATCGTTTTTTTCTGTTTCTTTTCAGTTTTGCAAGTTATCCCATGACCCCCTTCTCCTTACTTCAGTGTTCACCAGTTAGAACCAGCCAGTCAGCCAATTTGTGCCCAGTTAAACTTGTGGCTACTTAGCACACAAAGACAAAAAAAAGAAAGTTTTTTGCAGTTTTCTGTTTCCTCTTTGTCCTCTTGCTGTTGAGGATTACCTAGTGGTGGTGGTAGTGGTGATGATGCCGATGGTGATGATGTCTTAATCTGCTTGTGCCATTGTGATATTGTCTTTTTGTCTTTTTCTTCTCCTTTGTGCCAGTGCCGCCAAGTGCTCACCTGTATTATTTGCACTTTTGACCGGACACAGTAGCAACAGGTAGTGGCAGTTTGTAGTTTGCTGATAATTGAGTGAGTCATGTTTTTGCCTGTGTCTGTGTGTGTTTGCTCATCACCACAGTGAGAGGAATAATATTTGCCTAAACGTTTAACAGGTACACACTCTCCTTCACTAACTCATTCACGCAATGATCCCTCTGCTAAAACTCTCCCCTTGTAAGTGACCACCAACTGTATCAATATTGGGGGCTTTGAAAAGCAACACACACTCACAACCTCACAAAAGGCTTATTTTCCAAACACAAAACATTAAGACAAGGGCAGAAAACAAATCATCCTCTCCATAAGGTCTGGTGCTGGCTATTATTCAGTTTTTCGTTTAACTTGATTTCAATTACCTCATTTTTGCTACACAACACAGTCAAACGTTCCGCAACAATTACTGTCGCAGCGACAAGACCATTTTGTTTTTAAGCCTAAACGGATTACACAAGTAATATTTTTTTATTTTATTCCGCTAAAAACTTGAAGATTAGCCAAATGTGTCAGCAAAACATTTAGCAAGTTTTTTGGTTAAATGTTTCTAGTGACCACCAAAGTTGTGAAAAATATTTGCACTTTTCTTAATATTTTTTACTGCAACTTTTAAAATTAAAAAATTAAAACACAAGCTGTTTTTGTAGCTCAAAAACATTTAGCAAAGTGAATGAACACACACTACACTACACGTGGTCATTAGTTAGAATGGCAGCTATCAGTGGTGATAAAGGTGTCAGTGAAAGGTGTTGCTCACCATGTTCAGGTGCCTCTTGTTTGTGAAAAACAGCAAAGAAAGTTCTCCATGGAAACTATTCACCTTCATTCACATGCAGTGCAACTACTACCGAGGTGAATTAAGCTGTCAGGGAAGATGCAACAATCCTTATCAGCAAGTGCTAAGCACCACTGGTGCAGTTCTGGTGACCACTCACTTTAATAAGAGAATCTGCTGTTACCCTTTTTTGCCCTCACTATTCTCTGAGCTGTGTGTGCTCACAAGTTTTGATCATTTGCTTTACTTAGTGACCATCATTATCATTGTCTATCTTTTTAGTCAGTTTGTGCTAGTCAGCTAGTGCTAGCAGCAGCAGTGTCATTCATCCAGTGCAGCTGGACATTCATCAAGCTGTCAAATTAAGGCGACAATTAAACTTAATTTTATCCTTATTATGACAAAGACGGCTACAAGGGCTAATTCTACGACCACTACAAACTGGCCAATTTACCTCTTTAATAGTTTCATTTGTGTCTGGTTTTAGTGGTGGTGGTGACGGTAGTGGTGACGATGGTGGTCCCCCTGCGCAATGGTGCAAGTTCTCGGTCAGTTCTGTAGAAACGAAGCAACTAAAGTAGTTTCCATCCTTGAGCAAACAAATGATTAGGCAAATAGGCATTGTTGGATGATAATTCGTAATAAGCAAATGTCACTGCAAAGTGAAGGAAAGAAAATGAGAGAGACAATAAAAAACAATACACAACCGCGAAGTGATAATGAGTGAGGGGATACTGAAAGAGGAGAGCGTAAAGGGTTTGACTGCGTCAAAAACTTCTGTGGCATTTGCATTGTCATTGCAAACTTTAATAATAAAGAATAAGATCTAAGCATCGTTACAAACAGCAACCAAGTTTATTTAAATTAAACTGAGCATAAAATGACAGTTTGGCTAATTACTGGCAGAGAAAGAGCAGAAAAAAACTATTATTTTAGGTCAGCCACCGCAGCTAAATTGTGAACCAAATTGTGTTCAGTTTATTGGTCTTTTCTGTTGGCCAAATTGACGGAATATAAAACACACTGAGAAAAGGAGAATTCTGTTTTCTTTGCAAGTTTTTTTATTTATTTCAATTTTCACGTTTATGAAATTCATAAAAATTTTCCAAAACTTTGTTGCTCTTTTTATTGTCAGTTTAACCCACTTTCTCTTTCATCCTTAATGCTCAAATATGGGCGTTTTGGTTGATAACACTGATAGCAATCTCCCTCTTCTTCTTTTTTCTTTTTCCTGCTGGTGTTTTTCCCACTCTTTACTTTCTATCCTCTTCATTTTCTTTCCCATATTCTTTCTTCTACCACTGTTTTCATTCTGACTTCTACACTCTAAAAATACATTGTCGACCAATAATCTCACTTTACTTTGTGTGCAGGAGTGAAAGCGAGAGAATGCGAGTGGCGGTGGGGAAGACAAACTGTCGTTTTAGTCTCCTCAGTCGCTGGAAGCCTCTCTTTACCCGAAACTGAAGAAGCACTGAGGAACTACCGCCGCCGCTATCACCACCACAAAACCAACCGGCAACGGTGCAACACACCAAAAGGAAAAACAGCAAAAACCTTCTTCAGCTTTTCAACAAAATTGGTGAGATTAGTGGTGGTGTTGGTGGTGGCAGTAGAGCACTAACACCAGCAAACAGATAGTGACGGGCCAAAGGGGCAATTTTAAAGGGAGAAAACTCTCTCAAGAAAAAACTGCAGAGAGGACCAAGAAGAGGAGAGCACTGCTAGTCAGAGTCGTCTGCACTGCCGAGTGGTTTGCTTTTCTTCCTTGTGCTTCTGCTGCTGTGCCGTCTGCACTGACTGTGTGTACTTCTCTCTCTCTCTCTCTCTCTCTTCTCTTGCTTCCCTTGCTGACTACCCTGGTAGCGGAGACTGCAACTTTTGCCGACTGACGGTGACTCTGTTGCTGCTGCTGTTGCTCTTCATTCGGCGGCAGTCATCCGCGCACTGCAGACGCACACACACAATCTCTAGTACCGTATATTACCATTATTCCACTTCTACTTCTTCTCCCCCTTCTTCCCCTTCTTCTTTCTGGTAAGAAAGCACAAATTGGATGCAGTGGGGACTTTGTGCGCTGCAGTCCATTTGCTGGCAACACAGTATAGTGACTTCTGCTTCGGTTTCTGTCTCGGTTTCGGCGTCTTCTTCTTCTTTTTCTTCATCTTCATTTGGCATGAATGAATGAAAGAAAAAGAGATCGGAGCTACTTGTCTTTGCACTGGTCGTCACTGCAACCCCGGCGCCAGTGCCAGTGGCTGATTTCAGCTGCTGTACGGCACCGACAGGGAATATTCCGCTGCCAACTTCTTTTTCTTTATTCTCTTTCTCTCATTTCCCCTCTTCTAACCTCTGCTAAGCCAGCTGCTGCTGCTAGCTAGTCTGATGAGGCTCGTGCGATCCTTGTTCCAGATTTTAGCCCTGTTGCTATTACTTTTTCTTTTGTACGGCAATCTTCTTTGCTGCGTGCTGCCAAAATTTAATTATTTTACTACTTGAAATTTTCCCAACATAATTTATTTTTTTTTTGTTTTTTTTAAAATTCAGATTGACATTCGCCCTAAATCAAAATTTTTTAGCAAATCATTGTGCATCAGTAATTTGTGATTTTTATAAGTCTCCACCTTTTTGCCACTTCTACTAATTGTGGTCATCATTGTGTGTGCCTGTGTACTTTTTTAACAGTTCAACTTCAAAACTTCAAACGAGACAAAAAAAACAAAAAGAAGAAAAACCAAAGTGTACATTTGCAATTTTCTTCCTCTTTCATCTGCCTCTTTGATTAGCGGTGTGATAATTTATCGTCCCTTTTGTATTTATCCTCATCCTCTTTGCGTACCTCTCTTACCCAGCTGTAAATTTGTGTCTACGTTTCACAGATCGTGATTGGTCACCAAACAAAAAAGTGCTAACCATCTTCTTCCTTTTTTCTGGTTTTACTCAGACACCAAACAAAGTTCATCTCCCTTCTTCTCATTGATGAGCTAGCGACGAGACACCACGTGTTGTCAAACTCAGACATCCTTCAGCAAGACGGAGAAAAAAGGTCAGAGGACAAAGTTAGCCAGGTTGTGTTGGAGTTGTGACCCAAAAAAGAGAGTGGCAAATGAGCATGCCAGGCGTGGATAGCACCTTCCCACAACAGGCCGAGCATCCCCGACTGCCTCTCAAGTGGTGGCCGAGTGGTACTACTACCACTTTTACCCCGCACAACAGCACAGTGGCAGCAGCTCTGGTGTCATGTTCTAGCAGTGCCAGTGCCAGTGCCGCTGATAAGCTGCTCACCAGTAGCAGCACCTCCAATTGCTGCACCCGTGCCGGTAGCAGCAACATCATCATCATCATCGGCAAGAGCACTCAAGAAGCAGTTAAGAGCAGCAGCAGCCACCGTCTTGGCCCATCTTATCGGCACAATGGGCAATTGAGACCGCCACCGCCGCTATCGCCACTAGAAGCCACCGCATTAGCACGTACACCTTCTTCTTCGCCAATGGGTCGAATATCGATCAGCTTGGCGCCATTTCACCAGAGACCACTCTCGCAGCAGCAGCAGCAACAGCCACCGATACAAAGCACGGCGACAATGTCGTCTCCACCACCACCAACCTGCCACCACCTGGTCTTTGTTGATGAGCAGCAGAAGCATTGCAGTTCATCGGCAATTGCACTGCAGACGGCACAATTAATTTTTTCGTCTCATCATCTCTCAGTGAGCTCTTCAATATCAGCACAACCACTACCTTTACTAGCAGCTTCCTCGTTCAGCAGCTGTAGTGGTAGTTCTAGTGCAGCTTCAACTAAAACAGACGATCAGGCAAGAAGAAGAGCAGAAGCAGCAAGCGTCTGCAGACGACCACCAGAGTCATCACTGATGATCAGCACCAGTTACTCTGTCTTGTCGAGAGAAGAGGACGGAGGACCACACAGCTTGTTTCGTCTGGGTCAACTCTTTCTTCTTTTTGACTCCTTCATTTCCTCTTCCTTCTCTTCATCACCTTCTTCCTCCTCTTCATCAGTGACAATTAATTGTGCAATTTCATCAGCAACCTCCACCTCCTCCTCCAGCAGGCAAACTACTACTAGTTCATTTCTACAGTTCATCATTTCCCTTTTCCTCTTTTTCCTTTATTCACCAGTATTGAACATTGCAGAGGATGCAAAGAGTTGCAAAATGTTGCCAAAGCAAAACAGCAGCAGCAGAAGTGAGCACCTTCACAGATCATCATCATCATCACTGCAACATGATCAAAAAGGCCATCAGCAAAGAAGGTCATCTGATCAGAGAGGCAGAAGATCTTTTTTTAGAACAGCGGCGCTTCTGTGCGCACTTTTCCTTGCAATGTCATCACCTAGCTTATCATCAGCATCACCACCAATTTCTTTTCAGTCATCCTCATCAGTTGTCTCCTCCATTCCACCACCACCTTCATCTTACCACCATCACCAAAGTTCGCCGTTAAATTTGCACCGGCATCACCATCCCAGTCATCCTCACTCGTACCAAAATCGGGCACAACAGCAGCAGCAACAGGTGAATTATCCTCAAGAGTACAACAGTGGAAGCTTTAAATCCTACAACTTTCACCCCCACCAGTTCATGCAGTCTGAGCAGCCATTCGGTCTGCAGTACAACTCTCAAAGTGCGCCCAAGCAAAGCGACCGTCCAGTGGTGGCCGACCGAACGGTGCGTCGCATCAGCTCGGCGGCCGAGTCGAGTAACTACTTCCACAACTTTCCGCAGCACGGTCTTTCCATCCACAACTCGGGTGATCCACACAGCAGCAGCAAGCAGCACTACCAGCCAAACTCGAGGATACACACCACTACAGTAAGTCGACAGTCGTCATCGACTTCCAAAAGCACCTCCCCACAGCCACAACCTTCTACCCATTTTGACCCGACCAAAGTTTGCCCTGAGGGTCCACCTTCTCAATGGGCCAAACAATTGGACGTGGCCGGCAAGGCCTACCTCGCTCCGATCGTTTTCACCGGTCAACTGGTCTCTCTGTCTGAAGACTTTGGCGGGCGAATAGCGGCCACCTTTCGCCTGCTTCGTTTGCTAAAGCCAACAGAAGTGCACGGCGGGGGTGGAAATGGTCAGGGCTCTATCAATCACCATAGCCATCACCACCACCAGCAGCATCACAATAGCCCAAACAGCAGCAGTGCCGTGGCGGCCCTTTCTGCGTTGACCAACGCCGACTACGAGCGGCACGTGAAGCTGTTCTTCTTCAACCGCAGCACCAGCGCCGCCGGCGCCGCCTCCTCTTCTAGCCTGGAGCCGCCCTACTGCGCCCCCTTCATGGCCGACATCAAGGAGCGCCTGGTGACCAAGCAAAACTACCTCCTCTTTGCGCATGAACACGTCATTGCCACCTACCGGGTGAGGGCCACCTCGGCGCCGCCGTCACCCTCTCAGACAGTCACCACCACCCGTCACCACCAACAACAACATCACAGCAGCGGCAATAGTCATCAACAGTCCTCCTCCCGGTCCCACACGCCCATTGAGCTGATCTCTCTGGTGACGTACGCCGACCCGGAGCCGCTGAACCGCAACACCAGTCGCCTGGTGCGCAAGGTTCTCTGCAAAGGATGCGGTAAGTTTAAAACTGCTTTTTATTATTATTCAGTCAGCTACCCTCTTCTCTTTCCTTTCCTTTCTTCCTTAGCTGGTGAAAACACGGTTTTTGCCGGTTGATTAAGCACATTGAGTCAAGACTGCTGGTTTAGCTTCCTATACACTTTTTTAGCACTTTCAACCAGAAGACAGGCTTAGAACGGCTTTGCGGCTCTGGTGTCGGTGCTGGCCAACTACTACACAGAGTCACTCACTCTCGTTAGTTATAAATAGTATCATCTATTAGCCATATCCATAAATTATCTCACTCGCCGAAAATGCTACCACTACCACCGCCACCACCAGAATCTGCAAGCAGCATTCTGGTGGTTTTTTGGCGCTTTGTTTTTAGTTGCAGCAACTGATCTTTACGCTTTTCGCAGGCTTTGGCGACGAGCTCTCATCTTAGTCTCATCTCATTTCAGTCTCAGTTGCTTCCTTCTTATGAGTGTGTGTGTGTGTGTGTCGGCGTCAGTTCGCAGCCTTTGCCCTTCTCCCTAAAAAGAGCAGCAACAGCATCTGCAGCATAATATTGGAGCTTCTTCTTTTGAAGCTTCATCTTCTTCTTCAGTTCTTGGTGGCGGCAGTGAAATGGCACTGGTGCTGTGACGGCGGCAACACCAGAGATAGAGAGCTGCGGCAGCGACAGCCGAAAAAAATATATAAATAAAGTCCCGGCGCCTTTTATACCAGCACCAGCAACAGTCACTTCAGGAAAAGTCATCATCACTAACAGCAGTTCTGGCAGCAGCAGCAGTAGTTTCTCTTCTTGTCTTCCTCAATTGAGGAAACGAAGATCTTGCTTGCTTGCTTGCAGTAAAGCTTATTTGCTCAGTTTTAAAGTAACTGCAGTTGCAGCCATCGACGCCTTTAGTTTTTGTGCTGGTCGGGCTCTGGTCGGGTAAATTGAGAAAAAGAGCAGTTTTTGGCTATTGGAGACATTGACTTTTTTGCCGCTGGGCTGCTCTATCAGGTCTATTTGGTGAGTTATTTTGAAGGGATATTTTTTTATTATTAGTCTTTTCCTCCCCGTTTTTACCAGTTTTGCACCAGTTTTGCTACTGTCTGGTAGTCAGCACTAAACACTGCAGCCAGTGCTATTTCTGGCATCATTTTTTGCAGCAAATGCAATAATGCAGGTTTTTTCTACCAAATTTTTCTCTCCATTACCACTAAAACTGCTAAAGTTGGGTGTGTGATTTTTGATATAAATATTAATGAGTTTTCAGTCGGTTATTTTTGCCATACAATAGTGCAGGTGTACGGTAGTTGTTGTTGTACAATTGCCACGGCTGCACCTGTTGGCCTGAATGAGCTAACTAGCCCGGAAGGTTTTCACCAGTCAACACCTGATTTCTCTTTCCCATTTCAGTTGTGGTGAAAAAAATCAAAATAAATTCCACCGTCTGTGTCGATGAACTGATTCCAGCCGATTCAGGCAGATTCTAGTTAGCTAGATAGCCCAATGACCGATTTACTACTTCTATTACCGGCAGTGTCTGCCGCCTGCCTGTTTGTCTGTGATGACTGTCAGTGACCACTGTCTCATCTTTCCTTCTCTCCTTCATCCTCCGACGACCCTTACCTGCCGAGCCTTTGACCATCCAGGACGTGACCTGTGACCTCTGAGCAGCCCCTCTTCTTTCCTTACTGACTGCTTCTTAATCGAATGCCAATTCGCAGTCAATTCTCTCTCTTTCTTTCTCTCTCCCCCACCTCCCCCACATTATATTCCCCTCACTCTCTTCACTGTCTTTCTAATCAGCAGTAGTCGCCTGTTTATGACGGTGCACAGTGGTACGGCAGTGGATGCTGCTACCTTCTTGTTTAGGCTGCCTGCCTCTTTTGTCTTTTGCTCCTGTGTTTGTCGGCAAGGCAGTTCAGTGCGCCCTTATTTTGAATTTTCTCCTCTTGCTGTCTGCTGAATTTGCGCAAGTTTGTAGGGAGAAAGAGAGAGACCTCCGCCAACGCCACACCTTAGTGCGGCGGCTCTTTGCTCTCTCTCTCTCTCTCTCTCTCGCCTTTAGTTTTGTGTTGCGCTGTCGTCGACAGTCGGTTCAACCAATTTACCCTCGATTGGGTCTAGTTCCTGGATTCCATTCCCATATTACGAGTCGGCAGTCACAACAACAACAGCAGCAGCAGAATGTTAACAGCAGAAACAGTGCTCACTGAACTGGTAGCAGAATATGTGTGAGAAATGGACAAAAAAGAAAATAAATGCTAAAATAAAAACGGGTGGCTCATTTAGAAAAAAAAGAGAAAACAAATTAGTCTGTCGGTGAATGCTGGAAGCTGCTCAGCTTGATTTTCAACAGCAACAAAAATCCAGGCGCAAAAATGTTGCGCAAAATTGGGGAGAATTTTCCATCACAAGTCAAGAATCTCTTTCTAAGCAGTTGTGAAGTGCAGTTTTTGCCAGTGTTCGACTTCACCACCACCACCAGACTATCTAATTCCATCAGTGTGTGTCTGCAGAAGCAGTCAACAGCAGTGGTGCATCGTCAGTAGGGCAAAAGTATCAGATGTCTGGTGGGTGAAGCTGTTTGCTGGTGAACTGCAACAGCAACATCAGCAGCAAATCTCCCTCACTTTGCCAAGCAGAAGTAGTTTTGCGGCTCGTCTGGGCTCGATATCGATTCGATGTCTGTTTTTGCCTCAGTAGTCTCTGTGTATGTGTGTTTCTTGTACAACAACACAATTAATTATCGAAGAGAAGAAGAATTTAGCCTGTGCTTTTAGCTGCGGCCACCAGCACCGTTACTGAAATTTGACACGCAACAGGTTCACTCTAATAGGTCTGCGAGGTTGATTGATTGCAGTGATATACCTGTGACTTGCTTGCTTGCTTGCTCACACACACAGTCACACAGTCACACTGGGGGCAGTTGGCACAGTGTCTTGAGGTTGCTGCTGCTGCACTACCGCAAACACACACACACACACCGATGATCGATCGCACAGATGGGGCCGCTGATGGGACCGATAAAGAGCAAATGAGAGAAGTAAGAAGAAAGGTGATTGATATAGTTAAGCAGCAGCAGCCAATTAGTCTGCTCATTGAGCTTCTCCTGCATTTGTCTTCTGCACTGTAGCATCTAATTGAGGAATGATAAAGAAGTAGTGGGGAACGTAACCATTGTCAGAAGATGCGACAATATTTTTATCTTTGATATAATATTATTAGAACGGTGATGCAATAATACACTGCTTTAGTAAGCCTATTTTAAAGTTATTGCTGCTGCTAGTGCAGCTACCACCACCACTTACATCGAAGGGGTGAAATAGCTTGAGTGCCAAATGATTTGTACTATTTGTGCCTGCTGCGCGCACCTTGAGTCCCTCTTTTTCTTCTTTTCTTTTTTGGCACCTGTTGCACAGTTTTCTTGTTCACACTGCACTGCACTGTATGCACATGTTATGCTGTTACAGGTAACTCGATAATTTGCATCTTTGAGCCCTCTCCTGAGCCCGTGCACTTGACCGTGATCAGTGACCTCCGACCTTCCTTTCCTCTGCTTTGTTGAGTACCTCCTGTCCCTCCACCACCACCACCACCGTCCAGTGCCAATGAATGTCTTATTAGCTGTTGTTGCTGTTGCTTTGTTGTTGTTGTCGTCCTGGGCAGTGTTGCTGCTGGCCCACGGGTGACCACACAGAAGCAGGATACATATCCGCGACACCGTCAGCAGTCAGTCAATTTTGGTTTCAGTTAGTCTCAGCAATGTGCAATGATGAGCATTGTGCCCAGTTGGTCTCAACTGTGTGCAAGGGGTGGGCTTCACTTAAAAGCACAGTGTGTGCGAGCTGTGACTGTGTAACTTTTCATTATGTGATTAGCGCCAGTGGTACCGAGTGGTCGATAGAGAAAAGGAATAGGAAAGAGGAATAGTACAGTGTCATTACTGAGCAAACTACAACAATGCGGCAGCAGCAGTCTTAATCAGCAGTGTGTTTGGTGGTGATGACAGCTGAGCAACGGCCATTAGCAGTGAGCATCATTACCTGCTTTTTTATTATTTAGTACTATCATATACCCCCTCTAATCGATTGCCCGGAACAGCAGCTGATGCTGTTTTCTCAATGTGAGATGAATGTTGTTTCTGCTGCTGCTGTTGTTGTTGTTGTTGGCAAGTGCTAATGGTTGCCGGGCATAAATGCAAACAAATTGCGGTGAAAAACTTTGGGGAAAGAATGGGGTGTGATTGGGCATTTGGGTAGTCAACTCAAAGTTTGATTGAGTCATTTTGGGCAAACGGAATTCATTGACTTGATCTGTCAGTCAGTCAGTCATTTCTTTTTTTGCTGTTGATTGACTAATTGACTGGTCACGATTCTACTGATCACTCTCCGCCTGTCTGTCTGTCTGTCATTCTGACTTTTTGTTTAGTCTGAGTTGTTTTGTTTTTTCATTTTTTTTGTGTTTCACCACTTGACCGGCGGTTTTTTTGCTTTGATGGTAAAGTTTTTTACAGTTTGCCATTCTTTGTTTGATTCTTAGTTTTTTGTTTTTTTCAATTAGTTCTTCTTAAATTGAATTGCTTTGCCAAAATTTTTTAGCCGTTTTCAGCGATGAGCACTTGCTCTCACAGTGTTATATCTGTCACACAGAGTTTGAGTCACAAATAAAAAGGGCTTTCCTTTTCAAACTTTTGATTTTTTTCAGAATGTCTGCCTAAATTAGTCTGTACAATCCAAAGTATATTCTAAATGTCTGAACTTTCAGCGACGTGTGCATCTCTTTGTTTTTACAATGCACATCAAACAGTGACAATCTGCACTACTACTACTACCACCATCGCCTCGACAATCTTCAGCGGTGCCCTCAATTGAAGAGTGAAGTGGTAATTCTAACTGAAAGTTTACTTTGAAGAATAAAAAGTGCACCATCTTTCTTCTGCGCTGCAACTGCTGGTGAGCAGCAGCAGTGCAAAAGGAGAGAAGGGAAAAACAACAGTGTCTGCCAACAAATGCAAAGTTGGCAGACGGTTGCAAGTCTACAGTCTTTTTTAGCTTTTGCAACTTTCACTGTGAGGGTGTTTTTAAGTTGTTGCCTTTACTTTGACTGTTGATTTTATTAGTCATTTGTACGGTGTGAAAAAAGTGTCGCTGGAAAATGAAGTTTTGGCGGTGTTTGTAAGAACAGCTTTTTAGAGCAGTCTTGCAATCTCAAGTTCGTTAACCAGACAGTCCTCTCTTTGTGCACTTTTGTACTTTTCTTTCTTTTGCAAATAAGTTATCGTCTGTTGAGCTCGTGTCAGACTGTGGATACTGCTCTATTGTTGTTGTTGCCGGTGAAATAAATATTCCTTTCACAAGTTATGACTGCTTAAAAAACAATTTGAGTAAAAAGTACAGTCTAAAGAATTTTGTTGTCTAAAAGTAGCTCCTGCAAAAAGCTGACAAAAATAATCAATCTCATTTTTGTTTCTGTTGTCAGAAATTTCCTTCACTGTTTCTCCAGCTATCAATTGACAACCTAATCAGCTGCCTAATCTACCTACATATTCTGCCTGTCCGCTGAAAAATTGCCCCTCTAAATTGATACCCTTTCACACACAGAGAGAATTGCCGCCTGCTTCTTTCATTCTTTCTTCCGTTTAGTCTCAATAATATTCTGCTCTCCCAAAAATCCTTCAACAGACTTGTTAGTGATCATTAGAGGAGCACAAGGGCAACTGCCAAGGCTCTTTCTCTCTGTTTACAACCGCGAGAATTACCTCACTTTTCTTCTTCTAATTTCTCTTTTTTAGAGACCTTGCACACTGTGTTCTCACCCCTTTCAGAGTTTTCTAAGCTCTAGGGCCTTACTTCTTTACGATCCACTCTTTCTTGTGTTGCTAATAGTTTAGATAGTGTTATATTATTATTATGACTGACCGACCATTGAGAAGTAGAATTTTGCGGCGACCCTCATCACACAGTGACAGTGACCGCACAGTCCTTGCACTTGACCGTCAATTTGCTGCCACTTTCACAGTGGGATTTGGGCATTTGCTTTTTACCTGACCACTTGAAGCAAATGTCAGCACAGACACACACACAATCACAGAATGACCTCAATCAGTGACCTTAGACCACCACTACCACAAAAGGGAAACAGAATCGGTTGCTTCACACACTGTGTTTGCTGCAAACTTTTTTCTCTTTTCCCCACTAGCCCTTGCAGCTTAACCTTCATTCTTTTTTTTCTTGCCACAATGACTCTCTCGCACCGTTTGTGCTCTGAATTTCCGCAAGGTAAAGCTTCTTTGTAGCTTCTTTGCTGGTGGCGGTAGAAAACACTGAGAGAAAGGGAAAAAGTGAGAGAGGACACTTTAGCGGTTTAGTCTCAGGTTGACGACGACGACGTCTAAGACGAGTAGGAAAGTAGGAAAAGGGAAAAGAAAGGAAAAAGCCATTTGGAGGAGGAAAAAGAATGATCAAGAGAGAGAGAGAGAGAGAAAGGGAAAAGAAAGAATTACCTGGTCGTCGATGTGTGCGGCAATTTGACTCTTTCCTCTTTCTTCTGTCCCTTTTCTGTCCATTGACATATAGGGGTCATAATTCACAACTCTAATTTTGTTTCTTTTTTAGAAAGAAAGTACCTTGGTTCTGAAAGAACCCCTTCTTCTTCTTCTTCTTTTGGCAACCACTAAACTCCTTTCACGGCTCCTTTAGCGAGTCTAATCGGTTCGATAATAGTGCTCGGCGCTAATAATTCGCTCTGCTGATTAGTGCCACTGTGCTACACCGGGGCTACACTGAAACTCTGCACACTGCACTCACCTGTTGAGTTCCGTTACATAATGTGTGTGTGCTGTTTTATATACTGCGAATAGAGTGTGGTTGATATATTCTATTTATCTAGCGGATTAGCTTCAGCAGCAGCCACAGCTTATCTTTTTCTTTCTTTCCTAGTATTTTTGCCACCTTAGCGGCTGCACAAGAGAGCAAGTCGCTCGATCACACGGCAGAGCTTCTTTGTGCTGCCAGGACTGCTGTCAAATATTTGCTCAACTCGTCTTTTATGATTCGCCTGCCTGCTGTCGGCTACCTGTAGTCGGATTTACACACACACATATACACACTTGTTGCATCTTTCACACTCGCACTTGTTGAGTTCTATAAAGCCTAGAAAAAAAGAGAAGAATGATGGTCGGTGTCGGTGTCGATATCGGGCGACCAATGTTTGTGTAATCAGTAGAAGAAGAAGTGGTGGGCAAACATGCGCCCAACATGCCGCGAATATTTGCCCAGAATTTTTATGGTTTGCTCTGGTGTGAGTGTGAGTGTGTTGTGTGTGTTTGGCGATGCCCTACTACTCAAAACACACGCACACACACTTGAAACAATTTTCAAATGTGTTGCGCGCGCGGGCAGTGTTTTTGAGCTGGTGCGAGCGCATTTATGGCTTTATTACCTCACGATTTTGTTGTGTATATTCGGTAATAGTAGAAAAGAATAAAAAGAAGAAACTGAATTTCTTTTTCTTTCAGCAGTGCACACAATTGGACAATTAGACAATTGAACCTCGGCCCAATTAGTGTGCTGAGGGTTCAGTTGCTGCTGCCCATTATGACTTTTCAGTTCTTTCTCTCTGGAGCTGACTTGCAAGTGTGTCAATTTGCCGCGATCTGTCCTTATTCTTTCTCTCTTTTCCTTCTTCTCAATCCCTTGTGTGTTTATTGAGTCTTTATTGCCTCCTCAGATCTCCTCTCTCGACCGGGCTCAATTGCCGGGCAGTTTGGCAATTTGGTAGAAAAAGAATGCTCGTCGTCGTCGACGTTCTTTTCGGCCTCTGAACTTTATGAGAGCGCGAACTTTATTTGAGCGAGAGCGAGGACTCTGTCTGTGACTGGAACGCGTGGACACTGTTGTTGTGTTGCTATGGCCATGGTCAGAGCCGAGCCTTTTTTATTCGACGGCAGCAGCAGCAGCAGCAACGATTTGTTTGTCTTCCTTCTCTCTCTCTCTCACTCTCTGTGAGCAGCAGCACACCTTGACAGTGATTCATTAGGCGGCGGCGGCATTGGCGCACACAGAAGAAGATCACTGCCTCTACAGAACCACCACCACCACCACACTGTCTCCTCTCTTCTAACTGTTCTGAGCAGTGCTCAGCTCGACTCGACTCCAATTCGATAAAGACTCAGCAGGAACCTGTCAACCTGGGAACTACTGCTGCTGCTGCTGAGAGTCCACTGAATTGGAAAACGATGAAGAGCTGCTGCAGCAGGAGCAATGTCTGTCTGTCTGTCTGCCCGTCCTCCTTCTTCTTCTTCAGAGAGTTTTTCCCTTTGCCGACGGCCGCCCGGACTACTACTATGGCGACGACGAGAAGGACCATCGATTGAACTGCTGGCCACCATTCTATTCTTTGTGCCCTGCTTTGCCACTAATATTAGTCATATAACACACACACACTGAACTGAACGAAGGGCACACACACACGCAGCACTAATAATGGCAATAATTTGACAGGCACGTACTACCAGAAGCTCGGGCCCATCTAAGTAGACTAAGCAGGCGACACAAGACAAATTGTGTGGCAACTGTGCAATGCCAATGATAGAAATGTCCCCTCTGCACAGGCAGCAGAAGGAAAGAAAGAAAGAAGGCAGCTCTGACAGCTCAACTTTGAGCTCTTTCTTTTGCCCCTTTTAGGCCACTCTCTCACACTGCCACCCACATGAATTTTTCTGTTCTTTTTTTCCTTATCTCTCCTCTCTGCTTCTTTTACTCTGTCGGCGGCGACAGTTTTGAAGTTTTTTCTGCCACCGAAGCATGAGAAATGGCAGTTAGCAGCAGTCTCTGCTGTTGCTACTTTCTCCAGGTAAAAGAAACTTTTGTTGCTGTTGCTGCTGCTTACGAAATTGCTCGTGTAATTTGATAACACTGTTTTGTTGAAGCAATGGAAAAAAGGGTAGAATGACAATGAAAATGACAGTGAAACAATGCGTCAGTCAGACTGTTACGAGTTGTAATGAATTGCCGCTTGGCAAGTGAATCAGAATTTCTCTTTTTAGCTTCTTGTGCTTTTTGCCGACCCAATGGAATTTGGTCACTCACCGGTAGCAGTATTGCGCGTGCATGTCTGGGTAGAAGTTTAGTCAACTGTCCCCTTTTTGCTACAAACTTTATGGATCATGTTACCAACATTTTTAATAAATCTCTCTTTATCTAATTGTTTCCATTTTTTCTTTTTTTATTCTTTCCCTTTCCTCAGCCAAAGCAGCAGTAGTGCACTCAAGTGCCAGTACCTTTATGGTGCCAGTGCGCGGCAACATCAGCCTGGCCTGTCGCATGGACGGCACTCCTCTGCCCTGGATTGAGTGGTACCGCAATGGCAAACGACTACGGGCGAGAGAGGGAAAACGAGTCATCATCAAGCGAAAACGGTAAGTGCACCATCTTCAATGAACCATATGTTCTTGAAACAATATCTACTGCAACAGCATTGTGCCAAGTGTCATTGGCAGTTGAAAGAGGAAGGGGGCAATTTGATTTCAGCATTCAAGCCATTAACCCGACATTAATCTAAAAAGACAGTGAAAATGGCAATAGCAGTATCAATCAGCAGTAGTCTGCCGCATCAGCATCATCAATTCTCTCTCTACCTCATAGTAGAAATGAGAAAGGTATAAATAACAACAAAGCAGACAGACGACTGTGTTTGCTTAGTGCAATGAATGACGTTACCTCCTCACTTTAGCATCACCACCTACACTTCTGTCAGAAAGTGACGGTGGTGGAGGTTGTCTGGCAGACACGCCGGCAATATATCACACACGTGCTCAGTCAAAACTGTCTGACGGCGGCGGCGACGGTTCAATAGTCGCAGAAATAATGGTGCTAATTCATTCCCTTTTTACTACTTTTTCCCACTTTACAGTCGAGTCTCCCATCTGACCATCATCCGCGCCTCCTTCCGGCGCGACAAAGGCGTCTACGAGTGTCGGGCGATGAACGTCGTCTCAAAGGAGCCCGCCGTCAAGCGATTCCAGGTGATTGTTCTCCGCTCGGAGTCCGCCTCTACCAACGGTGCTAACAGAGGCTTTGGTGCTGACAGCAAAAACAACGGAAGAAGAAAGTTCAGGCCGATGGACGGTAGCGGTAGAGTGGCTGGCGGTCAAACTGCCGTTTCCGGGGGTCCACCTTCCTCCTCCCCATCTCACCACTACTCATCTGAAAGACAGCAGCCTTATCAGCCCAGCACGCCCACCTCTCGACGTCCAGTGGAGCCGCCCGACTACTACGACAGCCATGAAACGGGCCAGAATCCCTTTTCCCGCAAGCCGATTGGTTTCTTCCACGGACAGCCCTGTCCCATTCCGGACTACTGTCTGAATGGGGGCACCTGTTCGCTGTACGAAACGCTGGGCGAGTACGTCTGCCAGTAAGTTTGAGTTGGATCAAAAATCATTTTTGATGATTAATTTCTTGTGATTTCCAATCTTTTCCGTCAAACACAGATGTGCCGATGGGTATCGTGGACAGCGGTGCGAGTTTAAGGATATCAACAAATATCGTAAGTGTGCATCCATTACGACCATATCTGGTGATTAGACTAATTTTAAATTTTCCCCTTTTCAGCTGCCCACAAAGCTTTACTTGACTATGATCTCAGCACGCGAATGTTGCATTCAGTCATGGTAAGCTTCTTTTTCATTTTATTCTTTTTTCTCATAAATCGACATCTCAATTTCACTGTCACCAGAGTCAGTCAGTTCTCAGTAACATGTAGCTGATAGTCAGCAGTAGCCGTAATAAGGAGCAAAAAAAGTTTATCCGTAGTACAACTGTTAATCTGAGATGAAGATAAGCAACAAAAAGGTAAAAAGGGAAAGGAAAAGAAAGGCAGCATCCAACTGGTGCTGATGTTTACTGATCACTTGGCTTGATCATCAAACGAAGTTTGAGTCTTTTTGAGTGTAAGTGTGTGTATTTGCACTGGCTGTCGGCACACGTCTAATCGACGCGCCAAAAGCCACTTGAGGCTAAAGCTAACTAACTATGGAGCTCAGCTTAGCTCAGTGCTACTCCACTTACTTCCACTTGCAAAACCGATTGTGGTAGTTGCTGCTTTATGGTGGCACTAAGTTGCAACTAAGTTGCTGCTACTGCTGCTGCTGCTCGTGCTGATAAGTTCATCAAGTAAAAAGGAGGAGAAGGGAGAGAGAAAGTCGAACACTGGCGCTCACTCAAAAGTGAGCACTTTTATCGATCCGCCAACAGCAGCAGCAGCTTATTTGGTGGCAAGTGATGTTCTTTTTTTCTTAGCTCCACAGCATTCAAATCTGAGAGGAAGACCACCATCATCACCAATATCTGCTCCCAGAGTGTATTTGCATATTCGTTTTATTGGCATTAGGACGCATTAGCAGCAGTGGCAAGTGAACACACTGTTTAGGCTGGTGTGTGCAGTGCCCAGTGCAGGCACTTTACGGGTTTGTAGCCGCAGAGCAGAGCATCTCTATTGCCCATAACTCAGCACACAAAAGTGTGGCCACACACTAAAATGAAAAGGGAAAGAGTTCAGTATGGCAATATCCACACTGCCCAGGATGAAAATGACAACACATGCGGCATTGCGGCCCCTTTCTGCATCTCTCTCTTTCTCTCTCTTTTAGAAAACGGCGGCCCCTTTGCCCGGGCACTTAATCGTTGGCATTAAGCAGTTGAGTGGTGCTGAACCCAAAAATACTAATAAGCCCAGTTATACAGACATTATTATGATGATTGCCTTGCCTTTCCCATTGCTCTTCTTTTTGCTGGCCGCACAGGTTGCAGTTGCAGTTGCCAGTCGCAGTTGCGTGTCATCTGCTCTTAATTCATCTGTGCTGATGCTTCAATTGCACACACACAATGACCACCTTCCAAATTTTCATCTCCATCTTTCCCCCTGATTTAATTTAGTCGCTCTGTTCTCTGTTGCACGCACTCTATTCAAAAAGGTATTACCACTAAAAGGGTTCCAAAGTAAACTGTTGCAAACATGGGCTGCAAATTAGTGCTGCAGGAAAGGAAAGGAAAGTTAGTTTGCCCTCTTCTATTTCTCTTTCTATTTATTATAGCCGTCCGCTACTTTACGACTCTCTTTTCTTCTTTCTGTTTCCCATTTTATTAATACTCTTCTAATCTGTAGAAGTAGTGTACAATGTGTCCAGTCTTGTTCAATGCTGTTTAATGACCAATGTCTGTGTGGTGGTGTGTGCAATGGTGTGCACCATCACCACAAACACTACTTAACCCTTTGTAGTTTTATTTAATAATAACACTCAACAAGTGTGTCCCACTCCAATCAGACTCCAATTCAGACATATCTTTACCTTGCCGTGTGTTTAACTGTTCTAGAGTCCTTTTTGAGTTGCCTGTTGTTGCAGTAGCAATAACAACACTATTACTACATCTGCTGATGCACTTAAAAGTGTGCTTTCGCAACGTTGAAACTGTAGAGTTATGATGATGATGATGGCGGCAGTCGTCGTACCTGTTTCAACCAGTCATAACTTGCTGCTGCTGCTGCTGCTTTCAAAAAGTGTCGGTGTGGTCCACCGCGAGAAACGGTGAACAAAAACAACGGTCCATCTGTTTCTCCTTCTTCAGCCACTAATTGACTGGTAGAGTACTTGGCAGCTCACCCTTGTTTAGTTAATTTGCGAGTTCTCTCTTTCTCTCCCAGTTTCACTCTCAGTTCCTAGCTGACTCGATTAGGCCCGTAGCCTGGCCGTAAACTGACCTACCACCTGCCTTGCCTTGTTGCCTTGTTTTGGCACGCTAATTATCCCCTTTCGCTCTCGGCGTTGAGTGCTGTTGCAGCAGCCGAGGTGGCCCATCTGCTTCTCTAAGTATGCCACCCACAGGTATGCTTACAGTTGGCAAAGTGAGACACTGACACTGACACTGTGTGACTGAGCTGACTGGAAACACCACCACCACCACCACCACCGCTGAGTGTGCACGCACGTTACTATTCCTCCCCACTGCTGAAACAATTTCACAACTTTGACAATCATTAAAAAGAAGTCGAAGAGGAAGGTAGAGTTGTTGCTGTTGTTGTTGTTGTTGAGGAAGCCAGGTAATGTCTTAATCTAGGCTGAGCAGTGTGGTCAGCGGTCGGTCGTGGCCGCCTGTCACCGACACTTTTCACTACTGCTCAATCTCGTTCTCTTGTTTCCGTCTCAATCAGCGTGTCACTCACTGAAGTGAACTGCAAAAAAAGTGAAGACAGTTGCCAACTAGATAGTCCTCCTCTTTCTCCTCTTTCTCGTTGTTCTTCGTTAGCAGGACAGTGGTGCCTGTGTGTGTCCTCCTCGATGACAGCATCAACTGCTCACCTCTAATCATTGCCATAAATTAGTGGCCGCTGTGTGATCTATGAAGAGGAGGTCTCCCCTCCACCTCCTCCCTTCTCACCAATTCTCATCAATTCGTCTTTGCCTAGTTAGCACTGGTTTTCTTTTCCTACCAGACCTCACTAAATTGGGTGGTAAAAGAGTGCTAGACTGCACTGGATATCACTCAATCTATTTGACGACAAGACTGTGCTCACTCTCTTATTAGGTTGCAAAAAACCGAAACCGTCTCTTAGGCAGTCTTTTGTCGTCGCACTTTCGACTTTACTTCTTTCCAATGCTTTTTTCAACAATTATTTTGTTTTCCCCTGCACCAGTGCTTGCTGGTTAATCAAGGCCTCACTGCAGTACTTTTCGCTGCTTTGTTGTTGCGACTTGACAGTGTCGGCATTTTCACTAACTGTGGCTAACAACCGCACACAGGCACACACAAACTGCCCATGTGATTAGAAACACATTCGTCATTAGTCTCGTTTGTTTACGGTACGGGAAAACTGCTGCTGTTGCTGAAGTGAAAACACACACACACATAGACCCAGATTTGAGTTGGCGTTAAGTGGCTGCAAAGTGCCTGCTAGAAAAAAAGAGATTCTGAGCAGAAATCGTCTTCTCTTCTTTTTCCCCTCTTGCTAACTTGCTACTTGTCGACAGTGGGCACTAGTGAGTGAGTGAGTGAGTAAATAGACATCACTGAACAAGACTGGGCAAAAGGTCAGCTCTTTCTGTAGAGTGGAGAAAGGTCAGCGAGCAAGTGCCCGTGTGCTCTGTAATTGGGCCTGTGCGGCGCAGTGCACTAACTAGGAACTGTGGTCCTAGCCTCTAGTCTCCTGTGTTGTCTACTCCTGTGGTCTAATTCTTCTCCGGTCCTCTCCCTCTCATTTATCCACTCTTGCGTGACTCTGAAAAAAACGCTGAAATAGAAGATGCACTGATTGACTGGGCGGAGGTGCCGCACAGTGTCTTTATGGCTGAGCTGAGAGTGGGAGTGCACAATTTTGTCCACACTTGACAAGTCACACTGCAGACAACAACTCAATTTACCTGACAAACCATTGAACTGCAGCATCATCATCAAAGTGAGAAAACCGCACGGCAATTTCTCTCCCTCGTGGAATTGATTTCCCTCGCTCACTAACACTAACGAGACTGCTGTGCTTTACTCTTACTGGGACTTATGATGATGGGGAGATGATTCACTCGTGCTGAGCTTGATCAGCGGGAGTGACTCACACACACACAGTGAAAAATGGTCGTAAATAATCAGCAAAAGTAGCAGTGGCAATGTCGATTGGGCGTAATTAATCAGCGGATAATTGGGATGCTGCAAACCTCAGATTTGGAAATGTGCCGAGACAGCAGCAAACAGTTTTTCAGTTTGGTCCTTATTCAGTTAGAGACACGCCTCTGAAAGGTGTCGGCTTTTGAGGAAATCAACGAACTTTCTGCTGAAGTAAGCTGCTTTAATTTGGAAGCTAGCTTTTCAGGCCCTTGCCAGAGAATGAATGAATCATTTGTTTGTTTTCCTAGTTTGTTCTGCCCACTGCCTGTTTACCCGACTCTGATTTTCTGCTAATTTAAGCGGATTTGTGCTCACTTTCTCATTTTTTCACCCTTCATCACAACACGTACACGGCAGTTCATTACTACCACTTGCGCAAACTAAGCTCAGACTCACTCTTCTTTTCTTGGCTTTGTGTACGGTTGCAGCGGCACAAAATGTCAAAATACTGAAATGATTAATCGGCACTTTTAAGTGGAGAAAGAGAGAAAAAGCAGCAAAAAAGTGCAACTGTAGTGTCTGACTGTCTGTTGTGTCTGTCGATGATCTCTTGACGTCCTTAACTTCTAAGTGAACTCATCTCAACTTTATTCTACGCAAGGTGGGGGTGGTCACTGGTGGCAAGGGAGGCAAATGAATGAATGAGTGATCAACTTGGCTGTTGCAATTACAGTGGCAGACTGAGAAAACGAGACAGACAAGTGGCCAAACACAAAGTGCCAGACAGCGAACAGGCAGTTTGCCTTCTCATTCTCAGACTTTCTGCGTGTGTCTGTGTTTATACAAGCCAACTTTGTGATGTGGTACACCCAAAACTGGTAGTTGACTCTAAAGCTTTGTCTGCCATCAGCATTGGCTACCAGTTGCCAGCAACAGCAGCAACAGCCTTGTTTTCTCGGTGATATATGGTTTTGTGGCACTGTCTGCCCTTCCTTCCTTTGCAGCAAGCCGCTCTCTCTCTCTCGCTCTCTCTTTCTCTCTGTTTCTGTTTCTTTTCCTTCTCTCAATGTATGCTAATGAAGTCATAATATTAGAGATTGGAGAACAGGGTACTTTGTCCTTTCCCAGTTTTGCCGCCAAGATGATTTTCTTCTTCTTCTTTTTCATAAGGAAAGAATTGTAATTGAGAGGACATTCTCTATGTTGAAATGAATGTATGCCAATTTATTAGACTTCTCTTTCTCATCTGATTCGATTGATGATGCCGCTGGTGCACATTATAATCTTGACTGAAAGGAAAACTAAATTATTGTTATTGGCAGTTGTTGCAGACGGCACAACGACTGCTGCTGGTCTCACCAGCAACAATCTTTCTGGTTTCTTTTTCTGGTTGTAAGCGTGCCATATGCCGCTGCTTTTGTCAAAAGTTTGACGACCAAAACCGCTGCCGCCGCAATTGATCCTGTCGATATTTTTTTACGCACCAGAATGCAGTGGTTTTCCACATTTCCGTCTCTGTTTGTCGATATTATTGGTCGTGGCAGTGTTGGTGCCATATTGCCACCACATCACGCTAAACACACACCTAGGGAGATAAGAAAAAGTAGGGAGAAACTGTTGTGTGCATTATAATTACTGAAAGTACTTTGCCGGTTGTTTACCCAACACTAGGAACTGTTTATGTGTTTGGGAAACTGTTTATCGACCTTAGTCAAAATCTAGATATTTGATGCACTGTTTTCAATGACTGACTGATTTTAAAATTCATAAACTGCTAGTATTAAAACCCCTTTTCTTTAACATTTTTCTAACAATTTCCTTTTTTCTCATTTACAGTCTCAGAAAGTAAGCGAGGACGACGCTTGAAAAGTTTTTACTTGCCTGAATATGCACTTCAGTGAATGTGAATGAAATGATGTGTCGACCCCTTAATTGTGATGGTTGCAGTGGTGATCTCTCCTTTTCAACCAAACTCTCTACTCCGAAACTCTCACCAACTCCGCCCTAACTAAAGTTGCATTGGTTGTTGCTGTTGTTATTATTTTCTCCTCTGTTCCCCATCAATTTTTTTTGTCTTGTTGCCATGTTGATGCAGCAAATTAAACCGTAAATGTGATACTTACTTTCTCAACTGTCCCAGTAACTCTTGAGCCTGATTACTTCAATTCTACTTACTTTCTTACATATGAACACCTTTATTATTATTCACTTCACTGTTCCCCATTTTCTCGATCTGACTTTTCAATTTGTCAATACTCAGTACAAGTACCTTTTTTGCTGTTCTTGTTTGTTCACCACTGTTCTTAGATCCACTTTCACTTTCACATGTACATTCAGCCAAAATCAGCATATGCCTTTTTGTTCCGTTTGTTGTGTAAAAACCACTGATCCCCTCGTTCCCCTCATCTGCTCACACAATTAATTTATTTTGTTTGTTCACTTGTATATTTCCCCTTTTCAATGATGTTACTGAAACGAATGGTGCGCCTAAGCACTCTCTCACAACTACCAAAACCGCAACCAAACAAACATGTCTGCAATTTTGATAAGAATCAGCGGTACAGTGGGAATCCAGAGAATTCTTTTTTCTTTTGTAAACACACACACATACACATCCGTGTCAAATGAAGAGACCTGAGACCTGCTGGCTACCGAACCCCATAATCACCCTTATCACCCATTTTCTATTTATTTCTCATCCCCTCTCATCGCCCTCCTTTCTTTCATCACTCTTCATCTGCCCCTCATCTGCTTAACTCCATCTTCGCCATCTTCCACCGACTTGAATAAAAAGGTATTGGGCAGACGGCAAACCTGACTGTGCATTCAACTCTCCAAATGTGACCATTTCCCCCTCTTATTCTTATTCAGTGTATTTGTCTCTTTTTGTATATTTTTGTATCAGAATTAAATAATGCATTTTGATTTATCAATTTAACTTACACCATTATAAAGCACTTTTAGGTTACAAGTGGTCTTGAGACCTGCAAACACAATTCAGAGAAACTTGTGATTAGTTTACTTTAAACTAGCAATTAAGAGGCATCAACTTAGGCTATGTGTGTTTTGTACTTTCCTTCACTTCAGCATCTCAAGTGATGCAGCTGCTGGTGCCAGTAACCAGATCCGAGAAGAAGCAAACAAGAAGAGCAGCAGCAGCCAGTCTGGTTAGTTAGTTAGTACGTCGGTAGTACAGACCACAACTACCAATCTGAAGACTACTGGCAACTTTGTTTATACTTTAGCAGACTCTGCAGATACTGATCATTAGTGGCATGAATTGCTTCAACTTTAAAAAGTGTGTGTTTTGGCTTACGTTTTGGCAGATTAGCATTTCAAAATAAAATTCAAGTTTTTTTATTAAAGTTCTAAAAAGATGTTCGTTGAATAACAACAATGCACTAGGAAAAACAGTAAAAAAGTTTGCATTAGCACACGTTGGCATGGTATTTTTGTGTCGTGTCAGTTTAACTTTGTACTGGTTGGATCATTCAATGGCTATCCTTTCAATTGACGATTTTGGCAAGCGCTGGAAGAACAGCAAAGTGACCACCTTCAACATTGAGCACACTTGGACGATTGACCAGTTTGATGACCAGTTTGTAGGAAGACACAAAGAGATAGAGCCGCCAGTGTTTTCGGCTGATGGTCACGACATTCAATTTCAATTGGCCTTTGAGTTAGTTGAGAAAAATTCCTGTGAAAACTTGTGGACCAAGGTTATTGTTTTTCACTTGCACTTTTACCCAGGGATAAAAATTGTAAGTGAAGTGCCAGTCTCCTTCACCCTAACATTTTATTCTGAAAATGATGTTTTGCTACACAAAAGTAAGTTTCAATTTAAATTGAAAAACAATTCAAAAACTAATGTTTTTAAAACTTAGGCAAATGCTGTATTTTTGAAAATGGCCCAAAAAGTGAATATTATTTTAGTTTTAGCGATTGGAGTACTTTGCACGAAAAAGGCCTACTGCGCCTTTCTTTTCAGGTATAAGTAAAATTTTTCGTTTTTTACGGTATAAAAATTATTGACAAACATTGTGTTAAACTTCAGGTTTCTGGCTACTATATTAAGGCAACTAACTTCTTCTTAAGTCAAATGGCTCTTTTGGACAATGGCAAACTAAGCGACTTTACTATCGTTGTTAACGACGTCAAAATTCCCGTTCACAAAGCAATGCTTTCAGCTCGTTCTCCAGTTTTTGAGGCAATGTTTAGTCATGATAACACAAAAGAAGCACAAGAGCATAAAATGGAAGTTACAGATGTTTCTCCAATCGTGATGAAAGATTTTCTCCAGTTCATCTACACTGGTGTGAAACCTAAGTGTTGTCGTCTTTCTATTGAGCTCATGGCTCTTGCAGACAAGGTAAATTGGTTTCTTTTTATCTTTGTATTTTAATTACCATTTTTTACATCAGTACTTAGTTGATGAACTGAAGAATGACTGTGCTGATTACCTGTCAGAAAACCTTTCGGTTAAAAATGTGGTCAACTATTCTCAAGTTGCTTACCTGCACAATGCTAACACTCTCAAAACAAGCTGTCTGGCTTTCATGGCATCTCATTTCTCTCAAGTTGTGAAAACTGAAAACTGGGAGTTGATCTGCGAACGCGGAGGTAAAATGATGGTTGAGATTACTCGCGCCATTGGCAAAATTCAAGCGTCATAAAAGAAATGGTTTCCATTTGTTTGACACAAGACAAACATTTTATTTGTTAAAACGCAATTTTCATTTTTTTCAAATTGTACCAAAGTGTCGCCACCTTTTAGTCTCTCTTTGTAATAAAGTTAAAAAACAAAGCATTCTAGCAATTTCTAAAAACGTACTCTGTGACATTTAACTTCTGCATTTGATTTTCAAACTCATGCGGTACCTTTTTAAGATTTGAACTTCTCAATGAATTGCTTTCCAAGTGAAGAAGAATTGGCCAAGCGCTGGTTACACAACAAAGTGACCACGCTCATCATTGAGCTATAAGTAAATAAAAATTATATTTTTTAAAAAGTCATTTTTCAAAAGCTTGATGTTTTTCTATGAATTAGAGTTGTGAAACAATTTTATATAAATTATTGTGTGACAAATTGCTGTATTACATCTTTACAACAAAAATTCTCATTAAACAACATTTGCCTAGTTGCAATATGCTTTTCCACTAACACACAATTGAACCAGCATTTTTAACTTCAGTCTATTGAGTATAAAAACTAACAGTTTGGTTGTGGAAAAATCATCATTTCAAAACATTTCTGTTTTTTGAAAAATAAAAAATGAAGTTTTTTATTGTTCTGTCCGGTGAGTACTACTCTAACCAATTTGGCAATGGTTTTAATATTTTGTTCTATTTACTCACTAGTTGTTACTCTGGTCAGTGCTCAATGCCATTACGACGACATAAAGCCCTGTAACACCGTTGAGAAATTTGTCAATCAGGGCAAGTTTCCCGATAATGAAGCTGATGTCAAGAGTTTTTGTGATGCACTTTTCGAAGGTGGAAAGTGCTTGCGTAAAAAAGCTAATGAATGCCTAAAAGGCAACTTGAAAGACCTGGCAAACGAAATTCTTGATGCCGAAAAGGTGGAACTGACAAAGCTTTGCTCAACTGGAGTGCAGCAGTTCATCGACGATGCGAAGAACTGTTTCAACAAAGATGATGTACTCAAGGGACTTAAGGACATCCATATTCGCTACGTGGACATCGTTGAAGCCGCTCAAGGTTTTGACAAGTCCACCTACAAGCAGTCTATTTGCTGCTCTCAGCTGTACAGTCATTGCTCTATTTTTGACCTCAACACCAAGTCTTGCGGTCCTGACGTGGCTAAACGTCTAGATGATCTGCTTAAAAACACCGTAATTTCCTTATTCCTGTTTATAACCCTTCTTTACTAATTGAACATTCACAACATTTTTTTTGTTATAGATTGGCTCAATTTTCCATAAACACTGTGGTGGTGCGAAAACCTACGATGAGTGTTCTAGCCAACTGCAGCCGTCAATCAAGAGCAAGTTTGATGAAATCATCAAGGCCTCTCCTGCGCCAGCACCGAAGCACCAGTTTGCTGTGCCCACTCTCATTGAAATGGCTCATGATCTGGAGAACTAGGGTGTCTTCAGCAGAAGCATCACCAGCTCGCTGCCAAACAGTGTAGCGTTAACTTTTATTTTTGTTTATTAATTTTCCAAACTATTTAAAATTCGTAATAAAAATCAAAAAAGTGCAATAGGAGTTGCTCTTCAGTGCTTTTCAATTCAATTCAATTTCATGATGAATTTCCCTTCCTCCTCTTATTTTTCACAAACTCACACACCATTTCTGTTATTCGTAAATATGCACATTTTGAAACCCCAGTTATGATTACTCTCTACAACCCCTGCCGATTACCATAACTCAGAGAAACCAACTACAGCAGCAGCTTTATATTCAACCTTACTTTCCCACACAATTGTAATAAATGTACAACAAACTCCTCTTATAACTCCTTTCTCTCAATTTATGTTGCCAAGAGGTCCATGGAAACAATTCTTTAACTTGTTTTGCTCATTTTTGTGTCTTGTTCTGCTGTTATTACCATTTTAATGTCTGGAGAGTAAAATTCTTCTGTTTTAAAAAAGATCTGCGTTATCATACGTCGTCTGCAGAGAGGCGCTGATGGGGTGGTGGGCTCTGATTGGGGGCGCAGTGACCACACTCGAGAAAACGTGCTCGTATTTCATCATTTCCTCCACAGTGTGATCTGAGAAGCCGAAGCATCAACAACTCTCTGCCTCTCTTCAACTTCCATCTTCTCTTGAACCCAAAACTGCCAGAAGGATGCCACCTCGACGACCACTTCCGGATTTGTGCGTGATCACCGCCCTGAAATTTCTCGAGCCGATGGACCAGCTGACAGCGAGCAAGATGAGCCCTCGATTCGGGCCGCTGGCGCGAGCCGCCAATCGCCAAGTGAAGACGCTGGTTATCACCGATCGGAAACTTATTAAAACTCAGAGGATTATCAACTCCTTCTTCATCTCCTCAAGGCCCAACTTGCAGCAGTTGACGGACAACCGCGGTAAAGCGATTGACCTCCAGCCCAAGGCTGTCCGTGTCAACCGGTGGAACTGTCTGAAGTTCTGGAGGAATTGCCAGGAAGATCTGCCCACCGTTGAGGAGGTTGCCACCGTTCTCTTCTCTGCTGTCACCAGTCTAGTGTTCATCGCCGATGATTACAACTTGTGTCTCGACGAGAGTTTCCAGTACCTGGTCGCTTTGCTGCAGCATCCTCACTTGGCAATTCAACTGGAAAGCTTGGTGCTGCGTTTGAACGGACAATTTTTCAATAAGGAGACTAATGTTTCCGGGACCTACGAGCTCCTGGCCGCACTGAACGTTCTCTCCGCCCTGCAGCAGCTGGCCATTGACTTTGACTTTTGGTTTGACAATAACGGCGCCCTGCCCGCCCTTACCGTACTGGCTCAGCTGAAGGTGCTGGTGGTGAAGTTGAGAGGGCAACTCGGAACTCGGTTCTTTCTAGCAGCTATCGCTGATGAAGCGGCTGACTATGTCGACCTTCAGATTCACCTTCAAGTCAGTGATGAAGATACCTACTTTCTCTCCAAGCACACTGGCTACTGGAGTGAAACTCTCTTCAGTTGCGTAGTAAGTCTCGGTGTTGTCGAAGATATAGATCTATGCCTTCGCTCTCCGTCGCTCACTTCCGCCACTCTGACCATTAGAGAGCCATTCTCCACCCACTACGGCCCGTCTCTTGTTCTCCTGTCTCAGGAGAACCGGCAGTTGCTTCACCTGGGCTGGATGCTGAACCTGGAGGATCAGCAGAACCTCGATCCAAACTCAGCACCGCCTCTCTATCTGCAGCAGCTGACCTCGGTGCGAGCCGTTACCCTGGACCTGCGCCTTGGCGACCACTCCCAGGCAGACTGGCTGCATCTGGGCTGGACGCTGCCCAACTGTCAGGCCATTCACCTGCGGAGCTTCACCTGTAAGCGCTGTGGGGTCGATCTCCAGAAGGTCCTGCGTGGTGACTACTACACCGAGGACTCTGAGCCAACAAACTCTACAACAGCTCTGCAGTGTCTTCGTGATGTTCTCTCCAAGCTGTATCCGCATTTCCAGCGCCAGCGAATCACTTTTGGCGATGATGAGCGGTACTACCGCAATGCTGCCGAACTGTTCGCCGAGCAGTAGTCGTAGTGGTGATGATTCTCTTTATGCAGCTGTACCCCCAGCTTTATTATCCCCCTTTTTCACACACACAAGCACACACAATGTTTCCAATCGGCAAAAATGTCACACTGCTCAAAATGCTTAATAAAATGTGCTGTGTGTGTGTGTTCAAACGCTGGTGCTGTTCTGAATCCACTCGACGTAGTCGGCGACGGCGGTGAACACCGAGGAGTAGCGGCGGGAAAACGAATAAAATATTTGTCAAATATTGGCCCATAAGAGAAAAAAGAGGCTTTTTTGTTTCACACAGGGAAATGGTTTCAGTCACCACTGAAGAAAAAAAAGCGTTTCATCTGTG
>JAALOO010000420.1_pt1 | contig 37994 bp, 28 predicted proteins | sample 7257641 | NCBI WGS metagenome assembly JAALOO01 (sample SAMN14085613, study PRJNA598686) | mite metagenome | biome: ENVO:01001000; feature: ENVO:01001002; material: ENVO:01001226; isolation source: single female mite from University of Michigan culture on fish food culture... ...
ATACCAAGTTCGGCGATGGTAACATTTTTTGAGTTAAATCTGTTCACCGTGTAAAATTGCCCTTTTCTGCTTTTGCTGTGCACCGACCAGTTCATGAACATCTAACTAAGCTAATTAACCAAGCCATAAGAAATCATGAGGAGCTCTCCAAAAAAGAGCACAAACTGCAAAAAATGTAATTTTTAAATTAAAATCACTCGCCATCATTAAGTCATTAAACAATACTTTGAAAAACGAGCCCAGAGTTATCAAGCACAACCCGCCGTAGGTCACTCCGTACTTCTTGCGCACCCAAAGCCGCTGAGTGTGCACCCAAACAAAAATTTGAGTTTGCAGCGAAAGCTCGACACCTCTTCTAGTTCCACTAAACTTCAGCAACATTTGCCCACTTCGGTGAAGGTACTTGGAGAAGTAGGCGCAGTAGAGGTGAATTAGGAAGGTGCCGATGCCCGCCTCAGAGACAATACCCGTCATGAAAATCTGCGAAAGACCAAAAGAAGTGCTGCCGCTGCCGCTGCTGCTGTTTGCGTTCTGGTGCTTATTGAAAAGAATTTCCATTGAGAAGACAGCAGCGATGGGCACGTGCAGGATCATGTAGAGTAAAAAGTTTCCGCCGTAGAAGGCGGAACCGGCAAAAACGAACCGGAAAAGGGCAGCGTTTTGGCGCAGCAGACCACGCAACTGAGCCTCCCTCTTTGCCAGGTGTTTCTTTGAAGGCCTGTTCATAGCCGCCAGAGCCTTCTTCAGGGCAGAGTAGTGCTCAGCAAAGAGAAGGTAGTCAGCAGTGAGTGTCGCCGTGCTGATCACCGCAAAGAGAATCAACCCGTGGGCAAAGCTGAACCAGTATAGAGCGTTGAGAGAGGCGTGGAAAATGATAATAGCCAAAAGAAGGAGGAAAAGTAGCAAATTCTTTACATCAAAAAAAGCTTCAGTTCCAAAAGTAATGAGCTCCTGTTTGCGAAAAAAGATGATTATTCCCATCGGCACAAAGACTAACAAGCAGAGGTCCATTACAAAGGGGAAAACTTGAAAAGAGTTGATGCTTAGCAGGGCAAATCGCTGAAAAACGATTGAATGCTGCTGGCTGAGAATAGTCTTAGAGCCTTCAACAATTGTTGATCCGTTTGAGTCTTTACGTTCAGCGCATGAAGGAGCGACAAAAGTTTCATTGTTTAGAAAAACACTTCGCAAAAAGGTAATATTGTCCTGGTCCACCTTGAAGTACATTGCCCAGTTGATGTAGATAGCGTACAGTGATAGACTGGCAAAAATGATGTTAAACTGGGCGTCCAGCGCCAGGGCGGCTACTGTTTCACCAAGGAGCATTCGTGTGGCAAGATCTAAGGGAACGAAAAAGTGAAATACATTGAGGAGGGCAAAGTAGGCGAGGAGGCAGCTGTACACTATGCACAGGCCAATTGTACGGCGGTCTTTTGATCGTACAGCACCGGTTGCGGTCACCTGTTCGACGGTGACAAAGTATCGACGGTAGTAGTCGAGGTTCTTGAGGGGAGTTGCCGCCTGAAAGAACAACCGAAGTGACTGGGTACAGGTGAAACAAAACTGGCTAAGCAGGTTCTGAGCCCGTGAGAATCTTCTCTGAGCCATGATAATGTTTTTTGAAATCTTGTTAGAAACAAAAGAGTTTTCACTTCTTTGGACACAAGTTTGGACTTTAATGTTTATGTTTTCTGTTATCAAGCTTTTCCTTTTATACAAATGTTGCTCTATTGTTTTCTATGCCATTTTTTATGTGAATTTTTGTTTGTTTCTCTAAATGTTTTTACCTAGAACGGAACCAGTCTTGTTGGTGAGTTTTCAATTGTGTACTGGCACTGAAGTTGACCCCACAATAATTAAGGTTTTTAAAAATTAAACTTGTCTGCTGCATTGTTAATGACACTGTAAATTAGACACAAAATTTGAAAATATGACATTAATTACCATAACAGCCTTCAAACCTTTTCCTCATTATTATGCTAAATGGGTTATCATTAAAAAAGATTTTTATGATTTATTGAAATTGTGATTTACAAAATTTTGACAAATTTGAAAAATTGTGTTAGAGTTTTAAAGTTTAGTCAGTTAATCGTAGTTTTGTTTCATCGTTCAGGTTTAGAGAATTAGAGAATTTTTATCATCAACTCAGTTGGAAAGATGGCGCCCGAGTTTCTAAATGCTACAATTTTGTTTCATTTTTAAATTTTGGTATTTTTTCTGTTGGTTTTGAGTTGAAACTATTTTTTCATGCAAAAGCATACCATCAAAAATTTTGTAAGTTTAAATAAGTTTTTACATTTTGAATTGAAATAAAAACCAATTGATAATCAATCAAAATGATGCTTGTTTTCCCTAAGTGTTAGTTTGTTATAGTTTGCGTTTGAATAACAGGGCAGAAAACAACAAAATTTTAACAGTGTGCTGTAGATTTCCTATTTGAAATTGCTAGATAATTTAAAATCGTAAGTCAAAAGTGAATGGCGCTTAATGTGCAAACATTTACACTCAAGCAAGGGTAACCACAATCATTTCTAAATTGACGCACTTTCTCTTTTCTTTTTTTGCCAATTGTGTTTGCTTGTATCAATTTTTAGACGCCTAAATGATGCACCATATCAATAAAATGAGACACCAAACACAAACTAATCGATTAGCGGTTTATTGAAAAGCAAATTGCATGAGTAACCAATTTAGCATAACTCTTTTTGAAAATTTTTTTGTCATTCTGCAGGTCAATTGAACCTCTTAAGTTTTTTGTGCTATAGTGCATTTTCTGTTATTGTTGATTTGTCGTTCACAAAACGACTAAAATTTGTTCAACACCGCCAACTAGTCGTTTTTGCTCACTGCTGTACACTGTTTATCATCCCCACTATTATTACCCTGTGCTGTTGTGGCCCTGTTTCTTTAATGTTGCAACAGCAACATTGACAAAAATCCCAATCCAAATAACGAGTCATAATGGTAAACCAGGACACAGGGAGGAAGAGAAACGCGGTGAGCAATATATTAATAAGTGCTGCAAGCAGCAGAATGAAGCTGCGGACAATAATAATAGAGAAATCAATCTTGGACAGATCTATAAATCTATACGCAATGTGTGTGTGTGTTTGTGTGTGTTTGTGTGTCTTTGCCCACTACCACTGCCAGCATGTAACCACGATAGCAGCAGGACTACAGGAGCAAGAAAAAAGGAAAGAAAGAAAGCAAACCATCGCCGAATCATCAGAACAGCAGCGGAAGAATAATTTTTCAATATTGAACACAAAAGATGAGCTGCTTGCAAAAAGTGAGTGGGAAAAAAAAGGGAAAAAGAATAAATGAATTTCCATGAATAAATAACGACTTTGGCTTTCACTCGTCCCTGTCCACAGTGATTGTACTGTACTTTCTTTCTGCTCAATGACTGACATGGATTCCTTCTTCTTTTTCCTCCTCCTCTTCTTGCTGACGGTGTCCTTGTTCTGCTTCCGATAGACTGCCTCCCATGTTCTCTTTCTCCCTCCCTTTCACTTTTAGTTTGCGCCATGTGCAACAGCAGCAGCCGCAGCAGCAGCCGCAGTTTGTGCCCCTGCAAGTCAGTCAGCCCCTGAAAGCTCAATCGAAATCAATCTCTCGCAATGAGCGCATGCATTTAAGCAAATTTCGATCCGACAAATTATCGAGGGATTTGCACGAGTGTCTCTGTTCGCCTCGGTGGCTGTCCTCGTCTTTCTCGTTGTCGTCGTTGTCGCTATCGCTTCAGCTGCTTCACAGGGACACCACTGCAAACACAGACACACACATACACACACCACTGCGACAACTGCTGACAAATCAGCAGAATTGCCCGTCGTCAGTAATAGTGGAATAAGGAGAAGAGACTAAATGAATGAATGAATGAATGGAGGGGGTCAACAACAGCAGTGCACTGCACTAAACTTTTCGAGTCCCCCAGCAAACACAAGTGTCTCTTCTTATTTTTCTTCTTTTTCTTCTTCTCCCTCTTGTCTTTCACTAACGCAAACTCATTTTGTCTTTTTCTGCTGGCGCCGCTAAATTATTTCATCACTCACTTGGCAAAACTGCTGCTGCTGCTGCCACTGCTCATCGTGTCCATGCAGGCGTGACAATATCTTCTTGTGGCTAAATTCATGCTGAAGCAGAAACAGCTTTTATGGATGCAATGCTCAATAGTAATAATAATAGTATGAGCCCTGAGCTGAAACTGCAGAGCTGAAATCGATGGGCAATCAAATGAACTGTTTTAGCGTTTGCAGACAAACACACACAGACAGAAAGAATATTGCCGAGCAATTACGGTGGAAATGATGTGCTAAAGCATGCGGCTAAAGCTGTACTGCAAAAAAAGTGCTGGAGATAGAAAGAGGAAGTCTAATGAGGGCTCATCAAGGAAGGACACAAAAACAAAACGAAAATGACAAGAGTGTGCTGCTGATCGACAAGGGAGAACAAAAAAGGGGAACACTTTACACTGTAGAATACACCAAAGTGTGTATGTGTGTGTGAAATTCAACTGGGCTCGGCTATGGGCGCATTTACAGACAAATGAGCAGAGCTCAGACAGAAGGACGAAGGCAAATTAGACGCCCTGGCGCAGTGTTTGTGTTTGTGTGCATAGCGCCCATCTGCCATCTGCCGCATCCACTGACCCTGCAATTTTTCTTTCCCTTCCTCCTTGCAAACTTCAGCCAAGTGCAACTAATCCTCGTCTTATCTGCTATCCCCTCTTTTCCTTCTATCCCTTCGCTCCAAGTTGGCAATAAGTTTTTCGAATGGTAGTGCTGCTGCACGTTCACCTTTGACTATGGCTGCGACCATTTACCATTTACCACCACCACCACCCGACTATTCAGTTCAATCAATGTGAAGGACATTGGCAAGTGAAGCAGAACTGCCGAGAAAAAGGAGGAATCGTCGTCTTTGCCGAAAAGTTAACAGTGTCGCATCGAAACTTGGAGCATCGAAGAAGGCAATGCAGGGAAGGGCGCATCATGGAAAGAGAGAGAGAGAGAGAGGAACTTCGATACACACCAATAAGTTTATCTGCAGCGGAGATTATCACACACACATAAACAGTTTGACTCTCTTGCTCATTTTCACTTTTACTCTTTCAGTGACAAACTGAGTAGTTTTGTAGCCTATTCCAGTTAAAGCAAACTGTTTACTTACTTTACTGCAGAAAGAGTAGAAGAAGTTCAGTGCCAGAAAAGAAGGAGGCAGTTCATTTTCATAAGTTCTACAGTTCTGACTAGCAAAAGTAAACAAAATTGGCCACCATAAAGTAGAAATCTAAATTGAGCGTAAAATTATCTTGGCCAATGGAAAAGGGCGCGCGGCAATCTAGATTTGTGTAGGCAGGAAAGCGAGTGCCCTTACTAGGAAAAAAGAAAGAAGTAAAAAGAGCAGCAATCTTAATATTTTATGTCCATCAGTAGTGGGTAGTTAAAAGTAGCCAGTACTAAAAAGTGTGCAATAAGTAAACGCGTAAGTGAGCCACTTCTATCACTGCCATTGCAAACACACAAATAAATAAAGACGAAGCTAAATCGATTGAATAACATCGACACTGCGAAGAAGATAACTGCGTGCTTATTCACTCTGTCTGACAAGTCTGTGAGTGGTGCTCTACTACTGCTGGTGGTGAACGCCAAAGCATCCAACATCCAAACGCTCACATTCACACATATTTTGTAGTCCAATTTCCGAGAACGATCAAGTCAAAATTAAAAGAAGGAGAAAAAGGATGGGAATAAAAGAAAAAAGTGTGTGAGAGCACTCTGGCTGGTAAAGTACTTTTGGCGAGTTGGCCCGGTCATTTGTGTGTGTGCCTCAATTCTGTCTGTCTGTCTAAGTAAAATCTGTTTTTGTTCACACACCGCGCAATGAGTTTTCGGTGCAAACGAGGCGATTCTCACTGACAAGACTTGCTAGTGCTGCTGCTCTGACCAGTCTGTCTTTCCTTCTCATTCTCTAGTTGTGTCGACATTAGGTTAATGTGCCATTGCTTAGTATGTGTGCTAGCTAGGTTGCTAGCACTGCACCATTTGCTTTTGCACCCTGAAGAAAAGCTGCAACTTTGTGTGAGTGTGTCAAACTTTTAAAACGCAACGAAGCATTTGGAGGGAAGAAAAGAAGAAATGAGGGAGTTAGTTGCCCACGACCACTGGAGAAAAAGAGAGAAAGAGAGCGAGAATGAGAGTTTTCTCACTTCACTTGTGAAATGAAATGAGAAAAAACTGGGCCGGGGCCTGCTCGTAGAATTAAGTGCAAGGAAATGTGACAATTAGCAAACACAGCAGCCAAGCAAACGAGCAAACTGCTGTGTGTGTGCTTGTGTCAGTGCCCATTTGGGACCGACAAGGAAGTGAATGAATGTGGAGAGGAGGAGGTTGGGAATGATGAGGATCCTGCACAGCTTAGTAGGCCAACAGCAGGCAAACATTCCGGCAAACATTCATTGGGAAACAGAGTTGCCATTGCGGTCGGATGGACTTTTGTCAGCAGTCAGAGTCCTGGCAACCCTCAATGACGCTTGCCAATTGAGGCTAATCAGCTAGCATTGCTATGACGCAATGCGGCATCAGTGATCTACAAAGTTTCGATTTGCAGCCCAAACGTAGTGTGTAAATCAAACAGTGTGTACTTTTGCAGTGTGTCAATACGGGTGCAACACACTAGGAATGGCAGCCCTGACTGACTGCTCTCTCTCCCAAAGTCTGTGATTAAATGCACCAGTAATTTTCGGCGACCAGACTAAATGATCGTGCCAGCTTCAACTAAGCTGAACTCTGGGCTGAGGCGCCGATAATGGCGACGGGCAAGTCGACAGTTTGCACTCACTCACTCAGCTTTCCGAGACAGAGGCAAATCAAGATAATTTGTCCGTGCCTCCAAAGTTGGGTTTCTTTCCTTCTCCTCATTTTTCCTTTTTGGTTGAACTCATAGTTACTTTTCGGTCCAATTTAATTGTTTGCACTGGGGTACCCGGCAAAAGAGGCAGAGGAAGCTGTCTCCGTTTCTCACCCGCAGTTCTTCTACCAGCAATAGCAGCGAGGGCAATCGAGATAAGGCGAATGGCCTTCATGATTAGATCGATTCAATCGAAGGGCAGTCAATGAATAAATGATTAATCGGCTGCTACACTGCTGTCGCCATTGCTGCCACTGGCTATTTGGCTGCGGAAACTAGTACACTACTACTAGTGTACTGCCGAGTACACACACAACCAACTCGCAACAAAAAGAATCGGAAAAAACTGTCCGCACAGTCTGAGTGACAGGAAAATCGATGTCGATGATAAACTGTCCGTGTGGCCCACACACACACACACACACACCACACACAATCAATTAGAGGTGATGGCTCATTTACATGGCCATGATCACTATAACTTGGCAGTAGTCGGTGGCTGATGGTCGATGGAATCCGACGGAATCATTGTGTGCAAGTGCATCATCATCAGTGAGCTGCACAAAAAAAGAGATTAAACGGGTACATCAACCGGTCAACGACACAGCGCAAGGTGGCAATGGAAAAGAGAGATACAATCAAAAATAGAAAAGGAAAAAATTCTAGCCACAAAAAAAGTTACAACTGTGAAGATAAAGAAAAATAATAGAGAATAAGTGACCAGAGATGGAGGGAATATCAAAACCCAAGCCAAGCCAAGCCAAGCCAAGCCCAGAAAGCTGAAAATCTAGTGCTGCTGCTGTTCTTTTTTTTCGGCATTGTTTCTGCTGTTGTCGATGCGAATCACGTTTGAACAAATTAATAATACAATAAATGATTATCACCAAAAAAAAATCTGCGAATGGCAGGCTGATTCCAATGTGGAAGCAGCGGCGCAATTGGCACATGAGAACATGCCACACGAACAGCAGCGCACAATGTAATTGATGGCTGGCCATTTTTGGCCATAAATCGTCAGTTGAACAGCAGTTTTCCGTTTTAACAATTAACTGAAGACATCAACAGCAACCTGTGTGGCAGAAAACTTCTTTTGGCAAACAGCAAAAAATGTGAAAAAGCTGACTAAACACTTACCACAACTGACAACTGAAAACATCAACTGGCAACTGACAAACTGATTGAAAAGTAAACAACTCAAAGTTGACCAGTGTGTTTATGTTCATCTCATCAATCGAGTTAAAAATAAAAGTTTTTAGCTATTGTTTCAATGATCATTGAAAGTTGTGAGTGCCCAGTGGCCAAAGTCATCAGTGTGCAGTGAAGTGAATGTGCAGACCAGGGGTGGGAATCGAGTCCACTTTTCCGCTGTAGCTACACAGCCAACGTTACGCGCCCTCTAGCGTTGGCTGTGTTGCTACAGCGGAAAAATGGACTCAATTCCCACCCTTGGTGCAGACACCGAGCCACCAAAAAAACGCTGAATAAAGCACACATTTTTAAAAATTGACAAAGAAGTCAAACTGACTCTTAAATGGTCCAGCAAGTAAAATGAAAGCCAGGAAATAGAAAAACATCAACATTAGTAGCGTTACGAACAACAATAGAAAGAATTAAATAAAATTGAAACAGATAAATCAAGTCTGCTCTAAAAAAGAAATTAACAGTAAAAAATGAAAAATTGCCAACTAAAGTGAAGACTAAAAAGATGTAATAAAGTAAAAGTTCACCGGTGCTTGAAGGTCCTTGCCAAGAGACAACACACTTCTAATCAGTTGCTTATCTCATCGGCACCTCGAGCAGTTCGTTTGAGGTCGACAGATAGCAACCGTAAGACAAGTAACCGAAAACAACTGAACAGAGGCAGACACAGTGTGAGTGAAAGGAAGCGGCCAATTGAAAAGTGGCAGTGAAACAGGCACTTGCCACTGCGGCACCGGCGCCGTCAAGAAGGAAAGCTTGGCAAAAAGAATGGGCCCGAGATTGTGTCCGCCAGATAGTGCTCCGGAGCCCGTGAGAGTGAAGAAGTAGTATCCGTAGAGCATAGAAACAGCAGCAACGGCAGCAGCAGAAGTGCAGTAGTGCGACCATAAAATTTTATGGTGCTCATTGCGATCATAATAACGACTGGAGCGCGAGCGATAATTATCGTCATTAGAAGGCCGAGGAGTGGAGTTGAGTAGAAGTAAAGGGAGGAAAAGGAAAGCGAAGATTCCTTCCGCCTTCAGCGGCAGCAACAGCAGCAGCAGCACCACCGTCAGCCCAGGATTCGTGCGCGATGCGGCAATTCATAAATTGAATTAGCACTGAGAGTGGAATAATTTTAATGGGCTCCGCTTCTTACTGTGGGCATAAATAACAATCAAACAATAAAAACAGACAGAGAAAAGAGAGAAAGAATCATGCTACTGCCACTCGACTGAGCAGTGGGCACAACTAGTACACACTAGAAAGAATAAAATGGAGCTGGCAAGTGGCAAATCGCATTCAATTTTTGCCTTCATCTTCTCCAGTTTGCTATCATCATTTTCCTGGACCCAGCAGTGCAACAAACAAGCCAATCAAAGTCGATTAAGCAAAAGTGTTAATTGTGCGAAAGAAAAAGAGATCATCGCGATGACTTGAGCAGCACACACACACAGGCACAAGATGGCCAACTTGGGCAACTGTTTAGTATCTAGAGCATCATCAAAAGTCATCGATTCATGGACTGTAAGCAAAGTGCACTTTTGTGCAAAAAACTTTAAATAAAAATAAGGGGGTGTAAGAGGCAAACTTTGAGTAAATGGGATTCCGAGAAAATGGGCCATCAAAAGTGTGCCAGTGGCCAGTCAAAAAAGCATTGCCGAAAAACAGGCAGAGTGTGTAAAGTCCAAGTTCAAGAGTTGAGCTAAAAGTAAGTCAATTTAAATTTGGCGCACTATTGTCTGATGAGTTTGGCGCTATTTTTGTCAAAGAGACAATGGAAGGGCAAAAGTTGAAACCGACAGAAAAGAAGTTAATAACAATTGCTCAAAGTTGGACAAAACTTTTGCTTTTGAACGTTGGTGGCAGGTGAACCATTGCGGTGCTGGAAAACAGTACTGGCAAACAGCGCTGGCAAACTTTGAAACAAAAACAAGGCAGATTTCCCGGGAAGGTGCCAATTTGCATCTCACTTCACAACAGCAGTCTCCCCTACAGTTCAACTACCCACACTATTCTCCCCTATTCAATTCCACCGTCATCTTATCAGACTGTTCCTCTCTGCTACTTTTACTGCTAATGTCTGCTAATCATACTCAGCCCTCCTGGCAACAACAACTTGTCCACAACAACCACACGAGCACACTGCAACCGCAAATGTGTGCTGCCGCATAATTGGCTGCTTGTTTGCCGCCGCCAAGACAAGAATCAAGCTGTATTAAAGTTTAATTTCAAATTCAGCTAAAGTTTGGTAGCAGTAGTGGTGGTGATGAAAACTTTGCGCAAAATGTGATACTCAGTAAAAGTAGGCGGCCGAGTAGGTGCCTTACACATTTGCACAAATGCCGGTGCAAGTGTTCACATCAAGTGTTGCTGCAGCAGCCGCCTCTTTCACAGCGAGAGAGTATAAATACAAATGGAATTTAACTACAAACTTTTACAAAGATAATTCAATTGCAATTTAATTTAAATTAGTCCGCCTCCTCTTTTCTTCCCTTCGTTTCTTGTTCGTCGCTCTAGCAGCACTTGCTACACTGTCTTGCTTTGTTTGTTTTTGCACTTCTACCTCTTTTTCTTTTTTCAACTACACACCGTCTACTTCTTTTTCCCCTTTTTCTTTCTCTCTCTCTAAGCACAGTGTTCTCAAGTCAACAGAATTTCCTTTAAAGTGCCTGTGTGTGTTGTGCTCAACGGAAGCAAAAAAAGAAAAGCTGAAATTTTTAAAAAAGACTGTGTCAGCAACAGCATCTGCAGTAACAGAGATGAAATTTTGAAAACAACTTGGCTAAAAGAAAAAAAAGTTGTAAAGAGTTTCCGATTCTAGAGAAAATCAACAAAGTGATTTTGAAAATGTGTGCTAGAAAAGAATAGAAAAGCATCAGAAAAAGAAACAAAAAAAAGATATAGTGCTGATCGAGACAAGGTCGAGAAAAACAATGTTATTTGTTATTTAGATGAGAGGCAAAGTAAAAAACGCAGACAAAAAACATCAACAAACAACAACCGTAACTGGTGATATATGCAAAGCCAGCAGGCATTGTCTACGGGGTTTTAATTGTGTACTTCAGAAGCCCTCGCACGAGTGGGCCAACTTTCATCACTCTTGGTCAGCCTTTCACTACTCACAAAACAAGTGGATAGCATCATCGGTGATGATGAAGAAGTTGTAGCTTTGACACACAACCCAAGCAAACTGCAAGCAATTAGAGACTTAATTACGACGTGTCCCGGAAGAGACAAAAACGACCATCATCGAGGAGACGACAGGGGCGATAAACAGCAACAACAACAGCAGCAGCATCAACAAGGGCACCATTGTGCAGGGGCAATATTCATAAATCATCAACTGTGGAACAGACTAGTAAAAAGACGGCAAAACTAAACAACCTTAGTTATAGACGGAGACAGTAGTGCTCAGCCAGTAGTGCTGGAAGTACTCAAATGAAAAAGTGAGAGAGGGAGAAATAAATTGTCTCTAATCCACTCGGGTCCATAAACTGCAGACACTGCAGCAGCAGTCGAGTGGTGCCAATTTGCCCTCCTCTATCTTCTTTCACTTGGTGCCATTGAAAAGTTTTTCTTTTTTTCACTTCTACTACCACTTCCTCTTCCCCTTTTATTAGTGTAAGAAAAAAAGACAAAAAGAAGAAGAAGAAAAAGATTCAGAAAATCTTTACGATACACGTGGGAAATTAATGGCAAAATACTTGGCCTAGTGTGCAGAAACAGCACTACCACCACTGCCCTGACATTGATATGCCATAGTCAATAAACGCTTAACGCCCAGCAAAAGAGGAGGAAAAAGAAGAAGAGGAGGCGATTCACGACGACGAGGACAAAGAGGATGAAAGGAGCAGCAGTAACCGGCATGGTAGTAAATGGGAGAGTGCTTTGAAAGAAAGCAGCAGCAGCAGCAGCTGAGCGGCAGTTTAACCAAAAAAAGCCATAAATTTGAATGGCTTCAATGTGTGGTTTAGCTGCCAGTGTGCCAATTGAGATGAAAAAAGCAAGAAAGAAAAAACTGTGTGTAAAGAAAAAACCAAAGAAAACGGTCGCAAAAAAGGGACACTGCCATTTGGTGACATACATACAATAAAACAAAAAAATACAAAAACTGCACAAAAAGCAGCCAACTACGTCACAACTTTTGTAGTTTCACAGCTTCCATTTATCCGCTTCTTTTCAGTGTTAACTAAATTAACACTACTACTGATTAATTGATTAATTGAATTTATAATCATTCAAATCCATGAAAGCGCCAAAACAAGAACAAGAGCATCAGTCAATGGTGTTGTTGCAGCAGTAGTAGGTCTAGGTTTGGGCATGGCGGCAAAAACGGCACTGAACGACGCAATTGTCAACTGGGTAAATTAATTCAGCGCCTTCGTAAGTGAACCGCCGACGCCGCCGTTGCCTTTGACGCCAAAACGGAGGACGTTGAATCGCTAAGAGCGCACTTAGTTACATCGACATCAAAAACAGTTGAACGCTAAGCGAACATTATCGATTCTTATAGCAATTGATTAAATAAATAAAAAGATCATTTGCAAGCAGAAAGGAAAAGGAGAAAAGAAGAAAGAGAGAGAAAATTGAATAAAAGGCAATGTGTGGTAGGTCGTGTGCGGGGCCAAGTTAAAGCACTGCGGCTTTCTCTCGGTGTTGTTAACCTCTCTTTCTGTCACTCAATAATTGAAAAGCCAAACGTTTTCTGCTTCTGCTTCTCTTTGGTAGTAGTATTATTCATGCTCTTTGCACTTTCACATTCTCTCTCTCTCCCTCTTTCACGATTTCTCTTCCCTTACACCGTCACCCTCAGTTTGCACCCTCGAGGGCAAATTTTAAAGCCTGTCAAGATGGGGCGAATGAACGGGCGGCATGACTGAAACCGCAAGTACTGCAACCTGAAATGGTGTGCAGAAGGATTGCCCAAGGATGACTGGGACACTGTCAACTATGAGCTGTACTAAACACTCACTTTACTCGACAGTGTCTCTCCGCTCTTTACTGACAGAGTAGTGTCAGTGCAAACAGTGGCAATCGAATTAGCAATTTCAAAGCAGCAGCATTGGTAGCAGCTCAAGAGTCGGCACAAGTCAAACAATGCAGACAGAGAAAAAGAGGAAAAAGAAGAGGACGCAGATGAACAGCTAGAGCGTTAATCGAATCAATCGACAGCAGACTGGAAAGCTTGTCTCAAAAAGGGAGTAGACAACAGAGAGAAAGTCTCAAAGAGTGGTAGTGTCTGCTCAGCAGGGGCAGCAGCAGTACATCAATCCACCAATTTCCAGGATCGGAAGGAGAAGGAGAAAGCGCCAGACGAGAATTGCTTCAGAAAAAACTGACGATTGCGCCAATTGAAGCGAAAGATGCAGGGCCAATAATTGACGCCCAAGATTGAAGGGTAGGAGCCTGGTTGGTATGTGTTCTCTGTTCTCTGTGCGGAGGTATCACCACCACATTATTGTGCTCAGCAGCTTTAGCGGCCAGCCAAAAATGGCTGAATTTGGCAATGGTAGTAAATTCAATTACAACTGTCACATCACCATTGCCATCACTAGAGGCGGAAGTTTTAAAACTGAGCAGTAGAAGAAAAAAGGAAAAGCAAAAAGTCGCTCTCTTTTGTGTCTGCAACCTATTTTTATGTCTTTTGTATGGTGCTCATTTTAAAGTTGCACATTTGTCTGGCGTTTTAATGTCTTAATACGGCGGAGTTATAGCAGCAAGTGTGAATTGGTGTGAATGCCCGAGTTAATGCAAATCTATTCTGCGCAAAGTGAGACTAAAATGACTAAAAAGGAAACAGAAAAGGCAAAACTGGGCTTTAATTAAAAGTTTGCCGATTAGCCGATGTCTGCTTCACTGACGCCGCAGTGTGGGAAAAAAGAGCAAAAAGCAAAAAAAGGCTGCAAAAAAGTGAGGTTTCTCACTCTTGAACAAAGACAATGGTCGATCATGGCAGTGGTACAAAGTAGTGGCAAGTGCACCCGCTTGCGAGCGCGGAAAGGCAATCTAAAGAGCAAATTAGTCATTAGTGATGATTAATTTGACCCAGGCGCAGAGTCAACAGTAAAGTGTTGTTGTTGTGATTGTGGTACAAAAAACAACACTACAAAAATAGGACACTAAGTGTTCTCAATTTTACATTTTGTTATTTTGAGCATTTGTTATTGGCATAAAGCGACTGTCAAGATTGTGTCACTGGCAAAGTGCGCACGACCTAATTGGGTCTGCTGGTCAAAGCGCTGTTTTCTGCCTAATTCAGTCAGTCCAAGGCCGCCACTGCTATAGCTACTGTCAACATCACCCGATGCAGATTGATTTGTGGAGATCTGCAGGACTGCCCTTGTAAACTGTAAAGCCCGGATAGTGATCCATTTGCCCTCTTGCTTTATTCCCTTCTTTTTCTTTTTTCTGGATTGTAAGATTAATCGAATTTGAGTTGCTTGTGTGTGTGAGTGTCTGAAGAGAATGCCACGAGTGGCAATCGAAAAGAGCACACAGTTTTGTGGCAGAAACAAGTCATTGGCAGTTGTAGTTGGAAACGGTTTTTGCCAATTGGCAACTGCATCTGCACTGCACTGCTACCACTCAACACACACTTACACTTGTTCAATGTACAGACAAAAAAGAAATCCAAAAAACTGATGATGAGGAAAAAGAAGCCTGAGATTTAAACAGCTGTCCTTATTGTGTGTATGTGTGTGTGCTTGAGCTCCTTCATGTCAAGTCGGGTCAAAGTTCATTAGCAATCACTTAAGCATTTTGGGTGAGAGTGCACTTTTTACAGCTGCACACTGTTTCACCAAATGAGCGCCAGTAAGCGATTTCTCTTGTAATCGATGATAAGACAAGCAAAAAAAGAAGGAAAAAAATAAAATGAAAGACGATGAAATGGTATGAAATAAAATTCCTACGGTTGAAAAACACACTGAAAGAGAATTGCAGTACAGATAGAACTGCACTTTGTCTTTTCAGTTGCGGTAAAACGCGCACACAATTTTTTTCTATCACCGATGCTGTCAGTGCGTGTTTGTGAGACACTGGAACTGAGCAGCAATTCAGTGTGTCTTTAACAGCTCTACGGCTCATTCGCATAACACGGGCAGTCAACCACACTCACACTCGAAGACCACTTTTGGTGGCTGCCTAACGAGCAGTTTCCGTTTCCCAAACACCGAGGCGAATTATCGATGGTGCAACAGCAGCAGAGAAAAAGAACATCAGCATCAGCAGTGCTAAAGCAGTGATAGACGAACAGCGGCGGCAGCGGCGGCAGCGGCGGCAACGGCAGCAATCTAGAATCTCCTTCTGTGAGTAAAGTGCATCAAAATGGGGTTGATGGTGGTGGTGGTGGTGGTAGAAGGCCAAAGAGATGGTGGCCTGCTCAAACAACAGATCTAAAATTAAAAAATTAATTAGCCGTAAAGAGAGAAAAGGGCAGGGAAGAGAAAGAGAGAGAGAAGGAGCGATTGCCCACAACGAGCAACGGCCATGTTCAACGGCAACAGCAAATCTAAACATGTGATCAGGAAAGAAAGAGGAACGTTGCTTGTCTAATGCATGACGGCAAAAAACGGCTGGGGAAAAAAGGCAAAAAGGCAAGATGGAAAAGAAGAAAATGAAGAAGAAAGGCTGGCGAGCGCAACGATAGATCTCGATAACGACAACGACGACGGCGGCGGCGGCAAATGCGGCAGTGGAAACGGTTGTAGACTTTGCTGATGCAGAAAAGAAACCAAGAAAAGAAAGAGAACAGCAACTACTCGTCTTAGCTTGGTTTTTTCTGCTGCTGTTGTTGCCGTTTCCTCACTGTGGCACCTTTTGTCCGACAATGACAATGTCAAGCTCAGGCAGCACATGCAGCACTTAAGTTAGTCAGTGGCTGAATCACAAAAAGGGAAAAGGAAGAAGGGGAATAAGAAGGGAAAAGAAGAAGAGAATGCCAAGATGAACGTCAAGCAAATGTGAACCAAATTCAAATGTCATGCTTACATTGGTCGTCGCCATTAAGCCGTCGCCGTCGTTGTCGGGTGGTCGTCGTTGTGGCAACTTTGTTGCGCACTTGAACTGCTGCCGCCGTTGCTACTGCTGCTTTGGCCAACTCTGGAACGGTGAAAAGTTCTAAGAAAACTTACCAACAGACAGATAGTTCCTCCATTAATTCATAAAGCAGACCTAAAGATAGAATAAAAGAGGAAAACAGTATGAGAAAAGAAGGAAGGAAGAAGAAGAAAAGCATTGCAGGAAAGCTAAGAATAGATTGGCAATTGAGAGACTTACGTGGAACTGGCCGATGGCGGATGACATTTCACTAACAAGTGGTTTCCACAGATGCCAGACAAAACTGAGTGATTAAGGTATTTGCTAAGGTGACGCAATTAACAGGAAAAGAGAAGGATATTAATGGTTTTGTGAATTTAAATTGTAAATTCAATTAAATTGCATAACAGAGGCGGCAGTGTCAACACACACACACACACCAGTTTTACAGTCAAACTCACATCATCACTAGGAAAGTTTGACATGTGAAGTCAAGTGTAAGGCACAGCAAAAAAACACAAAAACGATGATAAGTAAAAGTGAAATGGATCCACAAAAAGGTGGAAAAAGAGAAAGAAAGAGAGAGAGAGAGAGAGAGCGTAACAACAACAAAAAAAGATGCGAAAGATCAAAACCAAACAAAAAGTGTGAGAGTGAGTAGTTGTTATTCATTGGCAAACAGCACACACAGACAGACAGGCTGACTGGCAAACACTGTGAAACAGACAGACAGACAAACAGCTTTTGAAACAAAAAATGACAATTGAGAAGACAGCCCCTGACTGACACTGTCTTCAGGGACATCTTCTGGGCAATCGGTGATGAGGAATGGGAATGGGCTGGTGCTCTGTCAACAAAGTTTGTCTGCACTCAGTTGGTTTCATTGGTATTGTTGCCTACTACTACTACTACTCACTGCAAGCAGTGTTGCTTCCTTTGGGGACAAAAACGACGACGCGTGGGTTCGATGAACGAGGTGCAGTGCAAGGATGGGCAGATTGTTCTAGAAATCTAAGGTTGAATTTTCTGCAGTTCTAGAGAATTTTTTCCTTTCATCCTCGACCCATTAACACAACAAGCCGGTGAGTGGGTGTAGGTGAAGGAGGAATAAAGGTTGTGTGTGTGTGTGACGTCAACGCTAAAATGCTGCCAATGTTTGGTGGTCTATTATTTTCCCAGTAGTGCAAGCGGTGCCTGCGGATTGAGGGATGCTGCTGTTGATGATGATTGAAATACTGAGAATCGTCGGCTGATTGAGGAGGAAAAAGAAGAAGAATGACACAGTTTTCTATCTTTGCTCACTGATTGAGTCCGTTTTTGTTTGCCTGACTACTTTTTTTCTAAATTCAGTTGGACGGAAACGGAAGCCCAACACAAAGAGTGCAGGCGAGCGGGGGATGGGGTAAAAAACGAGAGAGATTCAACAAGAGAAAAGCTCTGATACAAACAGAATAATATGCGGAGGTATTCAGCCGACAAACGGTGATGCTGCAGACAACGGTGTGACTCTGTGTGTTTGAACGAGCGATCGGTTGAGTGAATAGAGAGGAAGGGAGGAAAAGGGAAAAGAGAAAAAGATGAAAACAGTGACAAAGACAAAGCAAATATTTGCGCAGCAGTGCTTCTCACTGTGCGATGCGACCGAGAGTTGACGTATATCAGCGGTAATAGTGGTAGTGGTGGTACTGATGCGGCCATATATTGGCAATTATTAATAAAAAGAGACTAAAGAAGGCAGGGGGAGATATTTGCCAGCACTGAACACATACCACTGATGTCTGCTCAGTCAGTCAGGAAAGCAGACTTTTGAGCTTCAGTTCATTGTCAGCCTACTCAGTTTATCCCCCTCTCCTCTTCTCCTTCTCTTTTTCCTTTTCCTCAAACCGACAACCTGTCCGCTGTTGCTGAATCAAAGCCAAAGTAGTACCCGCCGACTCCCTCTTCACACCTTCTTTGCACTTTCTCCTGCAATTCCTCGTGGAATACTACCCCCTCCATTTACTCTTTTCTACATTCTCCTACATGTGTCTTTGTGGTTCTGCAAACTGCAATGCAACTGCAGCAAAGGCAGCATTTCCGACACGCACTGAAAAGTGCACTGCAATTTCAATGACAATAGCAGTAGTGGGGAACACTGTCGAATTTCTTGTTCTTAGCTCCTCACCAGCCAAGTCGGAAGTGCTTCAAGTGCTAACCAGTTTTGGCGTTTTTGCTAGTATTGTTTGTTCGGTTTGTAGTTCTAATAAAAAAAAGAAGGAAAAGGCGTCAAAAGCACCACAGACTGCACACTTAGACGATTAGAAGTAGCTCACAAAGTGTTACAATCGACGTTCGATCTTGTGTTTTGACGCACACAAACACTGATTTTACCATCCCAAAAACTGGCTGGCAAATCAATCGCCCGCCAAGTTGGCTGAGGCAAGCATCTATCCATCGCTTGCCTCAGCCAACAAGCAACTTCCTTCCGTTGCATGTCCGTCCATTATCGCTGCCTTTTTTGCTGGTTTGCTAACACTGATAAGATCCTAAACTGATGGTCCCAAAAACACAACGGCGGAAATTGATGTGTGGTTGTTGTCGTTATTGTTTGCCATGATCGGTTGATTTGCCTGTGTTGCCTTGTACCGTTTTGTACAAAACTTGGCTGTTTCTTCTCCACACGAGTTTCAGCCGTACACTCAGTCGAACGACTCCTGGTAGTGATCGTTACCTCGTTCTTTTCAGTAAACGCGTGTAATGCACAATGCTAACATCAACAACAAAACTAAATAACAAAAAGCAAAGTAAAGCAGCAAACAGAGAAGCAGACAGTAGCAGTGTTCAGTGCAGCTCACCCCCGCGTGGCTTTGTATTCGCTCTCGCTCTCTCTCTCTCTCTCTCTCTCTCTCTCTCTCTCTCTCTCTCATTCTTCTCTTGAAAATCTCTTTCAAAGGCCAAAGAACAACGAACCAGAGAAAGAAAGAGAGTACAAACGACATCGACCAGCATTTTGCCAACACAGACACAGAGACACAGACAAACTCTCTCTCCCTCCTGAGAGGAAGTGAGGTATATAGGCGCCACTTATAAAAGTGACGGCGCCATCGACAAAGCGATCAGTAGCTCGTCGTCGTCTTTACTTGCCTCTTCACTATTGAGCTACAACTATTCTCGTACTTATTCTCGCAATTTTTGGTTCAACATAAAAACTTCTTTATTGAAGCAAAACTATTACTACTAATCGGCAACGACTAATTGCTAATTGTGTGTGCATACCTGCGTCTGTGTCGGCAATTAGCGTTGTGCACTTATCACTATTATTGCTACTGCTACCAAACCGTCCTATTGCCGCTAATTGAACTACTTTTAGCGGCAAAAAATCTATTTTAAATTATTCAGTTAAAATGAAGTCTACATTGACAGCTAAAGCAAAAACGACAACAACAGCTAGGTGATTGTCATTTTGTCAAGAAAAAATAATAAAAAGCAATAAAAATGCGAAAAATGTCGCACGTTCTCAACTGCAGCAATCGTAGCAGAAATTATAAATTGCAGGGTAGCCAAGTGTTAAAATCAAGTCCACCTGAAAGAAGAATGACCTTCAGACAACCATCACTGCCAGCATTGTTACCTCACCAACTTACCTGTAACCACATGCCCAGTTCACATGTGATTTACAACGACTTTTCTCATCACTACCCTCATTACCACCATTTTCTGCCACTCTTCCTCCTTCTACTCATCGTGAACACTGCACGTAAGTGGACTTTTTGTTTTTGCTAGTTAGTCAATTTTGTTATATCTCTGCTCACCTGTCACAACTCCCTCAATACACAACAATGCAGCAGTGTGTCTGCCTCACCCGCTACCAAAAGAAGCGACGCCGACGGCGGCCGACGAGCTGCCCCACTTCAGCAAACCAATCGGCAATCAGACGGCCGTTCTAGGCCGTTCCACAGTGCTGGAGTGCAGCGTCGACAACCTCGGTCCCTTCAACAAGGTCGCCTGGCTGAAGATGGACTCCTCCGGCTCTGAGCCGACCGTGCTGACGATAGGCACGCAAACGCTCTTCAATGAGAACAAGTACCGCGTGTCGCAGAATGGCCACCGGCAGTGGTACCTGCACATCAAGCACATTCGCGTCTCAGACAAGGGCGGCTACATGTGCCAGGTCAATGCCAAGACGATGATCTCACAGGTCGGCTATCTTCATGTACAAGGTAGGCGAGAACAAAGCGCCTTTTTAATTGACAAGGAAGTGATTGCTAATGATGGATGATGAACACTTTCTAAACGCTGTTGTAGTGCCACCAATCATCATCGAAGACCGCACCAGTTCGGACACGACCGTGGACGAACATCAGAAAGCAGTGCTCAAGTGCGTCGCCAAGGGCTACCCGAGGCCGAAGATTAGCTGGCGACGGGAGGATGGACAGCCGATCAATCTAGGGCTGGCTTTTGGAGGCAAAAAGAACACAGGTAAGAGGAGGAAGAGAGAGAGAAAGGACAAATAAAGTAGAAAAAGTGTAGAGGACAGTGCAAAGTCTGGTCTGCTTTTGTTGCTGCTGCTGTTTCAAGAAGTAGTCTGTCTCACTGACTTTTGACTTTTGTTTCCCACTCTACTCTGCCCGCTGCTCACTTTGACTGACTGGCTGGAACAACTTTTAATTGGACTCTCTCGTGCTCATTAGCTCCATCATTCGAAGGAGACCAGCTCAACTTGACGCAAGTCACCAGAGGTGAGGAGCCACTTTCTTTGCTTTGAAAGGAGGAAGAGGAGGAAGGAGACAAAGATTGGAAAAATGCAGTTCTAATTGCAATTGTGCTCTTTCTTTTTTTATGTTTCTCTCTTTTTCAAACTCTAAAACTGACTCACTCAGAGGACATGGGCGCCTATCTGTGCATTGCCTCCAACGGCGTGCCGCCCAGTCTCAGCAAGCGGATTCTTCTTCACGTTAACTGTAAGTGCGCTGCTCTTTTTGTTTTTTAAAAGTTGTGTTTTAATTAAATCAATTTAAAATTTAATTTTCATTCAACTCTCAGTTCGACCAAAAATCAAAGTGCAAAAGCAGCTAGTGAACGCCCACCTCGGCGACTCCGTCGAGCTGGTTTGTCACTGTGAAGCCTACCCTAAGCCGCTGGTCACCTGGATCACCCCCAGCGGCACGCCCGTCATTGCCTCTACGCTCCAGCAGTCTACTTCTTTAAACTTCTCTTCTTCTTTATCCTCCTCATTTTCCGCCTCAACTAGTTCTAAATACGAGATTGAAGAGGACAGCCAAGGTTACCGGACGACAATGAAGCTGAAAATCAGCACTATCAGCACGGAGGACTTTGGCGGCTGGAAGTGTCTCTCAAAAAATACGCTCGGAGAGAAGGAGGGTCTAATTAGACTTTTTGGTAAGTGACAAATGCTCAAATTGAAAAAAGCAGAGAAACGTGTGTGCTAACAAGGCAATATCAATATAACCCCTATTTCCGTCCTATCACTTGCACATTATGTGTAATCATTGCAGAAGGCAGCGAATCGTCTCAATTCAAGAATGCGCTTTCAGTTCAACGACAAAACAGCAGAAACGGTAGGTTCCTGTTTTTTTCCTTCTTTACAAGTTTCAAAATGAGAGAACAAGAAATATGTGAAATCGATTCGGTAATAGAAATAGAATGGGAGAGGGAGAGGGAAACTACTGCTCAGTGATACTTAGCAGAGAAGGAGCACAATTGAAAAGTGCACAAGCACAATCGCAGCAGCAACAAACACACACACACAACGTCGTTTGAACGGCTGCCCTGAAATGCAAAACGGTGCAGCACAACTAATCGACTGGCAAATAGTGTGTAGTGTGCACTTTTGGAAACAATCTTTAGAGCTTGTAAAAAAAGAAGGCCAAGCTATTAATGGTTGCGGTGGTGGTAGTGCTGGTGACGAAATGCCAAACCAAAGTAGTGACAGAAACCACAGCACAAAGCAGTTGACATGTGAACATGCCATTGACTGTGTCAGACAGACAGTTGGGTAGTACGGTGGTGGTGGCAGTAAAAGCAAAGTAGGTTGGCAAACAAATTAATTGAGCAACAGCAGTGCAGCAGCAGGCAAAGTAGGCTGGGCAATTAAGCTAAAATAATCTGCGCTCCTCTCTGGTTTCCAGTAAACTTTTATTTTTTGTCTTTTTCTCTCTTTCACTTACTCTACACGTCACTTTCTCGTTTCCTGCATATTGCTTTTTCCATTAATACAAAAAACTAAAAAACCACGCGATCACCGGCATCACCGCCATTCACATGGCACATCACTACCATCACTACCATCATCACCACTACTACCACCACCACCATCATCAGCTAAAGCAAACAGTCTGAAATCACGAAAGTCTCGTCGACCACAGTCGGCAAATCAGCAGTTCAATGGAAGCAATAGTGCTCCTGCTTCAGTTGCTGCTGCTGCTGCTGCAAACGATGCCGCCGATGAGGACGAGGAATTCGAGGAGGACGGAGGCAACTTTGAGGACGGAGAGGCCCTTCACCAGGGCAGTCCTGTGGCACCACTCACCGACGCCAACAGCGGCGGCAGCGGCAGCGGCGGAAGGACAACTTCGATTTTGGGTAAGTCTGCTGACACACACACACACAGGGAAAAGGTTGTGAATGGCAAATAAATGGGAAGAAGTAGGACAAAAACAGAGAAAGAGATTTTTAATTTTCAATTCAATTCAAACACTTTCATTTATTTTTACAACTGCCCGCCTGTTTTTCTCCTGCTTTTTCTTATAAAATATAGAATTTCGGAGAATAGCCTTGCTTGCGGTAACGTGGTCGTGGATAGCTGTCTTTATTCAACAGTCATCAATCTGCTGGTAGCGACTCCGATGCGGCTGAGTGACATTTAAAAGTGAAACAAAGCAACAGGAAATAAAGAAACAATAAAGAGACACCAAAACGCAACACTTCCCATCAACATCAGCAGTTGTCCACAACTTTTTCTCCATTTTTTTCTACGACTTCCGTCACCCTCGGCAGAGCACAGTCGCCTTGGCTTGGTTCGGCCTTGCATCCAAATGCCACTACCATCATTATTCATTGTACAAACTTCATCCATTTTTTTCTTTATCATTCTTCTGTTCTTGTACAAACCACCACGACTAACACGCATTATGCCATATTTTGCCAATGACAATAAACATTTTGTAAATATTAATAACACTGAACCTAAACAATTGAATTGAATCAAATCGAATCGATGCCTGGACATCGACTTTAATGCTTTTCCTCAATCAAATTTGTTTTCAGCCAAATTGCTGGTGGCAGCAAATTACAGTGCCTGCTGCAACTGTTTGCCCTTTCTCTTTCTTTTTCCATCCAGTCTCCCTATCGTATCGGTGATAAATGGACAACCAAAGAGATTAGTGAGGATTTGCAAGGCCGCAGCGAGTACACACACACACACACAAGCAAACACGGTCAAAAAAAGAAAAAAACAAAATAAAGAAACAGAGACAAACATACTGAGAATTACGGAGAATGATACAATACACTGGAAGAGGAGGACGAGGCAAGCAATCCTGGTGCCGATCGAGCGAACATCGCGCGAATCGAATTAATAAGTGAGCACAAAGCACACAGGGCCTACTACTAATCGGCCCAGAGCCGACGAATATGGAACGAGAGAACTAGACTTGCACTGGAGCTGCCATTGCCAATGCTGACTGCCTGCTGATGCTGCTCAACAAACAAACGGCACAAACAGAAAAAAGAATTTACAGCAAAACATGGTTCACACAGTATTCGAGAAAAAGGAGGACAAAGAACAAGTTCCAGCATAGATCTGTGTTTTTGGCAGACTCACAGGCAGACACAAACACAGAGACTGGCCAGTTAGTTAGTTAGTTGGTTAGTCAGTCAGTCAGTGGAATCTGGGTGAACGTTGGAGTTAGTCTCCCATTGTGTGTGTGTGCGTCGATTGGCAAAACAGGCAAATTGAAATAAATGGTCAGACACACACACACACACATTGGAAGCAGACTTCTTACGCCGTGAGAAAGAAAGAAAGAAAGGGGCTAGATTGGGCTCTAATTATAAGCAGATTACAGCATGGACTTGCGAGCACACACCGCCTAAAGAAGGAAAAGAAGAAGACGGGGCAACAGTGGCAGCGAATGGAAATGACTGCTGTTCACGGCCGTGGCAAAGGCAGGCTGAGAATTATCGTTATTAATAGATCCTAAGAGAAGCGGTTTCCCCTTTTCTTTTCTGCTTCTGCTGTTCTTGCCAATCCGACACAATGTTGTCGAGCAGTGGTCAGCGATCTGCACTCAGTACTGACCAGTAGACGTCGACGGCTCAAGTTGTGAAATGCTGAGGAGTTGAGTGAAGAAAAAAGTCAGCTGCAGCATCAGCAGTAGCATTTTGTTTAGTAGAGGCTGTGCAAACACATAGTTTGTGCATGCAAATCATGATTCCTCGGAAGAAAAGCAGTCGGCTTCTCTGTGTAGATTAATTGCTCTTCAATCGTAATTCAATTAGTGTCGCTAATATAATACACACCGCACTGCCGCCAACATCTCACACTACCGAAGTAAGTGGCCAAGTAGTGGTAAAAGAAAAAGTGTGGGAGAGTGTGAGGATATAAAATTACCCACTTTCCTTCCTTTCCCTCCTCTTCTTTCTTCTTCTCTTTCCTTTTCCTTACACTACTTTGGCAATAAACACTGAATGCTAAACAGTGATGCAGCCTTGGTGGCATTTAAGCCGTCTTTGCCAGCGTGCTTTGCCAGTAAAGTATGCCAATAGAAGAAAAAAAGTAGATGCTGAATGAGAAACTGAAAGAAGAAGGTACAGCTGATGAAAAAGAAGACATGTAACGCATTTAGCGCTTTTTGTAGCAAAAATAGAAAAGTAGTTTTTAATGGTAAATTAATTTATCTGCTATTTTCTCAGTGCTAATTGTTTCAGTAAAACGCACCAAAAAAAGGAGTTGAAAAACAAACTAAAATTAGGTTAACAGCTAGAGCATCTAGGTTTTGGTTGTTGTTGGGCTAAACCCTCTCAACTGAGTTTTTCTAGGCCAACAGTTAAACTTCCAGAGACAGCCATGGCCTTCAGCAGAACAATGCAAAAAAAGCTCTGCACATCTGTTGTGGCATTTGAGTTGTTGGTAGCTGACAAAAACAACAAACACAGACACTAATTGTCGTCGTCGTACTCGTTGATGATGCTGATGATGATGGTGGTGGTGGCAATGTTCACCAAGCATGTACATACCACCAAGGGAGAGAGAGAAAACGGGGGCTGATGATGGTCGTACATAAGCGTTTCCACTCTCACTTTTTCCCCTCTCTCCACCCAGAGCCAATTGGGCCGAGAATTAGCCACACACACTTACGTAATGTGCAGTCTATTAGCGGGCAATCTGATAGTGGTGGTGGGCAGCGATGGTGGCGGCGCTAAAACAGCGGCAAATTGCCCTGTTGTTGTGTTTGGGAGAATGCCGCAATTGAGTGAACACACCGCCGCCATTTCTTCCTCTTTTCTAGCAAAAACGGTCCCGTTAATCCAAAAGATAGAGAGTTGAAACAAAAGAGAGCAAAGAAGTTACAGTTGCATTGTCCAGTTTTTTCCAGTTGCAATGTTTTTTTGCTCTTTCTTTACTAGTGTCTTTGTAGCCTTTTTGAATTGTCTTTTCTTCTTATTTTCATTTTTGCCACTGCTTCTTCCGAATTGAGCGCAAATTGCATATGACAATGTGCTCATTTGGGCGAAAAAGGAAATCGCCTCAACTTGCGATAAGCGTGGGCTCGATAATAAGCCAAACTGGGTGCTATGGGTACCGATGGCCGCCGTCGGTGATAGATTGCGGCTCGATTCAAAAAAAGAAAAAAAATAAAAGGAAAAAAGAGAACACTGGCCCTTGTGGGCTGAATTTGCTCCCATCACATGGCACCGCAGCACTACGCTGTGTGACAGTACCGCAAGAGCTGCTTTCGGAAAGCTTGCGGAAACGATGGCAGTGCTGCACAGTGTCGGTGTGCATCATCATCGCATCGTGCGTCTCTCATCCTCCCATCCCCAGTTTCACACTACTGCAGGGTCAATCTGCTTTCCAAGCACGTACAAACTCCTCAAGAAAAAAAAGAAGAAGAAGAGGAAGAGGCAAAAAGTCTCACTTCTCAGCCACTTTCAGTCTCAGAGTCTCTGACTGTCTGTCTGCGAGTGTGAGTGCGAGTGTGGCCAATAAGTTTGCAAAGTTGAAAAAAGGAAAAAGAAAAAAAAGATCTTTCCTGCAGTAAATATCAGTCAGTACAGGGCAAACACCGTATGCTGGTGACTGTGGCAAGCAGGAAAGTGATGGGCACACTAAATGATGGAGCTGGCGGCACAAGTGGAGCAGCACTAAGACAGACGGCCCGCAGATGCATTAATCAAATTTGTCTCGCATACGCACACACACAGAGACAACCTTACTATAGATTTCTGACAACACCACCACAACAACAGGCAGCTGATTGAAAGGTTTCGAAAAAAAGAGGCGAAAAATCGACTCATGCTGGGTCAAGTGGTGGTTGTGTCTGGCCGGGTTTTGAGGGCAGCAATCTAGCAGCTATCAATGTTGAACACTTTTTGGGTGCATCGTGCGTTTTCTTCAAACGCCTGCGACACTTGACTGCTAGAAAGCAAAAAAAGTCACTTGAAAAGCAGCAGTGTCGACTGTGCTTGACTTGTGCTGCTGCAGCTGATGATGATGCTGTCGCACCAAAGCGCAACCAGCTACTAGGTTAATATTTAATGCCCCTTTCCAGGTAATACACTTAAGTGGCAGTCTTCCGCTGTGAACAACAGCAGCAGCCAAAGCAGTGCCTAGACAGAGCAACAGCAAAAACTGCAACCATAGTACATAGTGTTAGAAAAGGGAGAGCAGTGGTCTTGGGCAACAATCGGCGGCACCATAAAGCCGATTTAATGGCCAAGTTTGTGCTGCTGCTGCTAACGTACCATCTCTTGTAGCACAGGCCACTTCACTTTAGTTGGGAAAAAAGCACCGCCACCACTCAAGAACGATGGCGGCCAGCTGATAATCGGCTAATGAGCGACACAACAAATTGGAACAAGCGGCGGTGGTAGTAGCGGACAGAAAAAGCTAACCAAACAAACAACGATGGAGCAGTGAGAAACAGTAACGAATTTGCCCGTAGATTAGATAAGAGTGCTCCGCTTGTTTGTGTGTGTGTTTGCTCTCCAACCACAGACTCCTAATGAGCAGTGGCAAATTGTGAAATTATGAAAACTTTTCAGTGCTCAGAGCCCTGCTTTGCCACACACTGAACAATTCTAAAAAGTTGTCATTTGCGTCCAGTTAGCGTTGTGCGAATGTATGAATGAGAGAATCCTCAATTGATTTCTGGAAAAAACATGGCGCCCACGCGACAGCCTAACTGCCGAGTGGGCGAGCTGAGTTGTGGCAGCAAGACAGTTTTAGCCAAGTTGAGGTTAGAGCAGTAAATAAATTGCTTGCACCACAATGCACATGCACTGTCCTAATTATGATGAAAAAGCTCAACTTCAATTCACAAAAAAGCGTCTGAAGATGCAAAGAGAAAAGCAAAAATAAATGCCAATTTGAATGCCACATAATTTTTCTCAAATAGGCAAAACGTAGAAAGAAGTGCTTGTCAACAGACAAACATCAGAACTTCTAACGAACCAAACACAGTACTGCTGCTGGTGCAACGATCTAAATTAAATTTAGAAAATCAGTGAATCACACGAGGGAAAGAAAGAAACGGCAGCAGCAGCAACAACAAAAATGCTGCAGTCAATTTATATTATGATTCTTAATTATTTGCCTGACGACTTGAGCTGCTGACTGTTTCAGCTTCTTCAACTACTTTACAGTGCGCCCAAATGTGTGTGTAGTGGCTGGTTGGTGCTCGTTGATAATTTCCACCAACAGAACCCGTTAATGACGAGGGAAAAGCAAATGGTGTAAGGGTAAATGAAAAATGCATCCACAACAGTTCAGTGTGGCAAGCAGTGCCGTCTCATTCTCTGCATTTCATCAGTAGATGGTGAAAGTGATAGTCAAGAAAGAAACAGCGGCAGCAGTGGTAGCAACGATGCTGAGGTTTTTTGTTTAAATCAAAGCAAGTCGTGGCGCACATTTTCCTAGAATCGCCGCCATCGGAGTAGCGGCAGGGTGTTTTGCACATAATAGAAGACTTTAAAAATGCAAATCATTATCAACGATCAAATTATGTTTGATGGCAGTGGAAAGAAGTGGTGGTAGTGGTAGTGGGCCACCCGCGCGTCAGTAATCAGTCAAGCATCGAGAGAAGTTGAGAAGGAAACTATGGCAAATTAGAGCCATTTGGGGTTCCAGTGAAAAAAAAGAAAATTTTCAGAGAGTGAAAAAGCTCCTTCTATTCTTGGTTTTAAAACGAAAAAAGTGAGTGTCGTATCACTTCTGGCCATCAACGGCAGTCTAAAGAAAAGTGAAAATACGAGTAAATTCATTTAATTATTAAATCAGTAGAAGCACACACAGGAATTCAGTCAGTCAAATACAGTAAAAGAACATTGAAGCAAAAATTGTTTCCATTTTTATCCGCCTCATCGGCAGAAACATCTCAAATAAAACTGACTTCAATTTGCTGCGAAACTGCACACTCAGTCCGAGTTTCACCATAACTCAATCAATCTATCCATCTATCTGCCGCTCTGCTAAATTGATAAAGCAGTCGATAATTAGCGACGCTGATGGCTTAAAAGAAAAGAGGGGCAGAAAAATGTGAGAGAAAGAAAGTGAAAGATGACTTGGCTCATTTGCATGAAGAAGAAAAGTGGTGGAAAGCGGCAGGCGACTCATTTGATCACACTCTTTGATTCGCTCCCCCAATTTGCGGCACCATTAATTACCGGGCCAAGTGTGTCAACTGACTTTCATCCTGCTCTTTTTCTTTCATTGGTTTCACCAGCAGGCTTTACCATCTTTTGCAGTGTAATTAACAAAAAGTCCCGCTACGCAAAACTGTGCATGTGCATGTGCTGCACTTCTGTGCAACACCTTGGGAATTGAATTTCTTCCTTGTTCAGGCAAACTAAAAACAAAGAAAAGAAGGCCAATTGGCCAACAAGACAGGCTAAAAAAGGCTGCCATTTTCTCAGTAGCAGCAGCACTAGCAGCAGCACAATGACCGCCACCCAAACAAGCACAGAGCCACTAATCATGCAAAGTTGGCCCAATTTTAAACGCTGCTTCCTACTTCTTAAAAGTACAACAGCAGTACAAGCCCACAGTAGAGTACTACCATTGAAGGCCATGCAAATGAACACATTAGCCAGGAGTGGTGCCAATGGTGGCAGTGGTGGTGGTGGTGGTGGTGGTCACAGACTGCCCAGCTCGGATGCAGCAGTGCCAGTCGCCAGAGAGCATGATTTATCGCCGCTGATCTGGACACACAAACACATAGAGCAGAGCAGAGGCCAGGGCACTCCGATGTACAAACAGCACAAAAAGAAAAAGAAGGGCCATGAAACCAGCTCTGAATTTGTCTATGCATGCACAGACAGAGACATGCATGTTTGTTGTTTGTTTAAAAAGTCTCAGTCTCAAACGCTTGCCTTCCTTCCTTCACTTCCTACACCTCTGCACAGCAGCCAAAGCCTGTGCACAGTTGCTGCACGATGCACTGCAATGAATTATTAATTTAAATAAAAATTTATTACAATCACTCGCCCTAATATGACGCTATTACATTAACTCTGGTGGCCGTTATTGTCCGAGATTACTTGCTCGCCCCCTCTCTCTCTCTCTCTTTCTCTATGACATAAACTGGTAATGAGCAAACAAAGTTGCGTCCAGCGAGGTAAACAGCAACACTGCCATCATAACCAAAAATTGGTACTGGTAAATTAGCCAGAAAGTAGAGCTGTGCAAAAAGTATGTGCCAACAACTGCTGCTGCTGAGGAGAACAGCTGAAGCCAGCGACAATGACCACCACCAAGTGTGGCAAAAATGGCTGCTAGTTGACCGTTAAGGGGCTAATTTGGCGGAACACAGTCACCTCAATCTCTATTCATGGCAAATTTTCTTGTCTTTATTATTTGGATGCTGTAAGGCTGGCTAACAAGAAGGTGGCACCTTCTAAACCGAGCTGAACTAAAATTTACTGAGTGCAACTGCACGAAGAGTGCTAAACAATAAAGATCTTTTGCTCAAAACTGGCAAACCCGACCAAAAAATCTTGAATTTTTGTAAAACATTTTTTTCACGTAATTAAAGCTTAGTCTATTGAATAAACAAACTAAGCACAAGCGTGCTCGTGGTGAAATGGTATCACACCTGCTCCGGCAAAGCGGGAAATTTCAGGTTCGATTCCTGACGAGCAAAAAAAATTAACTTTTTTAATTTTAAAGTTTTTAGTTAGCTTGTATTTTAACTGAAAAGTCAAAATACTTCACAATTCAGTTGATTTTGTTTTGAAAAGACTGTATTTTTGCAGTGTTATCAAATACCCTAATCAGCTTACTTTGCTGGTAATCAGTGGCGGCTATTTTCACAACCAATGTTTATTAGTGTGTTCAGTAAAGGTCATTCACATTTAGAGTAAACTGCGATGGGTAAACCTAAAACTAACATTGAAAAAAGGGAAAACCGTTGTTGGTGGTGGTGGTGGTGGTGATGGGCGGGTGGAAAATGTACCCTTTGATTGAACTCATGCGAAACGAGCGACTACGCTGAACTCTGAACCTTCTCAATTACCAATTGACGATGTGATCGCAAATCGCAGATGCAAAATTGAAAATGCTGAATTATTAATGGCCACTAATGGAGAAAAAAGAAGGCAAGTCAGCGGTAGACTCTAAAGCAAAATAGGGAAAAAAGCAAACAGGGGCAATTGTTGGCAATTGCATTTGAGGAGATCTGAAGAAAAACGGGAAGAAAGCAAGGATCAATTTAAATAGATTCATCATCAAAGAAGAGAGGAGGTAAGCACGAGAATGGGGAGAAAGCTCAGTTGAGTTTCGAAATGGAAAGTTAGTCGCCAGTAGAGGCAACCAAGCAAACAGAGCCAATCAGTCCAATTTGTAACTGTGGACTCACCGACTGACTCTGCCTGACAACTAAAATTCGTTGGTGGCGGTGGTGGCGGCAGAAATACCAGAGAGCACTTCCATCGATTCACTTCACAGCTCTGACGATTCTTCCAGCTCCAGTGCATATAAGCAGATTAATGTCAGGGCAAAAAAGCTGAACCGAACCAAGCTGACTGTCCGCCGCCGCCGAATAAATCAGCGAGAGTAGAGGTGAATTTAAAAATCAAATCAATTGCGACTGAAAAGCAAAATTGAGAAGGAGATAGCTAGTGTGCGAGTGTGCGAGTAAGTGTGTCTGCTTCTGCAAATCAAAAGCGATCCATCTCGGCGGATGTGAGTGTGTGTACAAGCAATTGAAGAAATGCAGTAAGAGAGGGGAGAAAACAGATTTTTGCAAAGTCCTAAGTGGGCCCATTTGGGATGGTCCACAAGATAGCAACAACAGCAACAGCAATGAGATGGCAAACTTTGGAATGTCTCTTTCCCTGTCTTTTCCTCCTTTATTTTTTCCATGCACCAGGTAGCACCAGAATGAGTGAGTGAACCGAATGTGGTGGCGGCAGCGTTGGTGGTGGTCGTCATCATGAGGTGAGCTCTACCAGGAAAGCATACCAAATGGCACACCAGTGGAAGTGCTGAACAAACAGTGAACTGTGCACAGCAGCAGCAGCAGCAATCGAAACAACAACAGGAAAAGTGCATGTGCAAAAGGTAGGTCGGTGAGGAGGATGAATAGACTGGCCATAAACGAACAGACAGAATGACGGGTGGGGGAGGAGGGAGGTCGACTGACAGCGAGAGAGCAATGTATCTCTGTCTGTCTGTCTGTCTGTCTGACTGTCTGACTGACTGGTGATCACAGCAGAGCATTGAAGCATTCGAAGCCTCAAACAGTAGTGGCAACTGCTACTGCCACTGCTGCTCTCCTCGGTCACCGATTAGAGTCTGCATGCATGTTGTCAATAATTCATACGCCCTCAGAGGGGAAGATGGATTGGACAGTGCACTACACCAGCAGAGAAAATTACCAAGAGAAGAAAAGAGAAAGCTGAGCACTGAGCACGAGAGTGCGATATGAAATTAAAAGTTTCGACTTTTAATTTCACGAACCACAACATTGAAGACAAGTAAATGCAGCAGGGAAGGTGAATTCAGTCAGTGAAGTGCAGCAGGGGGCTGTGCAAGGCACAGTGTGTTGCAAATCAAGGCAAATTTAATCGAAACGCAACGGCACAGCACAACACACAAGACAGGAGACAAATACAACAGGACATTAATTATTTAGTAGCAAACACACACATGGAGAAAAAGAAAACATTGCTGCCACCAGTCGGATTGATCCGCTAGGCTAGCTGTCGGCAGACTGTGACAGACAGACAGGCAGCAAAGAGTGAAAAACAGAAAGTCTACTCAAACAAACACACAGATGGACAAGCAACAGTATCGACCGACGACGGAGTAGGAAAAGAATCGTGCGTGCCACCACCGCCATTGAGAACCCAGCCGAATGGCCACCGCCATCATCAGAAGACAATGGGGTCCTTGAGAAGAATGGAATGAACGCCGACGACGACGATACAAACGGCATCGATTGACACAATAAAAGAAAAATGGTGGCTCTTCAGTCAACTAGGGCACAAACGGCAATTGTCCTACTGGCGGGATAGCGTAATTTTCCCCTCTCTCTTTCTTCATTGAAAAATGAAAGATTGAAATGAAATTGAAATGCAATCACCGACTTTTTCTTCTCAAATTCTCTTCAAACAGAAGTGCACACAATGTTCAGCATCTCAATAGACACCTCATTAATAATAATAATGAATGCCAAGCAGAGAAGAGGGCACTCGTGGTGGTGGTGGTAATGGCGTCGATTGGACACGGAAATGAGACCGACAAGCGACCTTAATCGCCTTGTAATGGCACTTTACACATCAACATGCCGCAACAGCAACAGCAGAAGTGTTCTAATTCTAGTGGGTTTTTACTCGCCAACAAATTCAGTCATTCTTTGAATGTGCAAAACTTGAAGAAACCGAAAGAAAAGCACTTGGAAACTATAGTGAAAACTTCATCAAACAGACACACAGTGTGAAATGTGCATAGGTAAGCAGGATTGTGCTTCAGAAGAGTGCACGGCACTCAGCACCCAGAAATGCAGTCATTGACAATAGTCATAAACAGTCTGCAAAACAGACTGGGCACTGGTCAACAGAAGCAGCAGAAACAGCTGAGCACTGTTTTTGGCCATGTAATTAAAAAAATATTACCCTCAACGGCAGAGAAAGAGAGAAACTCAGCTATGATTGCTGAACAGTGCCCAAGTGGCACAATAAAAAGTTTGCAGTTGTGAGAAGGAAGAAAAGAAGGAAAAGAGAAAAAGCAGGCAGTAAAACACACCGTGAGAGAAAGCAAGGAACGAGAAGGAAAAAGGAGAGACAAAGAATTTTCCCATTTGGGTCCATTTGAATGAGCAGGCAAAAGTAGCCTCAGAGAACGTCTGGCGCCCGGCGGTGACCAACAGAAGCAACGGCGACAGCAGCAGCAACAGCAAATCTCGTGTGCATTGACCAATCATTTGAGAGAGCGCAAGCTGAAGCTGAAGCTGGCGACGCTGTCTTTAAGAGAATAATTAATATTAATTACGCACGGCCTCAAACAGAGAGTAACGGCTAACGGGCAAACTGGATAATTACAGCAAAGCATTGCAGCAGAGAGGGAAAAGGAAGAAGAAAAGAAGGAAAAGGAGACAAGCAGCGGCACTGTGTGAATGAGTAAATGAATGAATAGATGGAAGGAAAAATGGAGGAAAAAAGGGCCCTCAATGCAAGCAATGTGGACATTCAACAGCAACGGTGGCCGCAGCAAAAGGAGGGAGGAGGGGGACAAATTGGCCAAGTTTGGAGCCAAACACAGACAAACACTGAAGAAATGAGCTGCAAAAGAAGAGAGAAAGAGTCATTTTAAAGTGAAGAATATAATGGCACAACTATGAATGCAACAACAGCAGCAGTGCACTAGTGGCGGCTGACAGCCCAGAGTGAATATGTGTGACAGTAAAACAAAACAGAAAGGCCACAGTGTGACATGCAGGCTGGTCGCAGGCTTTGAACACTTTTGGCTGCAGCTGTGCTTTGAAGCAGTCACACTGCTCTGCAATGCATTTCCTTCATTGAAAAGCGTGTGCAAAAGTGTTCACCGGTGTGTGAGAATAGAAAAGGAAGAAAGAAGGCCAACACAGCATAACAGGACAGGCACCCCGCTGCATGCCGCCAAGGGAAAAAAGGTGACCGACTGTGTATTATTTATGATGCAGCTAATTAAAGTTGTATTAATTCAACTTGGATGAAGCCAGCCAGACAGCCAGCCAGTCAACTAGCCAGCACCCCACTAACCACCAACAACAACCAGCAACAGTAACAAAACATATGCGGCCAATTAAAATGTGATTAACAAATTGATTGTAAAATCACTGCAAAAAAAGTCTGACTGCACTTGTAGTGCGCTCCGTACTCTGACTGCCCCAGAAATAGAGAGGTAATTTTGCCAAACAATTGGCCAAAACAAAATTCAGCAGAAGAAAAACGAATGCAAAATTAAATGCTTTTATTATTACAGCTTGTTCTAGGTTTGTAACACACGCGAATAGAAAAGAGCTCATTTGTAGACAATTGACACGAGCATATGGCGGTATTTGGTGGTGGTGGTTCTATTTGACGCCAGCAGCGACAATTGACTGGGACAAGAAAAACTGCCGCATGCATTGAGGGTGACAATTTGGTCGTTGAAACGTAAAACCTTTGGCAGTACAAAATGGTGGTAGTAGTGGTGCAATGACACCAGTCAGTGCCGTCAGTGCACTTTCAGTACAGATTGAACGCACAGTACAGGCAGATTTGGAACAGGCAGTGCCAGATTGAAAAATAGCACAGCAGCAGCAGTCTATTGGCATCTATCGACGAGCATCTTCCCATCTCTAGCCTGAGTGAGTGTGTGTATAGTGGCCACACTCTTGTCATCAGACGATGATGAATGAGTCAGTAGTCTGACCAAGACCAACAACAGCAAAAAATAAAAAAACAGCGAGCAACGTTTTGAAAAACCGTACGGGGGAGCACAAGAGAAACCTTTTTGTTGTGCGGTGTGTAACACTGTCGGCTATCAACACCAGCACCAGCAGCAGCACTTCAATGAACTGAAACGCGTTTGAGTCCCAGAGGCGTCACAACACATACACACTCTGCAGAGCTTGGCAAACCGCAAATTAGACAAGTTAACCTTACTGCTGCAAAAACGGGAAAAACGATAAAGTTTAGCGATATAAATTGGCTGAAAGAAAGTAAATAGAAATCGGAATATAGACCAAGTGAGGGTGCTCACAAGCTCACTTGATTGAGGGTGAAATCACTCCTGCGAATCCACCACAGCAAAACTGAATAGTCGTTGAGTGGAAAAAGGGGAATGAAAAAGACAAAATTATCATGAAAAATGATGAAAAATTGACAATTTAAAAATAAATCAAAACAGTTTCAAATTACGCCGTTTTTCCCGTTCCGCCACACAAGCCCAGCCAGCCAACCAGTCAGGCAAGCAGGGCGATTCAAGTGAAAAGTGATACTGACTAAAAAGAGAAAGTGTGTGTGACCTGTGACGGGGGAGCCGACTTTAGATGGTCGAATAAATATTAAAGATCCAGTCTAGAGAGTTTTAAAACAAACGGGGAAAACTGAGCAGAGGACCGCAGGATCGAAATTACCTAATGCCCTAGAGAGAGAGAGAGAGAGAGGTGATGGGATGAAGGCGAAGGGTGCCTTGCCTTGCCTTCCTTCAGAAGTGTCACTGACTGCTGCAAAAAGGAAAACCGAGATTAGAAAGCTGCTAATTCGAACTGGGCTTCAAACACACTGCTTCTGCTGCTGCTGCTCAACCTGTCAAAGCACCGAAGATCGCCTTTTTCTCTCAATCCCTTACCCTGCTTTCCCAGTTACTCCGCCGTTCCATCATGATCATCACTGCTGCTGCTGTTGTTGATGCATTTCAGTCTCTACTCCATCGATTCAATTGATGCTCTTTTTCTACAAAATAAACAGCATCAGTAGCAACGACTACAACAACCACTGACTGGCTGGCTAATCTGTCAGTGAAGTGGCTGCATTGGTAATCACCACTCTCTTTTTCCACCATCGTTTAAACAAATTAGACAATGCGTTGAAGATGAGATGAAAGTAGTGCGCCTCAGAAGAGTACACAATTTTTTTCCAAGGCTGAAACTGTGCGACACTGCCTGCCGAAACAGATTTATGCACGCGGCTCAAGTTTCCCCGTCTCAAGCGCGGCGCCTCACTGCTGCTGTTCTGTTCTCAGTGTGACATACATTTCATTTCTTGAGGCGCAAACACACACACACACACACTCTGAGCGTGCACAAATTGTCTGGCAGGCATTATTCTCTTCAACCTACTTACACTAGACACTGAGCTCGATTGAATTTGAAAAGACAAATAATTAATTTGCAGCAGCAGCAGCAGCAGCAGAAGCAGACGAAGAAAAGCGGAAGAAGATGAGATAAACGAATGAAATGAGCACAAAATGAGCAAGTGAGCGCCCAAATGACAGTGAATATTTGAAAACTTGGCAAGATGAATACTCTGAGCACTGCGATAGAGAGTGAGTGAGTGTGTCGAGGATTCTCAATCCGTAAAGTGAAGTGAAGTGCAGTGAAGTAAAGTATAAAGTAAAGACAAGGGGATCACCACCAGGATCTCACTCTGATGAGGAAGAAACGCGTGCACAACAGCTCTGAACTCTTTCACTTTTTACCCCCTTTCCGTCCCTTACAAAGTGCCCTCCCCTTGTTCCCTGTCGCACTGCAAATTGGAGTTAATTATTAGCCAGCTTTGCGTGCATGGGAATTAATTCTGACAAATGAAAGGAACGGACTGACAGGGCCACCAGAACGGCTGCCACACAATCACACACAATCACACTGTCGCACTGATAAATACGAGATTGAAGAATTGAGCCAGAGTGCGATAGGAGGGCACGTCAAGATGAACCAAAACGGAAAGAAAAGGACTCTCAATAGAAAGAGGTACCCAGACAGACAAACCCCTTCAAAAAAAGAAGCAACAAAAAAGGCGGACAAGGTGCGCAACGAGGTGTAGGGGGAGAAAGAGGAAGAAGGAAAGAAATCTGCCTGCACTCACCCACAATGACACTGATGGGAAACAGTGGAATCGTGTTTTGGAGCACTAGTGCCAAACAGACAGACAGTGAAAAGTGCTAACTTGACGGCGCGACGCCGTTGAGCCGGTAATTGCTAATTAGTGCCTCCCTTACAGCGTTTTTTAACGAAAAAAAAGAAGAAGAAACTGAGGTAAAACAGCAGCATCAGTTGCACTTCACGAAGCATCGGAAGCTCTGTTCTTTAAGGGTCGCTTTTTTTTGCAAAACTATTGCACCATCAGTACCTCTACTGTTGCGTGTGGAATTATCTAATAAATTAAATAAGGATTTGCTTAAAAATTTTTAGTTTTGTACAAAAAGTGAGAGTACTTTTGCTGCTGCTGCTTTCTCGATTCAAATCTAATTAGAATGAAAAATACTAAGCAACGAAAGAAGTGGGGGTGGAGAGTGAACAAGCGAGAGAAGAAAGAAAGAAAGCTTCAAGCAGCATCAGCAGCACTCAGTTTCAGCCAGTCATTGACACTTGCAATTTTAATTTCTCCATTTCAAGCCTTCTGGAGCTCTCTCTCTCTCTCTCTCTCTCTCTCTCTCTCTCTCTCTCTCTCTCTCT
>JAALOO010000422.1_pt1 | contig 37907 bp, 43 predicted proteins | sample 7257641 | NCBI WGS metagenome assembly JAALOO01 (sample SAMN14085613, study PRJNA598686) | mite metagenome | biome: ENVO:01001000; feature: ENVO:01001002; material: ENVO:01001226; isolation source: single female mite from University of Michigan culture on fish food culture... ...
ACACACACACACACACACACACACACACACACACACACACACACACACACACTTTCCCTACTGCCCTAAAGAATTAGCCGAACCGGTTTATTCTTGCAAACTCGATTGTTTTGCAATTGTCGCAGTATCGATGTTTTTTTAAAAACTGATTTTACTGTAAAGTTTCTGTATCAATAAAGTTTTATTGATTGACTTTATGAAAGGCAACCTAAAACAGCCCCAAATTCAATATTTAAATAACAGAATTAAATGGTTGCACTTTTGACATTTTTTTTCAAAATAATTTGCATCATAGTAGATGTCCTGATCTGTGCAGATCAGAGTTGACCTTTACACTAATTAGTATCCTCATCTTCATTACTCATCACTAACATAATTTTTTATGTTTATCATTAATTACCAATGAAATCAGTACAGTGTCAGGCAGAAGTGTATTTGTACTAAATCACAGCCCTAATTTACCTCGAAACAAAAAAAAGTTTTTGTAGCCATTAAATCAAAATTAAGGTTTTCTATCTCAACCGGTCCGCTTCCAAATCTTGATAGCCATATTGCGCGGCCGTAGCTCTCCCCCGGAGATGTCCACCTTAAAAGCCGTCTGTGCGCCGTAGTTGTTTTCGCTGTAAACGCCCGTCTTCACCGTAAAGTGGCCCTCCTTTTCAGTGGTCAGCACAGTAGACCAAACATTCCCCGTCTCTGCCGTGGCAACGTACTCCACCCTGCTGATTCGTCTTACATTTTCCGCCTGTACGCCGGCGCCAAACGCCTCTGAGCCGGCGCCCTCGGCGCGAAAGAAGACGCCCGCATAGGCGGCGGTCACCTCGGTCCACTTGGCCCTGGGCCAAATCGTTTGTGGAGGCGCCTCGTTGGGCAGTTGAACGTAGATGAAGCCAAGTGGAACGCCTGGATCAGCCTCCAGCGTCTCCACCCGCTTCTTTAAACTGAGAAAGGACTGCTGAAAGGTCGCCAGTGACCAGCTTTGTGGCCGCTGGCACAGCGCCTGATCATATCGTTCGCACTGTTCATCAGCCCACTTGCCTGCCACTGGCTCTGCTCGGCAGTCAGCTGCACGCAGTAATTGGTCAGGTTTTTAGGACTTCCCAAGGCCCAATTGGTGAAAGTGAACAGGTGGTCTAAGCTTTTACCATCGTTCCAGCTGATGCGGTGATGGCTAGTGGCGCTGAATCCTGGCCGCTGATCCAGACGTCATTTGCCACCTTCTTCTTCTTGAATAGGTAGTCGTTTAGAAAGGATTGCATCTCTTGGTTTTCAATCACTGCCAAGTGTCCATTTGAATGAAGGGCACAACCTCTTTCAGCCGACTCATACTTCATTACATCTTCAGTAACCTGGAAGCAGCTTTCATCTTTGTACACCACCCAGCTTTTGTCGCAGACCACAGAACTGGCATTTGAATCTGGAATTAATTAAAATAATTGTAGTTTTTGTTTTGGTTTTTAACAAAATTTATTACGTTTAGGAAAGAAAGGCACAAATGCGACAAAAAGTAAAAGTGAGCTAATTAAAACCTTCATTTTTAATAAATCAAAATTAAAACACATAAAAAGTTAATGCATGTTGAAATTAAAACTTTTATAATTTTTTTATATATTTAATTTTTTATGTTAAAACATTTTTTGGTTTCTAAAACAACTTTGGCATGTTTATAGCTTTTTAGCGTAATTTGATTTTTTTTCAGTAATTAAAAAGGCTCATTATATGAAACCAAAGAATTTGTAACCATAAAATTAAAGTTGATCCTCTCTCTCTTTCCTAGCCGGTCCGCTTCCAAATCTTGATGGCCATATTGCGCGGCCTCAGCTCATCACCATCACCACCGCCGCCAGTGACCTCCACCTGAAGTCCCGTCTGCCCGTTAAAGTCATTGTGCTTGTAGACGCCCGTCTTGATGCTGAAGTGACCCTGGCGTTCGGTGGTTAGCACATCGGCAAAGACGTGCGTCTGATTTCGGGTAAAGTGGTAGGTCAGTTTGCTGATGTGAGGCCCTGGCCCACCTTGAGCCTGAACCGAGCCAAAGGGCGCCGAGCCGCCGCCCTCGGCGCGGAAGAACAGCCCCGAGTAGGCGGCAGTCACCTCGGTCCATTTTGCCCTGGGCCAAATGTGCTCTGGAGCCGCCTCTTTAGGCAGCTGAACGTAGATGAAGCCCAAGGGAATGCCGGGATCTAGGTCTCTGACCTTGATCTCTTTCTTCAGCCCATCAACTTCCTCTTTTAGGGCTATAAACTGCTTCTGAAAGTACTCCAACGACCAGCTCTGACGACGTTCACAGAGCGCCAGATTGAACTTCCCGGCACAAGGCTCGTCGCCCCACTATCCCTCTAAGTGGTGGTCAACGAAAAGTTGAATGCAGTAATTGGGCAGATTTTTTGGACTTCCCTGGGCCCAGTTCGAAAAATGACTTCTCTGGGAAGAGCTCCCTAAAGGGCTGCCATCGCTCCAGTTGAAGCGGTGGTGGGCGGCGTCGAATCGGGCGCCAATCCACACGTCATTGGCCACCTTTTTAGTCCTGAAGAGGTACTTCGAAAGGAAGGTCTGCCGCTCCTCACTGTGAATGGTTGCCAAGTGGCTGCCAGGGTGCTCCTGAACGCAAGACCGCTCCGCCTCCTCGAAGTTCATCACCTTCTCGCCGAGGACTTTGAAGCAGGCCTCCTCCTGGTAGACGGCCCAGTCGCCGCCATCGCCGCAGACGGTGGGATTGTCAGAGTTGGCTTTGATGTCTAGTTTAAAAATGGGTTATTATTTTGTGAGGAACATTATAATGACTTTTATGATGACCTTTTGCTGAGAAGAGCAGCAGCAGCACAACGATGATATTTTGAAGTTTATTTTGATTCATTTTTTGTAGATTTGTAGGTGGTTTTGAAAACTCGACTTTGGTAGTCTTTTTATACAATCTATACTGAAGTAGTTGTTGTTGTTGTTGTTTTTAGTAATCAATTTAAGTGCACTGATTACAATCAGCAAACAAAAGTAATTTAAAAAATTGATTATAAAAATAAAAAGTATTATTATTTAGTTATTATTAATTGCTGCGTTTGAAAAATTTGTGTAAAGAAAGTTGACTCTAATTGTAATGGCGAAACACAATTTTAAAAATAAGTTTTATACAAAAAGTTTTATTTTTTGATAAACAATACAAGTTGTACAAAGTAATTTGTGCGTTTTGTAAAAAAATTAGTTTTAGTAATTTAATACTGTAATTTAAACAAAATTTGCGGTATCAGCATTCAAATAAGTTTTCACTTTTTCCAACCAAATAAATTTACGACTCACAGCCGCTGACTATCCGCCGGAAGTCGTTCTGCGTATGGAATGGAAATCACCAAAACATATAAACATTAATTTGCAAAATTTAAATCTTTCTGCCCCAAAAAAGATTATTACCCTGAAACTGGAAGACATGAAGCTGTAGACGAGTGGATTGAGGAAACAGTTGCACATTGCCAGCCAGTGACAGACGATGTACGTGTAGCTGACAATGAGAAAATCCGTCTGCGTGCAGTATTGTATAAACTTGTACTCATTCAGCATCTGAAAAAATTTGACCGGCGCCCAGCAGGCGCAGTAGAGGATGATGACGGTGAACATGATTTTGATGGTCTAGGAAAAAGGTTTAAGGATTTTAAAAATAACTTAAAAATAAACCTGTCACCACAAACTCAAATTTTTTTTACTTTTAGTCGACTTCGAATGTGATTCAGCTTTCGCTTGTTCTTTGCCGAGCTGATCAGGCTGCTCTGGTCACCGGCGGCGAGCAAAACTTCCACTCGGAATTTTTCTTCATTTTCAGGCAGTAACTGGTGATGATTACCACTTCCATTTTCACCTTCATTTTCTCTTTTTTTCATTCCTCTTTGCTCATGTTCTGAACTCTCTCCACCACAACTGGTAATGGCCGTGGTGGTGCTGGCCGATTCCGCCGACCGATTTCCCATTCCGGCTCGATTCCGGCGATTCTTGAAAGAGGAAGTTGAAGAGTAGTAATAGGCGGCTGCCCCCGCTGAGTTGACATTCATTCGGGCAAGAATTTTGCTCTGTTTAAAAAGGAGCTTTCGAATGATGGACACGTAGCAGAAGGTCATCATGAAGCAGGGAATGGCAAAAGTGAGGAGGAAATTGGTGTTCAAAAAGAAACGACGCTGTTCTACGGTTAAATTGCTCCGTAGAAGAGAACATCGAAAGGTCGAGGTTGTTGTGGTTTGATTTGAGGAGGCGGAAGTGGAACTTGGATAAATGTCAGACAAATAGTAAATGGGAATGTAGGCGTAAAGAGCCCCGGCGAGCCAGGTAATTAGCAGAAAGATGTGCCCGTGCGATTGAAACCACTGCGCCTGAAAACGGGACATTGGGTAGAGCGTGAAGATGTATCTAGAAAAAATTTGAAAAAATGAGAAATTATGTGACAAGTTGTTTTCAGCAAAGTAAACATGAGCCTGAGTAATGAATTGAATACCAAGTGCTCTTTTACTTTTTGTGTGAATTACTAGACAGACTTATTGCTTGTTTTTCTCGTCTGGCCAATTTTGTCATTTTCATCAATCTTGCCAGATCAAGCGAGCCGTTAAGTGGGGCATGTATGCAATTCAGTTGCTGGGATGTCACACTGCATTTTTTCATGTAAAAATTAGCAAGAAAAACAAGGGCAAAAACAGTAGTACTTTTACAGTACAGCTGTCTGTTTTTTGAGATGTCAACCAGATGGTCTTTCCCTCTTTTCTTCCTTTCTCTTTTCACTTGTGTCTTTTTGAAACATAAGTTTAGTTGCTGAATAATTTGTTGTGCCTTATTTTTTGCAAATAATAATGAAGTTTTTGGCTTTTTTTATTCCATCTTAACTTAAATATGAAATTGCCATTTTTGGTGGTGACAGATGGTTTATCTGACATTTGGTGCAGATGACCTAAAACTTTCTAACGTTTTTATTTTATTTTTATATTGCTTTAGGCTTTAAAAGTAAATTGACTTATTTATCGTTGTTTATTTTATATTAAGTATCATAAGCACCACACAACTACCAAACATTTATTATTTAACATCTCGATGATTTCTCAGTAAGGCAAATTACTATTTCAAAATGGGCAATTTAAAATATTTATCTAGTTGAAGAAGCAGTTTATTACAAATATTTAACGGCTAACGTTGAAGCTTGACTGGACGCTATTAGTACAATTATAATTTGGCAATTCCCATTGCACTTATAATTAAAAATAAACATTTTGTTTGTGTTGTTTAAATAAGATAGCGAGTTTTTGCTGTTTTTAAAATAAAAGACTACCACATAGAAAGAATAATTTGCAAAAAACAGAAATGTCTACAAAATTGCCCAAATTAAGTAAACAGTTAAAGTGTTTTTAAAAATAAACACAGTTTGTTTTTATAAAAGGAGATATTGAAACAAACTAGACAAAAACAAACAAGTCAAATAAAATGCGAAACATTTTACTTTGTTTTTTTAGGAAGTTGACATAAATCAAATTCCCAAATAAAACTTTTTTGCTTGTCTAAAAAAACTTTTTAATTAAGTTTTGATAAAACTTCTTTTACTGCATTGAAAAAACTTAAATAAAATCACATACCTTTCCACTCCGATGATGGTGAGAGTCATTGAGGTGACAAAAACGCTGCAGGAAAAAAAGTGATCAAGTTATAATTATTTTGATTTTAAACTTTTTGTTATGAAAAACAGACCTGAGCAGCTGCGCAAACTGCGCTATAGGACATAGCAAGTAAGGGAAAATCCATCTTTGAAAAAACGGAAAAATTAATAAACTTTCCGAAAATCACAAAACAGAAATGATAATCACCTTTTGTGCATAAAAGAGTGATAGGTAAATGGAACACAAAGAACTCCCAAAATGAGGTCCGAGATGGCAAGGTTGATAAGGTAGTGTCGAATATTCCGTGCTGATTCCTTCCCATAGAACTGCACCACAAGGACGGTGATGTTGCCCAGCAGCGAGAGGAGGGTAATGGCGGAGTAGAGGGTGATCAGGAGGATGTGCCCGTACTCGGGGAGAAGGGTGCCCAGTGAGGGGAATTTGGAACAGGAGGAGGAAGAGGAATTGTTGATAATAGAAACGGCAGTAGTTGTGCTGATAATCGAGGTGGTCATCAAGGAAAGTTCAGTGAAAGTGGAGTTCATGGTGATGGTGGTGATGGTGGTGATAAAAATGGTGATGATGTTGATAATGGTTAGGTGATGATGATGGTGGTGGTCATTTGGTGAATGAGGTGATGAGATCGGCGGCAGTTGGCCAAGTTGGCCTGAAATGAATTCTTGAATTAGAAAATGAAAAGGAGAGAAAAAGTATCGAGTTGGAATTGAGATGAGCTAATAACCAAAGTTCCTTCTATATCATTTCATTTCAGCAAACGCATGCGTTTGTACAACACTGGTTGAATTTTTTTATTTGTTGGTTCACCACATTTTTGTGCCGGAAAGAACAAAGTACAATTTTTGTGCACTGTGCGTTTAATTTTTGCCGCTATCAAAACTTTTCTACAGCAGCTGTGACTGGTGGGGCTAATTTATCATTGTCATTTGTAGAAGAGCAATTTATCCTTCTTGATAAAATGTGTTTGTCTCAAAATAGCAGCACAAAAACAGAAGCAAAGTTGATTAGAGAATATTCTGAAGAACAACAGTGGGGGTCATTTTGTTGGTGTAAGCACAATTTGCGGTAAATGAATGGCTTTTTCTCTTCCAGCTAAAAACACAAACACCAGAAAACAACTTTCTGACAGCACTAAATGAAGATCAATGTGATCTTTAGAGCAGTTTTTTCTCCACATCTAATCAAAAACTTGAACTTTTGCATGTAAACAATAAAACTGCTCTGGTTAGGGTTAAGTTGCCGGCAGACAAAAAGAGGCTGTGGTGAGATCAACTTTCCAAAAAAAAGAAAAAAATTTACTTAAAACCAAACTTTTTCGTTTGCACTGTGATTCACTGTACATCAGACTGTGGTTCTTTGCTGAAGACTATCAGACGCGCCCAGGAAATGATAAATTTGATCACTGTCAATTGAGATGATGAAGAGAAGATGTGAGGACAGACAAGTGAAGGCAATTAGGTGAAACTTATGCTGTACATAAAAAAAGAGAGGAAGCAGTAATGAGCTGCTTTATTTTCGCAGAGATACGACAATCTTTCTTTCATTTTTCTGTAGTGATGAGATTTTCTTGTTTTTTTTCATAGGCTATTTTTTCTCTCTCGAGAAAAAATGTGATGCACCGAGTTCTTTGATGCAAAAGAGGCAGGCAAAAAAAGCAGCGGAATTTTCTTCTTTTGTTTTTCTCTGATGGGAATCTGATTAAGTGTGTGTCTTTAATTTGCTGTATTTTTAGTAGTGGCAGTTGTTGGTGTTGTGGTGTTGAATGTTGTACGACATTTTTTGTTCCTTCTTTTTTTTCACACTAATATTGTATATACAGTAGAATTCATTAACTGTATTAAAAGTTTTTTTGCTGTTGCTGTTCACAAATTAGGCTTTTCTTTTCAGTCACATTCTGGGCAAAAAATAAATAAACAAGCTAAAAGAAAAGTTTTTTGTTTTTGGTTTTGGAGAAAATTAGAAAAGGGAAAAATTTGATTAGACTGGTAATTTAATTTTTGCCTTTTTTTCAAGAACTCTGGCTTAAAGATTAATAGTGCACAGTTGAAAATGAATTGCAGGAAGAAAATTGTAACAGAAAGACACAAAAAGTAAAGTTGGTTTTTATATCAATTTTTTCATTTTGTTAAAGAAGTTACACCAAAAAAAGTCACTTTGACGTAATCAGCAGATCTGTGCAAGAACTTTTTTTACAATATTGCATCCAACTAGACAGAAAATAAAAAGTTGATCTGCGCGACTTTGAATTACGCCTCTCAGGTTTGACTGATTTGCAAAAATGAAATAAAAACCATCAATTGACAACAACCAGACAACCAACAAAAGCAAAAGAAAAAAATAAATAAAAAGGAAACCAATTGAGTGCAATGTAGATCTGGCTAGCAAAAAGATAATTGCAATATAAAAGGCACAAAATCAAAAGGAAACAGACAGAAAAGAAAGTACGTCAATGAACACACATTCACAATCACAACAACAAAAGAGGTTAAAATTAGAAACACTTTTAATGTAAAAAAGTCTGCCGTACAACAGTTATTCAAAAAACAAACAAAAAACATCCTTGACAACAGACAAATTCTCCTAACAACAAAGAAATTCTCAATCCTTTGCACCTTGAAAAGCCACAAAAGATCATCTCTAATCAAAGACAATCAACGATCGAATGCAGCCACCACTCTTCAGCAGCCCAAACGCCTCATTGATCTGCTCCAGGCGGAAGCGGTGGGTGACCGCGGCGTCCACTAAAGCCCTAAAATCGCCTTCGTTTTTGCCGTACATTTTCACCAGCTCCCCAAAGCCAACTTCCGGATCAACACAGCCCAAGAAGCCGCCCACCACACTTCTGCCGGGCAGCAGCAGCTCCACCGGATAGCGGAGCTCAGTGCCGGCGGGCGGGGCGCCAACCAGCGCCAGGCGGCCGTTGGGCGCCAGGATTTTTAGAGCTGTCGACATTATCTGCTCGCTTCCGACGCACTCAAAGGCGTACTCAAGGCCGCCGGGAAAGCGTTCCAGCAGATACTGCTCCACTGAGCTTCCCTCCGCCTGGAGCCCTTCGGAACTGACGTACTCGGTGGCGCCGAACTGCTCTGCTAGAGATCGTTTCGAATTGCCGCGACTGACGGCGACAATCTCCCGGGCGCCGGCCACTTTGCAGCCGTAAAGGGCGTTCAGGCCGACGGCCCCGAGGCCAAAGACGACGGCAGAAGAGCCGGCCTGGACGTTGGCCTGCTTCCGGGCGGCGTAGAAACCGGTGGCGACGGCGCAGCCGAGGATGGCCGCGTTTTCCAGGTTTACTTGCGGGTCGATCTAGTTGAAAGGTGATTTAAGTGATTAAAAGTTTGTGAATTTTTTTTGTCTCAGTTTTTACCTTGACCACCTGCGACCGCTTAAGGAGGACGTACTCGCTGAAGACGCCCAGACCCATGAAGCTTTTCAATGGAACTTCGTTTTCTGTTTTTTGTAGCTTTTTGTTCGGTTTTCCTGCTAGAACGAAAAGATTTTCATTTGGGCAGATGTTGCAGCGGCCACTCTGGCAAACCGGGCACTTCCGGCAGAGGGAGATGCAGGTGGTGAGGACGTGGTCGCCCACTTTTAACTGGTCATCCTCATTATCATTTTTCACGCCCACCGACTCGACGATTCCAGCGCCTTCGTGCCCTAGAACGGCCGGCGTCGAATGGCCCGGCCATTCAGTCATCTTCGCCTCGCCCCAGACAAAGTGGGCGTCTCCGGCGCAAACGCCCGCAGAGACGATCTTCACCCGAACCTCGCCCGGTCCTGGTGGCTCGATGACCACCGACTCGACCACCATCGGCTGACCTTCCTCGTAGAGGATGGCCGCTTTGGCGGTTATTGGCTGAATTTGATAGTAAAAAAAGTTTTGATTTTTTTTAAAAAAACAGAAGTTTTTAATGGCCATACCTTTCCGGCGGTTGACATTTCGACAGTAGTTTTTAAGAAAAAATTTTTAGATTTAGAGCAAAAACTTTAACTGTAACGTTGTTGTACGGCAAAAAACTAAACAGTAGATCTCTGTGTGTTCGCTCTCATGCAATAATAATGTGCCGATGTACAGTACAAAAAAAAGTGGAAACGGTGATAAAGTGGTGGTGAGAGCTGGGAAGAGTGATATTATTTATAATTTTTTTCATTGACATCTAACAGACAAAAAGATTGTGACAGTGACAAATTAAATAAATATAAAATAAAGCAAACAAAAATGGGCTGAAAAACAGTGTGTAAAAGTGCCACTGCACGCAGTTATCAGCTTGCAGGCAGCCAGAGAGAGGCACCTCTTTTCCCTGCACTAAATTGGCCGCCAAGGTCGAGGTTGTACTGCTTTTTTTCTTGCCAAACGACAAAATGATAACAAAAAAGTACAAATTTTTTTTATAATTTTATAAAGATGGAAACAAAAACCACTAAAATTGGTGGGCAAAAACAACTTTTGAAAAGTGTGGCCGGGAAAATGATTTTGAAATTCAAACTTTGACTCGTTCTGCGCATGCTCAGAAAAGAAACTCGCGAGCTCGCCTTGAATCGGCGCCTTTTTGTAAACACAACAACGCAACTGAAAAAAGTTGTTATTTTCAAAGAAGAAGAAGAACACCAAAGAATCTGTCCAAGCCCTGGTAAATAGATCATATCAGTAATATCTTTATCCTAACCATAACCAGAATATTCACCCCAGTCTTTTTTGTTCCCAGACTATCATCAAAGCGTGGTCACGGCAAAACGAGATGCCACCGGAGTTGCGGAAGAGACCTGAGCCCGGCTCCGAAACTGAAGCAGCAGCTGATCAGCCAACTTTGGTTGATCCTGGTTCAACTGAGAATTCTGGTTTGGGTGATGGTGGTGATAATAGTGGAGGCGGTTACAGCCCCCTAAATAGCACCAAAAAAGAAGTCAGCACCTCCTCCTCCTCCTCCTTCATTCTGAAGTGTCCCATCTGCGACTGTGCCTTCCTCAACAAATCCGACCTTCGCTCCCACTACCGCCGTCACCCGGGCGTCGACAAACCGTTTCGATGTACCTTCCCAAAGTGCACCAACACCGAGTGGGCGCTGAAGACGAAGCTGACGAGGCACATCTGCGCGAAGCACCTTCGAAAGCCGAATGAGATCAGCCTGGCGAAGGCCAGCAAGTACATCGTCTTCCTGAAGGACGTCTACGAGGCGGAGACGGCCACCCTGGGCCTTGGAGCGGAGGAGGCGCTGCCTTCGACGAAGGCAAACAGGCCCTCAATGAGATACTGTGACTCCTCTGCAGTCCTTCTTCCTGATTCTCAGCAAACTCTCGAGGAGATGGCCGCCGCCGCTGCGGTTGCCGCGGCCATTTCTAGTGCTGCTAAAGCTGCTGCTGAAAAAGCACTGTCGCCCGCTGGGAATGCTGATGACGCAAATTCTAAGGAAAGCGATGAAACTGAAGAAGAAGATAACGAAAATTCTGAAGATAAAGATGATGAAAGTGAAGAAAAAGATAAAACCGAGGACAAAGATAAAGAGGAGGAGGAGGAAAGCGACGAAGTGGAGTTCCTCTCCGAGCAGCCCTTCAGCGTCGTCCACCAGGTGGCCACCAGCGGCAACTACCTCTGCCCGGGCCGCGGCTGTCCCCACCAAACCGCCGAACTGGCCAAACTAAAGGTGCACTACCGAAAGCGGCACGCCCCTGCGGACCACCGCCCCTACCGATGCTGCTTCAACGCTGGCCGTTGCGCCTTCGCCGCCGACCAGCTGATCAAGGTGAAGCGGCACATTCGCGTCAGCCACCTGCGCGAGATTGACGACGATCTGGTCGAGAAAGACACGGCTGAAAACATGGCCGACAAGGACGACGACCTGGAGGAGGACCTGGCGATCAGCACCGACGGCGGCAGCGAGTTCAGCTGCATTGAGGTGGACACCTCGCTGGAGGACCGCCTTTTTGGCCAGGCAAAAGTGGTGCAGCTGACGGTGCCCCCTCTTCCGGTGCGACCTCCACCTCAAGAAAAGCCTACCGCCTCAAACGCCTCGAAGCTGATCTTCAAGCCACTTCCGCCGACCTTCTTCCACCAGGCGCTCCAGCTCCGGCCAACTATTTCCACTGAAGGCGCTCTCCCTGTTAAGCCGAAGATGCCTCCCAGCGCCAAGGCGTTGCAAAAGCGAAAGCGGCGAAAGGCGAAAATGTACCTTCCCTTCGCCTGTCCCTACCGCAGCTGCGAGGCGGCCTTCAGCACGCTGCAGAAGCTCCGCCTTCATTTTGGGAACAGCACCGCCCACCGGAACACCGCCCGCAAGCCCTTCTACTGCACCTACAGCGTCGACTGTAAGATGCAAAACGCATGTAAAGAGGCGGTGCTGGAGCACATTGCAGAGCGCCATTTTGGCGTGCCCGCGGAGCAGATGGCCAATCAGACGGAGGATGAGCGCTTTCGAAATGAGCGCTACCTGGGAGTGCGGAAGAACATCCTCAAGCGGGAGCTGGAGGCGGCGGAGGCACGGGCCGCGGAGCAGAGGGAGGCCCGCCTGAAGGCGGAGCAGGAGCTGGCCGCCATGACGCGGGAGAAGTACCGGAAGGGCGTGTACGACAGTCTGGCCACCATCTGGAACCGGAAGGGCTGAAGGAGGAGGAGGAGGAGGAGCTCCTATGCGCTTGTATATGTAGGTACAGTAGGTTGGTGGTGGTCTCGAAATGTATTACCCAAAAAGCAAATCTCAAACATCTCAATTTCAACTTCAACTTCAACTTCATCATTATCATCATAACCCTTTTTTACAGCACTAGCTTTCTTTGCTGTTCAGCTTTCTGCCTAATGTGTTATTCCAGTTTATGTACTTTCAGTATCTACGGTAAAAGCACCTTTTCTAGAAACTCGTTTGTTTATTTTTAGTGTACTGAAAGAAAAAGCAGGAGTTCAGACTTCGGCTTAAAAGTTCTCAAAGTAGTGCACCGCCTTGCCGCAGCCGCTCGTATTGCTGGCGATGTTCCGTGGACAGCCGGTCAATCGCTTTCCAGTAGGCTCGAAGCACACCTTGAACTCCTTGAGCCACTTTTGACCATTTTTAGAAATGCAGCTGAGGGCGAATTGGTTCTTTGCTAGGCCACCTCCACTTCCGCTGATTATGGCGTTGATTAGGTCGGCGGTATTGTAGGCGTTTCCGTCGTGGGGCGTGATGTTCTTAGCTTTCAGCCAATCGTAAATCTGATGATGCTTTGCCCAGTGATCTCGGGCCAGGGAGAAATAGGCCTCGGGGGCGAGGCCGGAGCAGGCGCCGTGCTGTTATTTATTTATTTTTTGCAGAAAGAAAAAAGATCAAAAAATTTTTTTGTTTAGAAGTTCAAAAGTCATCAGAAATTACCTTCTTCCACTCGTAGTCCCAAAACTTAAAATCCGACTGACCGGCGGCGTAGGTGGGCCAAGCTTTGGCGAGGTCCTTTTGGGTGCTCGGCGATAGATCGGTCGATTTTAGCGGCTTTCCCTTGGTGCACTTGACGTTGTTGGGCCAGAGGCCATGAATGGTCCAAGTGGCGTCCCCGGGCCCTGGTTTCACTTTTCCGGTGTCCACCTGGCGATTGCCCTTCTCCTTGCTAAAAGTGATCGGCCACTGGAGAACGAGGATCAGCTCGGCGGGAGTGGTAGGTTTAGGGGGGCGAGTAGTTCGAGTGGGGCGAGGAGTTTTGGGCTGTTTGGTGGGCTTTTTCTTGTTGGCGATTTGTCCCGAGATGAGGGAACTGTCGTCATCCGAAGGGGCCGCTGGACCGCTTGATGGGAGTTCGGGAGTTTTTGAAGGAGGTTCATCAGATTCATCAGGTTCACCAGGAGAGACCTCAGGTCCGTACGTCACCGTCCACTCCTCATCGCCAAATTTTTCGTCGTCCTCGTTTTCATTAAAAATCGATCCTGGCTCTGAGGTCGCTGCTGCAGTTTCATTTAAAACATCGACAACTTTTATTTCCGGCTTCACTTCCGGTGAAAGTTCAGCAGCATTTTTTAGTGGCAGTGGATCACCGAGGACAGCAGCAGCGGCAGCAGAAGCTACAAAGAAAAAGGTGACCAACTTGTTCATTGTAGAACATTAGCCTGATCATAATTAAACTGCTGTCAAAAACCGATCAACTTTTATACCTCATTAGTCGAGGAAGAGGAGAAGAAAAAAGTCCACCACTTCCAGCAAAAAAAGTTAAAGGGTAGCGGAAGCACTCATATTTTACCTTTAAAATATAATGCGATAAATCGGTGATGATCTAGTTTTGCAGGCAGAAAATTACTCTGTAAACCAGTTATCACTTTAATTTTCATTTACCCTACCAATCACTGTACAACCGAAACTGTACAAACTGTACAACAGCAAAACATTTTCACATTTTTTCATCCTGCATCCAACTTGGCGGCCACTGCAGCCGTTCCTTGCGGAGCCGTCGCCGCCAGCCACCCACTTCCGACCACCTGCTTCACCGTCCACCGGTCCTTCTCCTCGGGGTGGAGCATTCCATCCAGCAGACTGGTCGCCTCCTCGCCTAAATCCTTTCGGTAACGCCCTCTAATGTAGGCGGGGTAGTCGGCGATCTCCGCTAGCATCTGCTCCCGATCACGGAAGTGAAAGGGAAACCGCCGGTGGAGCATGATGTACAGGCTGACGCCCATCGCCCAGACGTCTGAAAATAAGAAAAGAAAAGTTAGAGTCATTCTTGAAATCTAATCTTTAATAATCCACACAAACCTGCCTTGAAGCCGTTGTAGGGCTTCTTCGCCAGCAGCTGTGGCGATTTGTAGGGGACTGTGCCGCAGAAGGTGCGGCACATCACCACCAGCTTGTGCAGCTGGTTGACGCAGACCTTGGCGAAGCTGAGGAGGAGGTGGAAATAGCCATTTAGAAGCGAGTTTTAGAAAGAATTTCTCGAAGTTTCTTTGTTTACCCAAAGTCGCTCAACTTGGCCACCCACGACTCGTTGAGGAGCATGTTGTCTACAAAAAAAGATACGGGAGTTTAAAAAAAAGTTTAGCAGAGGTTTTTAGTTGGTAGTGACCAAGCTTAATGTCCCGATGTGTACAGTAGAGTTTTTCGTGGAGAAACTGAAGCCCGTGAGAAGCCTGGAGGAACCAGACGGCCATCAGCGGAGTGCTCGTCTCCTTGTTCTTCTTGACGTACTCGGCGATGTCGCCGTTGCCGCAGAATTCCATGAAAATCCAGACCGGTAAGTTGGAAGCAGAGGTTTTCGGGTTATTTTCTCTATGAACTTCCAAACAACAACAACCAGTTACCTTATTATCAGCACGAAAGATGTCCCACACCTGAACCAGGTTCTCGTGCTTCGACATGATCAGCGCCTGCAGCTCCCGCGGGAGGAACTTCTGCCGGAAGGAGTCGTTCATCTTCGAGAGGTCCATCACCTTCACGGCCGCCGTGGTGTTCGTGGTGCTGTGCTGGGCCTTGTAGACTGTGCCAAAGGCGCCGGCTCCGAGTCGCTTCTCAATGACGTAGCCCTTGTGCTGGAAAAGGGCCTGAGTTTTGGGGTCAAAGGAGGCGAGGATGGGATCGGCGGCCATGGTTCGAAATGAAAACAAAGTTTGGGTGAAAGTGTCCTCGGTGTCTTTATTGGGCAGAGACAACAATGGCTGCCATTTAGAACAACAGTTAACTAAAGTATGAGCTGACTAAGACATGACTATACACAATGAGAAAGAGTTGGCTATGACGAAATGGTGGTGGTCATCAGCGGCGGAAACGGTTTCCAGGCCAGCGTCGACCCTTGAAACAGCAGCTGATCACTTCTCACAGTCTGGTGAAGGTGCTCCAGCTGGGCCCGCACGTAGCCGACCGCCAGCTCCAAACTTTGGGGGCGAATATTCTCGGCGTTCAGGCCGAAGAGGGTGCGCCAGAGGGCGGCGGCGAGGACGGTGTCCGCGGAGAGGAGGCCTTCGTCCATGGCCACCAGCGTGGCGCTGAACTCGTCGTAGTAGCCGCGCATCGCCGCCTTCTTCTGCGAGGGCTTGATCGGCTGAAAAGGCGAATTCGAAAAAGGGGGTTAAATATTTTGTCCTCGGAAGTAAAATAGAAGCCGAGCTTACCCCGAGCTTATCCATCCTCGCCGTGGTGTCCTCCCACATCCGAGAGATGAGCTCATTTCGAAGCAGTTCCCCATTAGGCTTGCCCTCCTTCATGCACCGGACGAGAATCATCCTACAAAGTTAGATAAAGTTTAGTTCAGATGTAATTTAGACTTTTCATGAAATTCCCTTACCAGACGTGGAGTTTGGTGATGCGGAACCAGGTGGAGAAGGTGTCGTCCAGCTTCAGGTCTACAGTTTTTTTGTTTGGGTAATTAATTAGTGTTTTTTCTATACTAAATTCTGTAAAATTATTCGACTTACGATCGATGAAGGGCACAACGTCCACTAGGTCGGTGCACGCTATGTAGAGGTGGCAGCTGGAGTTTTTCAAGATCTAAAAAGAAGAGGAGAAAAAGGAATTAAAGTTTTGTTAGTTCGGGAGTTTGGAAAGTCTGCTTCGGAAAACTCACATATTTAGGCAGCTTCTTTATGCCCAGAACTTGTCTCGCCCTTAGAACGGTCTGATCGGCGGCCGCCAGTGAGGAGAGGTCGTAGAGTGGCGCTGAAGCTTTTGCTGATGAAGCCTTCCATCTGACTATTTGCCGATCATCAAAACTGGCTTTTTGATTTGCTATCAGAGCGGCACTTAGAAGTCTGCTTGAAGTTGCCGGCAGTGTTGAAACGGAAGATCGCAAAAGAAACTGAGAAGAAAGAAAAGGTTAGAATCAGTCTTCAAGATTAAATCTACACAAACCTGTCTCGCTATGAACGCCATGATGAAGCAGCTTTTTTAAAGGTTTAGGCCACTCTTAAACTTCTTCTTCTTATCTGAAATCCAAATTAATACTTGAAGCAAACAAAAAAATCCGTTTTGTTGAAAATCAAAACAAAATCCAGCGGGCTGAGGTGCCCCAAACTGGGCGCTGCTTCTGCAGCACATCATAGTGGTAACGCTGTTTGCTAACCACCGCCGGCTGCCCCAAAGCGTGGCCGACCACAAAAGCAGCAGCTGACTTTCCATGTGCTCTCCCGAAAAAGATTCTCACATGTGTTTAGATTTTGTCCATTTGTCCAAGTTTCAAAACAAAAAACTTCATTCCATCTGACAACTAAACTTCCACAACCTCCCAACCAACCCGATCTCCAATTCTAAAATGCGACCACTAACTGAAGAGGAGACCAAGGGCGTCTTTGAGAAGCTCTCCAAGTAGTAAGTTTTCGCTGTTTGAGTCTGTAATGTTTTGATTTTCAACTTCTAACTTTGATCCTCGCTTTTCTGTTAGCATCGGCGACAATGTGAAGCTGCTTCTCGACCGACCGGACGGCGTCTACTGCTTCCGCCTGCAGAATGACCGCGTCTTCTACGCCTCGGAACGCATCATCAAGCTGGCGGCCACCGTGGGCCGTGACCAGCTGATGTCCTTCGGCACCTGCATCGGCAAGTTCACCAAGACGCACAAGTTCCGCCTGCACATTACCGCCCTCGAGTTTTTGGCCCCCTACGCAAAGGTACGGTCCACTTTTTTATTGCCAAAATCATATCTTAACATTTCTGCTTTGCTAATCTAGCACAAAATCTGGCTCAAGCCAAACGCCGAGCAGCAGTTCCTCTACGGCAACCACATCCTCAAGTCCGGCCTGGGGCGAATCACCGACTCGACGGGGCAGTACCAAGGTGTGATCGTCTACTCGATGAACGACCTGCCGCTCGGTTTTGGCGTGGCCGCCAAGTCGGCCATTGAGGTAAGGTCTGCCGATCCGATGACCATCGTCGCCTTTCACCAGGCCGATACCGGCGAGTACCTGCGAAATGAGGACTTCTTGTCCTAGTAGAGGTAGTGCTAGTGGTAGAGCAGTTAGATTACTTTTTTGAAAATGTTCATTCTTTATATTTCATTCAAGTTTCTTATCCTTGTAAATAAACCTGCAAAATCAATACCGCTTTACTACAAATCAGCTTAGGCAAAAATTCAGGGCACATATTAAACCCTTGTAATGCACTTTAAAATACAAAAGTGAAAAAATTAAAACCGAATCGTAAAAAGCAGCAAAATCAGCTCAATAACCGCTGATCTACTCTAGGCAATGCGCTTCCAATAAAGAAGTTGCTTTTGATTTCCATTTCCATCGTGGTACCACTTCTTTGGAAGCTCCTGCCAGGTCATCTGCGGCCAAACGACAGTTGGCGGCGGCTGATCCTCGAACTGGGCGTAGACGAAGCGGCCCACTGGCATCGTCTCTTCCGTCAGCTGTTTGCCCATCTCCCGGAGCTGGTGCTGCTGCAGCTCGGCGAACTCCTTTCGGGTGCGTAGGTAGAGCCGCTGAAGGTGGTCAAAAGTCCACGGCTGCAGGCGCTCGCAGAGGACGAGGTTCCGCTTGACGCACGGCGTGACGTCCCACTTTCCCTCGTAGGCGGTCAGGTGGAGGCAGTCCTGGGAGGTGTAGTTCTTCGGAGGTGGTGGTGGTGGTGGTAATGTGTCTTCTTTCTTCTGTCCTGCCTCTACCCCTTCGGCACCTTGGTTCGATGAAACTACCTGAGGTCTAACACCCCAAACCACTACTACAGGTTTTTGGGTAGTGGTAGTGGTGGTGCTAGTGGTAGTGGTAGTGGTGGTAAAGGGTGACAGCGAAGCGGATGTCGCCCACTGGCCGCTGTACCTCACCGCCGCCCCGTCGACCACCCACCGGAAGTGCCCGCCGCCCGAGGCACCTGGTTCTTGGTACCGTGCCCCCAGCCAGACGTCGTCGTAGGCCTTGTGCTGCCGGAAGATCCAGTCGGTGAAGAAGGCTTGCTCGTCGGCGAAGTGAATGCTTAGCAGACTGGCGCCCATTTGTTTCCGGCAAAACTCCACCGCCTCGTCAAATGTTCTCAGCTCTCTGGTGAACAGCTGAAAGCAGCGTTCATCCTTGTAGGGCGTCCAATCGCCGCAGGGTGAAGACCACTTTTTGCTGGTGTTCTCCTTTTCAGTGGTGTCTGATGTGAAAGGGAAAAATTAAATAAATTAATAAATTAATTAATAATAGGAAAATATTGTTTTTTGAAAGCTAAAATGCACCACAAATGGTAATTATTTTACAAACAAAAAACTGTTTTTTGTGCTCTTTTCATGTTTACAAAATAATTACCATTTGTGCTTGCATTGACAGTCTGCTGGTCAGTGATTTGAGGAGAGGGAGTTGTGGTAGTAGTTGTAGTAGTAGAAGAAGTGCTGCTAACAATCACCACTGGCTCAGGTCGCTTTTCAATCAGTACAGGTGCAGATGGTGGTGGTGGTGGTGGTGGTGATGATGCTACACTTTCACTAACAGATTTTTCTTTTGCGAAAATATTTTTGAAAACTAAAAAATACTTTTTACTTTAAAAACTCACCAAGCTTAAAATGCAGAGCAGTGGGATGATTGCTGTGATGATCACTGTCATGTGATGTTTTGACTTTTGCAGCAAAGTGCATCAGCATAGCAATGCTCGCAAAGAGGACGAAGATGAGCACGGCCAGGGCAATGATCACCTTCCACAGTTGGTCAGACTGCTGGAGGAGGTTGCGGGCAAAGCTTCGAGAGCCGCTGAAACGTTTTCCCAGAAAAGAGCCCTGATCATGATCACGGTTTGAGGCAAACGGGCCGATGTTCTCTCTGCTCGACTCAAAGCCCAAGTTTAGCTGAACGGCGGCTTCAGCTTCCATTTTTTTGCTTTAAAGTTTTGAATCGCTTACTACTTTGTGCTAAACAAAAAAATCAAATTAACAAACATAAGTTAAAAACAGCTTATGTTTTATCCTCATTTCTAAAAGTACATTTTGTTTGTTAGCGGATGTGCTTTTTTCACCCTTTCTTAGCTGCTGCTGCTTTGCTGTTGATAAGCAGTTCTTTTGATCAGCAGCAGCTTTTGTCGCTATCAATCCTACCCATCAGCTTATTACTAGTTTTGGCCATTGTGTGTGTGCCATTGTAACCAGAACATTTCCTGTCCTTCTTCTTGTGCTGTGTTTTAGCGACAGCATCGTAGACGGGATGTGAGCCCCTAAACAATCATGATTAACTCCTAACTAATATCAACCAAACAGCAGAGACTCCAACTATTTTTTAATGGTAAAAACAGAGAAAGAAAATGCATTTTTTCAAGTCGATTACAGCAGCAAAATTAAAAATTCAGTTAGGCAATTCGCTTCCAAAAGCGAATCGTTTCAACCAGGTTTCCCCTTGCATCCTGGACCGTCTTTCCGGGCAACTCAGCCCAGGTCATGGCCGGCCAGAGGGCGGAAGGCGGCGGCTGCTGGCCGTCGAACTGCGAGTAGACGAAACCGACCGGAATCACCGCCGCCACCTTCCGTTCGGCTTCCTTTCGAAAGTCTAGAAATTGCCGTTGAAACTGCATAAAACTCCACAGCGGCAGCACCTCGCAGAGGACGAGGTTCCGTTTGGCGCAGGGCGTCGCCTCCCACCTTCCCTCGAAAGCGGTCAGGTGGAGGCAGTCCTGGTCGGTGTACTGCTTCTGCTGCTTTGGGGTGATCAGGTGGGAGGGGAGTGGTGGTAGTGGTGGTGGTGGTGACCAAGAAGAAGAGGGCTGTGCCGGAACATGCTCTTCTCCAACCAGTGTTGCCTTCCCTTCAATGACATCGTATGGTGCATCAACCTCATGTGAATGAGAGTGCTGCTGCTGTTGTTCAAACCACAGCAGTGATCGACCCTGTCGACCATTGTTGCCATGCTTTTCAGCTGTCGTTAATGAAGTCGATGCTGAGAAGTGGTGTTCCGGGGCCCAGTCGCCGTACACCACCGCCTGTCCGTCGTCCGCCCACCGGAAGTCGCCTGAGGCGTTCCGGTAGCGCGCCCCCAGCCAGACGTCCTCAAAGGAGGCCTTGTGCTGCTGGCCGAAGATGTACTCCCGGAAGAACTGCTGCTTCTGTGCGTCGCGGATGCTGAGCATGGTGACGCCCACGCCCAGTCCCCGGCACCGCTCCGCCGCCTCCTCCCAGGTCAACAGCTCGCCGGTGAGGAGGTGGAAGCAGCTTTCGTCCTTGTAGGGCGCCCAGGTGCCGCAGTGCGGCGTCCACGGTATAGAGGGCTGCTGTTGTACGACTGTCGCTAATTAAGAAAGGAAGTCGGGGTGAAGGAGTTCGAGGAGGAAAAATGAATTAAAATTAAATTAAAATCAGTTTTTAAGGGAAGGTAATTAAATGCAAAGGTAAACTAGGGTTTTTTTACACAAGGGCATTTTACCGTTTGTGCTCGCGTTGGTGGCCGCCTCATTGTGGTTAACGATGAGAGGAGGAGGAGTGGTGGACGTGCTTGAAGTGCTGTTGCTGTTGATAACATCAGCAGCTGTTTTAGACTGCTCCTGAATGACAAGTGCTAAAGAAGGTGTTGGTGGTGGTGGTGGTGAGGGTGAAACCACCTCAGATTTGTTTTCTAAAAAGGGTATTTTTGAAAAAATTTTTAAATTAAAAAAAATATTTATTTTTAAGCATTTTACTCACCGAGTTTTAAGTGTTGAACAGTAGTATGATGATGGTTATGATGATGGTGATCACTGTCATGTGGTGGTGGTGACACCTTTGCTGCTGCGGAGGCAAAGTGCACCAGCATGGCAATGCTTGCGAAGAGGACGAAGATCAGGACGGCCAGCGCCAGGATCACCTTCCACAGTTGGTCAGGGCGGTGAATGAGGTTTCGAGCAAAAAGTCCTCGAGAACCGCCGAAACGTTTTCCAAGAAACGAATTTTGATCATCACGGTTGGAGGCAAACTTTGCTTGGTCGATGTTCTCTCTGCTCGACTCAAAACCCAAGTTTAGCTGAACGGCGGCTTCAGCTTCCATTGTCACTTCTTCTTACTTAAACTCAAATGCAAAAATATGATAATAATCTTTTTTTAGAAAAATACACTTTTTGCTTGCTGAAATGATGAAAATGCTCGTAAGGCTTTTTTTCCTCTTCACCCTTTTGATCGGCACATTTGAACCGACTAAACAGACAAATCAAATCAAAGCTGCTGCTGCTGCTGTTGCTGTTAAGCACTGCGTTCACCATCTTCATATCAAATTTGAAGCATCCATTAATCAGTTCACTTCGTCTGAATCGCACGTTCTTGTATCGAGATGCTTTTATGCACTGATTACAGAGAGACAGCATTGTATGCCTATGCGTGCGCCCTTTAATTTTATTATATTTTTGAGATTTATCAACTGCTTTGATAAGCACCGAAAAAAATGAGTGCCGCCAAAAGTGCTGCATCATCATCAAAAGTGCTGTTTAACCAATGGCGGCGGCGGCCTTGTGTTGAGCACCGTCAGCACGTTGATGAAGTAGGTCCAATAACGGTTGTCCCAAAGTTAACAATAACTTTTTATTCATTTTTGTTTTGTTAAAAGTGCAACAATAAAGCAAAGAAAAATTTACGGCACAGCAATTGAACACTTGTAACAGTTTTGAAATTAAAATAATGAAAACCGAATCGTGAAAAAAATGTAGGAAATGAGCTCAAACGCTAATCTACTTTTTAGGCGATGCGTTTCCAGAAAAGGAGCCGCCTATGGTTTCTATTTCCATCGTAGTACGACTGCTTGGGAAGCTTCTGCCAGGTCATCTGCGGCCAAACGTCAGTGGGCGGCGGCTGATCCTCGAACTGGGCGTAGACGAAGCGGCCCACCGGCATCGTCTCCTCTGTCAGCTGTTTGCTCATCTCCCGGAGCTGGTGCTGCTGCAGCTCGGCGAACTCCTTTCGCGTGCGCAGGTAGAGCCGCTGAAGGTGGGCCAGTGTCCACGGCTGCAGGCGCTCGCAGAGGACCAGATTCCGCTTGACGCACGGCGTGACGTCCCACCTTCCCTCGTAGGCGGTCAGGTGGAGGCAGTCAGCCTCGGTGTAGTTTTTAGGTGGTGGTGGTGGTGGTGGTGGTGGTGGAGGTGGTGGAGGTGGTGGAGGTGGTGGAGGTGGTGGAGGTGGTGGAGGTGGTGGTGATGGTGGCGGCGGCAGTGGCAGTTCTATTATTATTCCTGTGCTAGTATGATAACACAATAGGACTTTTGAAACGGTTTGCGTGCAAACATGGATAAGTGCAGTTGATCTTTACTAATTTGAGTACGCTGAACGCGAATCTGAAAACAGAAAAAAATATATCGTAGAATTTTTGAGATAATCGGGTTTTAAATTCTTGAAATTAGTCAACAAAGGTAACTTTGAATTTATTTTTTAGCAAATTAAGAATTTAATATTTTTAAAATTCTTTTTGCCAATCAACAGCTTAACCGTTGAATAACATAAATCTAAAATGTGAAAATTTTAAGTCAATCGGTTTTATTTTAGATTGCTGTTTAAAAGAATCTTGCAGCTAAGATCGCAGAACTTTACTTCTACTGTGCTTCGTATTTGGCTTTAGACAAAGCCCTCTAAGGGCAGCACTAAAATGCACAGTGGAAGTAAAGTTCTGCGATCTTAGCTGCAAGATTCTTTTAAACAGCAATCTAAAATAAAACCGATTGACTTAAAATTTTCACATTTTAGATTTATGTTATTCAACGGTTAAGCTGTTGATTGGCAAAAAGAATTTTAAAAATATTAAATTCTTAATTTGCTAAAAAATAAATTCAAAGTTACCTTTGTTGACTAATTTCAAGAATTTAAAACCCGATTATCTCAAAAATTCTACGATATATTTTTTTCTGTTTTCAGATTCGCGTTCAGCGTACTCAAATTAGTAAAGATCAACTGCATTTGTCCATGTTTGCACGCCCATGTTTTATGGTGTAATATATTCTCCCTCCATCGTACTCCCCTTTAGGCTTTTTAGTGGTAGTGGTAGTGGTGGTGGTGGTGGTGGTTGTTGTGGTGGTAGGGAAAGGTGACAGCGAAGCGGTCGCCCACTCGCCGCTGTACCCCACCGCCGCCCCGTCGACCACCCACCGGAAGGCGCCCGAGGCCTTCTGGTACCGCGCCCCCAGCCAGACGTCGTCATAGGCCTGGTGCTGCCGGAAGACCCAATCGGTGAAGAAGGCCTGCTCGTCGGCGAAGTGAATGCTCAGCAGACTGGCGCCTCCGCCCACCTTCTGGCAAAACTCCACCGCCTCTTCAAAAGTTTTCAGCTCCCCGGTGAAGAGGCGGAAGCAGCGTTCGTCCTTGTAGGGCGTCCAATCCAGTCCGCAAGGAGATGATGGTGGTAGTGCTGATGGCACATTTTCACTTGCAGACTTTGGTGACTCTTCTACTTCTAAAAGGTTTGAAATTGGGCTTAAAAGGTAGTAACTTGCTATGTGTGCAAGAACTCACCAGTAAGTTTCCAGCTCAGGGCAGTGGGATTATCATTGTCGAGTGGTGACTTACTTTTGTCCGATGGTGAGGAAGACTGCTTTGTGGAAGCTGCAAAGTGCATCAGCATAGCAATGCTTGCAAAGAGAACGATGATTAGGACGGCCAGCGCCAGGACCACTTTCCACAGTTGGTCAGGGTGAAGAAGGAGGTTGCGGGCAAAGTTTCTAGAACTACCAAAACGGTTTTCCAGAAAGGAAACACTATTTTGATCATCACGGTTTGAGGCAAACTTTGTTTGGCCGATGTTCTCTCTGCTCGACTCAAAACCAAGGTTCAGCTGAACGGCGGTTTCAGTTTCCATTTCTATTTCTTCTTTTTACCAAATACAAAAATAATGTTTTAACCTTCTTTTAGAAAATACAATTTTTACTTACTGAAATGATGAAACTGCTTGTAAGCTTTTCTTCTTCTTTTTCTTCTTCACACTTTTGATCGCAAAATTTGAACAGACTGAACAGACAAAGCAAAGCAAAACTGCCCTTGCTGCTATGCACTGCGGTCACCCCCTCTTCTTATCAAACTCAAAACATCCATTAATCAGTTCACTTCGTCTGCATTTATTAAAGACAGCATCGTAAAGCTATGTTTGCCATTTGATTTTATTATATTTTTGAGATTTATCAACAGCTTTGATAGGCACCAAAAAAGTCAGTGCCACCAAAAATGCAACATCAGCATCATCATCATCAAAAGTGCTGTTTAGCTAATGGCGGCGGCGGCCTCGTATTGAGCACCGTCAGCACGTTGATAAAGTAAATCCCGTTTACTACGTTCACCAGACCGTAGTAGAAGGTCAGAGCGCCATTATCGAAGACCTCCTGCGTTACGCCCAAGTACGTTTTGTAATCATTGATCAACGTGGCGATGTAAGGCGGGGAATAACAAAATTTTTTTGAAACACTTCTAGGCTCGGCGAGCACCGGTCTTGCCGGCATTAGCCGATCCTTATTGTTATAAGGCGGGTCCTGGCGAACGGTGAGGACGTACCTCAGAGTGAGCAGCCGAGGATTGGTGAGCACCTCAAAGTGGCCCCAAGGGGAGGGAACCGTTGGAAAGGACTTCAGCTGGTAAAAGTAGGAGGAGTTGCCGGCTTTGGTGACTGGTATCGAGCATTTCATGGTGGGATAGTGGAGCTAAGAAAAAAGGGGGAAAATAGTTTTGTATCAAAAAGTTGGAAAGTTTTCTCTCTACTGTTGCCTACCTGACCGAGAATCTTCACCTTGGGATTGCCCGCCAGTGCCACTCTGCAGATGAAGTTTCCCGTTTTGTAGACCGGAACCAGAATCGACGTTGGAATTGAGGCCACGCTGCGGCGAGCGGTGGAGAGCCAGGGCAAGGCGATGCCAATTTGGAAATTTTGATCTCTAGGGTGAACTCCACTACCTTTATCATCGTCAGTGTAATCCTCTTCACCACCATCAAGGTCGTTGTGGCCGCCACTGTGGGACCAGTCCTCGGTTTTGGCTTGGTGAAAATGGTAAAAGGTAGTGAAAAAAAGTACAAAGTAAAATAGGTGCATTTTTTATAATGATAATAAAAATTAAAGTTTTTTTAACAAATGTGGGCTGAAAAACTGGAAATGACAAACAACTTAATCGTTGCCTATTTATTGAATGATTTATTGACTGACTGTTGCGTTTTTATTTTTATTTTTTTGTTTTGATTAAAAAAGATGTACAAAGCTTTTCAAAACAGTCATTAAAAATTTAATTGAAAGTTTAGAAACATTACCGCCGCCATTTTTAGAAGAAAACCTATTGATCAACAAGTGGCAGTTAATTAGAACGTCCTTCTCTCTGGTGATTTGATTAGTCAACCAGTGCTGCTGTTGACAAACTAAACTAAAAACAAAAAGATAATTTTTAAATTAAACAGTATGTAAAGCTATGTAAACTTTTTATTTTTATATTTTTGAAATTTATCAACCGTTTTGATGAACACCGAAAAAAATCAGTGCCGCCAAAAATGCCGAAAATTCCGCATCATCAAAGGTGCTATTTAACCAATGGCGGCCTCGTATTGAGCACCGTCAGCACGTTGATAAAGTAAATGCCCTGAATATTCACCAAGCCGTAGTAGAAGACCAGCGTACCGTTTTGCGAGACCTCCTGCGCTACGCCCAAAAAAGTTCCGTACTTGTGGGTCACCGAGGCGATGAAGGGCGGAGAATAACCGATTTTTTTTGAAACACTTTTAGGCTCGGCGAGCACCGGCCTTGCCGGCATTGTCCGATCATCATCCCTAAAGTTGGCAGGGTTCTGGCGAAGACCGGTGATGACGTACTTCAGATTGAGCAGCCGAGGATTGGTGAGCACCTCAAAGTGGCCCCAGGGAGAGGAAACCGTTGGAAAGGTCTTCAGTTGCTCATAATGGGAGGACACGCCTGCTTTGGTGACTGGTATTGAGCATTTCATGGTGGGGTAGTGGAGCTAAGAAAAAGGGGAAAATATTTTTGTATCAAAAAGTTGGAAAGTTTTCTCTCTACTGTTGCCTACCTGGCCGAGGATCTTCACCTTGGGATTGCCCGCCAGTGCCACTTTGCAGACGAAGTTCTGCGTTTCGTTGTAAACCAGAACCAGAATCGACGTTGGAATTGAGGCCACGCTGCGGCGAGCGGTGGAGAGCCAGGGCAAGGCGATGCCAATTTGGAAATTTTGATCTCTAGGGTGAACTCCACTACCTTTATCATCGTCAGTGTAATCCTCTTCACCACCATCAAGGTCGTTGTGGCCGCCACTGTGTGACCAGTCTTCGGCTTTGGCTTGAAAGGTGAAAAGAAGAAATGCAAGTGCGAAGTAAAGTAAATGCATTTTTCCAATGATAATAAAAATTAAAAATTTGTTTAAAAAAGTAGACTATAAAACTGGAAATAATAAACAACTTGATTGTTGGACTGTTTATTAACTTGCATTTTTATTTATTTTTATAATGAGAAAAAGGTTTACAAAGTTTTTCAAAACAAGCGTAAAGTTGTGGCAAAATTCAAAATTAAAAGTTTACAGCCACTTTTGCTGCAAACTATTGATCAACAGGTGGCGGCAGTTAATTAGAACGTGACCTTCATTCTCTTCGGTGGTTTGATTAGCCAATCAGCGCTGTTGTTGCCACTGACAAACTTAAAACAAAACTGTTATTTTAATTTTTTTTATTTAAGTTTATTTAGTTTAGAAAATGACTATAGGAATGCATGCAAACTGTTTTGAAGCACACACACACACACACCCAAAAATGCTCCTCAGTACTGCCAGACCTGCTGTTTAACCAACTTCGGCGGCCGATTGTTGAGCACCGTCAGTACGTAGATAATGGGATTGCCCTGGACGTTCACCAAGCCGTAGTAGAAGGCTAGCGTGCCATTCTGCGAGACCTCCTGCGCCACGCCCAAGTACTTTTTGTTATAAGGCAGCGAGGCAATGAAGGGCGGAGAATAGCCACCGGATTTCCGAGAAGCACTTCTAGGCTCGGCGAGCACCGGTCTTGCCGGCAACATCCGATCATCATCACTGAGGGCGGCCGGGTTCTGGCGAAGGTTGGTGTTGACGTACTTCAGATTGAGCAGCTGAGGATTGGTGAGCACCTCAAAGTGGCCCCAGGGAGAAGGAACCGTTGGGAAGGTCGGCAATTGGTTGTAGTGGGAGGAATTGCCGGCTTTGGTAACCGGTATCGAGCATTTCATGGTGGGATAGTGGAGCTAAGAAGCGGGGAAAATAGTTTTGTATCAAAAAGTTGGAAAGTTTTCTCTCTTCTGTTGCCTACCTGACCGAGAATCTTCACCTTGGGATTGCCCGCCAGTGCCACTCTGCAGACAAAGTTTTCAGTTTTGTGAACCGGAACTAGAATCGCCTTTGGAATTGAGGCCACGCTGCGGCGAGCGGTGGAGAGCCAGGGCAGGGCGATGCCAACTTGGAAATTCTGATCTCTAGGGTGAACTTCATCTTCACCTTCAGCGTAATCCTCACCACCAAGGTCGTTGTGGCCACCACTGTGGGACCAGTCCTCGGCTTTGGTTTGGTGAAAAGTAGTGAGAAGAAGAAGAAATTCAAGTGCAAAGTAAAGTAGGTGCATTTTTTTCTGATGCTGATGAAAGAAATTAAAATTTGCTTAAAAAATGAACTAAAAAACTGAAAATGAAAAATAACTGAATCGTTGTCTATTTATTGGTTGATTGTACAAAGTTTTTTTTAAAAAAATTCAATTAAAAGTTTAGAAACATTACAGCCTCTTTCTGTTGCTCATATTGCTGAAAACTATTGATCAACAGGTGGGCGGCAGTTAAAAGTTAGAAAGGTGACCTTCACACTCTCTCTCTCTCTCTCTCTCTCTGGTGTTTTGATTAGCCAACCAAAAGGCAAAAGGCTATTTTTGATAATTTTTGGCCGAGTTTATTTAGTTTAGAAAAAAATGTAAAGAGGAATGCATGCAAATTGTGTTTTCGTAGAATAAAAAAAATAAGATGAGAAATTCGAGACCTGAAAATGCATCATTTTCAATGCTGCTGCTGTTGTGGCTCAATCTTTTCAGTCTTTGTTGTTATCACCGTTGCTGCTGCTGCCGCTGCAGCACCACTCATTGCTCTTCACAATCTGGGCCTTCTCCTCGGCCGTCAGGTCGTCCTTGATGCCCCACCTCTGGCGGACCTGCTCCGGCTTGAGCACCTTCATCTCGTCGGCGAGCCGCTTGCAGGCGAAGCGCATCAGCCGCTTCACCTCGAGAAAGTTGGCCGCAGTGATCAGCTCGAAGAGCGCGCTGTCGTCGGGCAGGTCGTCGAGGAAGTGCCGGTCCCAGGGCGGGATGTCCTGGTTCGCCTCATCCTCATCTTCATCTTCATCTTCATCATCTTCGTCCTTGTCCTCGTTTTTCTTACGTGGAGAAAGGTCGTCGACGTGCTGCCGACACCACTTCAGCAGCCGGCCCAGTGTGGCCGAGCCCACGGTGGTCAGCGGAATTGGCTCGTCATTTTCTAAGCTCGAAGACGAGCTCCCCAGGCTCTCCAGCATCGTGTCCACTGTGCCGAACATGCGGGCCACCCGCTCCTCCACCTCGAAGGTCACCTGGTCCTGGCTGATCAGCTTCACAGTAGTAGACATCTTTTTTTGGTGATAAGATCTGCGAAAGGAAAAAGGTTTATCAAGATGAGAACTTTTTTGTACAAAGTCTGAAACTTACCAAAAAATAAATAAAATGTTGTCACTTGATTTGTTTTGCTGCTGCTTCTGCTGCTACACAACTCAACTCAGCTGTTCCGCCTTTTAAAGTGAAAATAGCGGCGCAACGCTTTTGTTGTTTTCCTCCCTCGGGAGACTTCGGCTTTTGTTCTTTCAGTCTTTCTCTTTCCTCTTTCTTTGCCATTTGTTATCATCGGTCTCCTAAAGAAGTCTCAGAAGAGGTCCCAGAAGTGGCAGCAGAAAACCTGTTTGTGTCCACTGTGTTTAAGCAACAACACCATTCCCAACAACATCGACAGTGGCCTCACACTTTCCACATCTCACCAAAGATTATTCTATGACACCACTGACATTCTACCACCACCACCGATTTAATCAATCACTCACTATTTTTATTGGAATCGTCGTCACCACCACCACCATCATCGCCCTCCAATCATCACCACTACCACCATCAACCCCACCGGCCATTATCATCACTATCATTACTACTATCATCACCGTCGCCAGGTTTGTGCGTGTTCATGATGTTCAGCACGCGAATCTCATTGAGGTCGAGGACATTGAGGAGCCCATAGTAGAAGGCACTCGTGCCGTTGTTGCTCGTCTCCTGCGCCACCCCGATGTACATCTCATTGTCGTAGGCGGCCCGGGCGACGAAGGGCGGCGGAACGTTGGCGTCGGTGGGCCGCTCCGCCAGTACCGGTCGCGGCGGCATCAGCCGATCGTCGATCGTCGGTTTCTTCTTCTGCCGCAGATCGACCTTCGCCCAGTAGAGGTTGAGGTTGTCGGGGTTGGTGAGCACCTCGTAGTTGAGCCAGTTCTCCACCAGCTTCAGAGATTTGAGCTTCCGCGCGGGAATGGAGTTCATGCTGGTGATCGGCACGGTGCAGGTTTGTGTTTGGTAGTTGAGCTGGTAAAAAGGGGAGGAAAGTTTTTAGCCTTCAAAAAAAGCTAACCCGTTTCGATTTCGATTTCTATTTCTATTTCCACCCTACCTTTCCCAGGACCTTGACGCTCTTGCGGCACTTGCAGGCCACTCGACAGACGAAGATGTCCTTGTCCCGGGGAAAGCCCGTGGTGATCAGCGTACTCTTGGGGATATCGGTCAGGTTGAAGCGAGCCGTCGGCACCCACTTCAGGCTGATGCCGATGTTCCAGTTGTCGGGGTAGACGTCGGTGCCCAGGTCGGAGTCCATCTGCAGGTTGTTCTGGCCATGAACAGGAATCACCACCATCATCACCACCACCACCGCAACGATAATGGCCGAAGTAAAGGTAGGTGCCCAATTTTGAACACTCTTTGATGTCATACTTCTTTTTACTGAAGATTGTTATACTGAAGCAAGCAAAAGTGTAAAAGTAGTTAGGGTGCTACAAACTACCTAGTTTGTAGTTTGCCTCTGTTTTCTCTCTTCTCTCTGTCTGTCATTGAGGCGGCACTGAAATTGGCAATTTTATTTTTATACTGTTTTTAAAACGATAGATAGAAAAAGAGTGGCAATTTAGAAACACTGGCTAGATTTACTAAAAGTGAAAGCGAAAGCAAATAATATTGAAATGTCCTTCGCATCTGCTTTAAATTTTGTTTTTCCTCTATTTGGCAAGATTGTTTTAGCAGTCAGTGCGCTTAGCAGTCAGTGCATATGCAGATTTCCTTAACCTAATTTGAATGAATTTTTTTATTGGTAAAAAATGAGTTTTTAAAACGACTTTTTCAATAATCAAAACTTTTTGAAATTGACTTTGTAAAAAAGACATTTTAGACTGTTTTTTTACTTTTTCTTATTCGGCTTTGGCTTTGGCTTCGGCTTCGGCTTTGGCTTTGGCTTTGGCTTTGACTTTTGAGGTCTTCGTTTGGGGGTCATCCCATCAATGACCTCCTCCTCTTCATTTGACGGCGGCTGCGTGTTCATCACATTGAGCACGCGAATCGAATTGAGGTCCACCACATTGTAGAGGCCGTAGTAGAAGGCCGTCGTACCGTTGTCATTGGTCTCCTGGACGACGCCCACAAAGCTGACGTCGTCCACCTCGGCCCGGGCGACAAAGGGCGGCGGAACAGAGGGATCTCCCAGATGACCGGCCAGCACCGGTCTGGGCGCCATCAGGTGATCTTTTGCTGAGGGTTTCTTGCTCTGACGAAGGTCAACCAGCGCCCAGAAGAGGTTCAGGCGTTCGGGGTTGGTCAGAACCTCGTAGTGGTGCCACTGCTGGTCAGTTTCCAGGAAGACCAACTTTCTCGCTTTTATGGTGCTCAAGGAGGCGGTGCAAGGAACGGTGCAAGTTTGGGATTTGTAGTTTAGCTGCAAAAAAGGGGTTAAAAAATTAAAAAGGATAGCTTTTAATTTTTAATGATTTTTTAATACCTTGCCCATAATTTTCATCCGCCGACAGGGACTCAGGACGCGACAGATAAAAACGTCCTTGTCGTGGTTGAAGCCGGTGTTCACCAGCGACGACTTGGGAATACTGGAAAGGTTGAAACGGGCGGTGGGGAGCCAGGGTAGGCTGATGCCCAGGTTCCAGTTGCTTTTGCCTTTTTTGTCTTTATTTCCGTCGATGTCTTCTCCTCCTTCTTCTTCTCCTTCATGATCATTATGATCAGGAGGCTTTTCATGATGATCATCATCCTCTCCTTTTTCACCTTCATCTTCATCAGTGCTGTCCCCTCTCGTTTGTGGCTTGTTTTGGGGGATCATGTCTTCTATTTCGCCGCCTATCTGGTCATTGTTCAGTTGGCCTAAGGTAGTTGACACTAGTAGGGCTAAGGTGAAAAGAAGTTGTGGAAGCATTTTTAAGAATTTTTAAAATAACGTTTTTATAAGCGGGTTCATTTCAAAGTTTAATAATTGAAGGAAAGACGCTCCACCGAACAGGGCAGTGCTATTTATAGTCAAAGTAAAAGTGTTTCTTTGTGTCATGTTAATGTTTCAGTTTAAGTTTGAAAAAAATGTTTTTTATTGGTAATTAAATTGGGAATTTGTTAATCTACTTTATTAATACTGCTGTGTTGGTAAATCTCAGCTTTATCTTTTGCTTTAGCCATCTGCGAAATCTGCAGAGGCGTCCTTCTGCAAAGCTAATTGCCAGTAAAATAAAATCATTAAGCCGGTTTTTGTACTAAAAGTTCAGGAAAATAGTTAACTTTTTCCGATTATTTTTAAATGATTTTTATTATTAGCTAATTTCATTTTTGTAGTTTAGTTTTAAAAATACAATTCATTTTTAAATTGTGAAAGTGTTTGCTTTATCGTAGAAAAAACAATTTATCATTTACAAAATTTGCATACTTTTATTAGCAAAAAATGCAAAAAAGATTAAAATAGAGCTTAACAGGAAAAACTTATTTTATTTTATTATTAAAATGCCCTTCTGTGCAAAAGAATGAAAGATTTCACAAGATTTAGACATTAGACCGTTGTTAAAAGTTGCTAGTGAAAAAAAATTTCACAAAGAAGCAAAGAAGCTTACAACTTGAGAAAGCGCCGGTAGTCGATGGGTCGCGGCGGAAGCTGTGTGTTGAGCACCGCCATGACGTACATATAGCAGCCAACCTTCTGCTGGAGGTTGTACAGGCCGTAGTAGAAGGCCAGTGTCCCGTTCTGGGTCACCTCCTGAACGACACCGGCGAAGTACGTGTAGCGGGAGTTAGCAATTAGAATGCAGAAAGCGAGATAAGGCGCCGGGTAGCGCTTTCTGGGAGTTCTCAATGTTCGTGGCAGTTCTGCCAGAAGCGGTCGAGCGGGCATGTACTGGACGCTCTCCGTATCATCGCCCTGGCGGAGGTTGACCAGGATGGGCACCAGGGTCAGCTGGCGCGGGTTGAGGAGGACCTCGAAGAGGGGCCACTGGCCGCTGGTGGGAATGGCCGCCAGCTCGGAGTAGCTGCCCAGCGAGGCGATCTGCCCGGTGAGGACGGTGGCCGGAAACTGGTTCGGAATGGTGCACTCCCTCTTTTCGTAGTGCAGCTAGTGGAGGGGAAAAACTCGGTTAAAACTTTTTTTGGATATTTTTTTAGTATTTTTAGTATATCTTACCTGGCCCACCACTTTGACCCCTTTTTTCACCTCCACCCGGCAGAAGAAGGGCACCTTGTAGTCGCTCTCCCTGCGCGAGTTTTGCACTATCGGCACGAGGAAGGTCGGTGGAATGGTGGGAAGGTGCAGGCGGGAGGTCCGCGCCCAGGGCAGGGCGACGCCGATGTTCAGGTTTTTGCTTTCTTGGCTGCGGTATTTTGATTCGCTATTTTCCCCTTCGTCGTCCTCATCGTCGTCGTAGTCTGCGGAAGATCTGTGCGACCAGTCCTGGCAGAGGATAAGTTGAGTGGTGAGCAGTAGCAGAAAAGTAGTGTAAGAGAAATTAAGCTTTTTCATATTTTAAAAAAGGATGAGATGAGTTTTGTGTTTTAATAAAAAATTAGGTTTTTATCGATTTGATTTTAGATCAAAAAGTTAAATTAGAAACGTAGTTTTTATATTGTCTGTTTTGTACACAGACCTCTTTATTTGTTTGTATTTCATTGTTTAGTGCATGCACTCATTACACTGTTGTTGACCAATAGGTTTTTTCAATGCCAACTTTTTTTTTGTTTGCCGTTTGGCAACACTGACTTTCTAATGAGTACACTAAGTTTAGCAAAAGCTGCTGCTGCTGCTGTTGGTGGCCACCAGAACAGGCGCGAGTGCGCCATTGAACTGAAATGAATTCAGCACAATTTAACTGCCACTGTCGTACAGTTTCATAAAGTTGTTTTTTATAAATTACTTTAAAATTACTTGTAGGCAAAGTTGGTGCTCCTGGGAAAATTCAGAGTATTTTGTTGTTATTTCATTTCAATCAAAAGCAAAAAAATCGTCAAAAAACAGACAAAAGTAAATGTTTACAATTTGCTAAAACGGCGACGGTAGTCAAAAAGTGGGCTGCGGCGGGGGCAGTCGGGTGTTGAGCACCGCCACCACGTATGCTGTACAAACGGTGTGATCGTGTACGCTGTACAGTCCGTGGTAGAAGGCGTGTGTTCCGTTTTGGGATAGCTCCTTCTCCACTACAATTCCCGGGTAGTAGTAGAATTGGTCGGGAGTAGGGGAAGTATCCTGGTATCGACAGAAGGCTAGGTAGGAAGGAGGTGGATGGCGCTTTCTATGGGCTGAGGGTGAGGGTGATATTCCTGATTGAACCCTTACCGATCTGGCTGGCAATAGGCCGCCAACTATGTTCGATTCTTCTCCTCGGCTTAGGAAGACCTGATTGGCATTCAGCTTCAGCTGGCGCGGATTGAGCAGCACCTCGAAGATGGGCCATTCGCCACTGCTGGGAATGTCCAGTAGCCCGTTTTCACCGGTAACATTTTGTATCTGCTCGTTCAGTGAAAGAGGGAACTTGCCGGGAATGATGCACTGCGATTTGTCGTAGTCAAGCTGTGGGTGGGTTTACAAACAGTAAGAGCAAGTTGATTTTAAAATGGCTCGATTTTTGTTGGAGAAGTGGACATTAGCAGAATCTTGGGTGTTTACCTTGCCAATAATTTTCATCCTCTTAACTACTTCAACTCTGCAGAAGTAGGGCGTTCCCATCAGATAGTCATCGTCCAAGTATTTATTCACTTGAACGAGGAGTGATTTGGAAATGGTGGGCAAACCTTGGCGAGATGTTTTTACCCAGGGGAGGGAAATGCCGGGAATTTGAAAGTTTTTGGCTTCTTTGCGTTCTCTTGATTCCCTATCATCTTCTTCCTCATCACTGTCCCCACCAGAATGCGTCCAGTCCTCACAGAGGATAAGGTGATAGCTGACAAATAAAAGAAGTGTTGTATAGAGCAGATGAAACTCCATATTCACTAAAGTGAGTTTTTTGCATAAAAACAAAAAATTAGTTTTATTAAAAAATAAATTGAGAGTTTTTGTATGTTTGGTAGTACTCTTTTTTCCTAATTTATATGCAAGTTAATGTGGACAAAAATTGCCAAATAACTTGCATAAATGCCATTTTGGGTGTTTAGAAATACTTTAATAGCAATACAGCTAAATTAAATTAGTAGTTGTTTTTTAATTTTTAAATAAAATTCAACAAGTTTACAACTTGTTGAATCGGCGACGGTAGTCAAAAGTGGGCTGAGGTGGGGGCATTCGGGTGTTGAGCACCGCCACCACGTACGCTGCGCAAACGGTATAATCGTGTACTTTGTACAGTCCGTAGTAGAAGGCGATTGTTCCGTTTTGGTATAACTCATTCTCCACTACAACTCCCGGGTAGTAGTAGTAGTGGTCGGGAGTATAAGAAGTATCGCGGTATTCACACAAGGCTAGGTAAGAAGAAGGTGGGTGGTGCTTTCTATGGGCTGAGAGTGGTGGGGCTGATTGAGCCCGAACCGGTCTGGCTGGCAGTAGGCCGCTAATTTTGTTCCAATCATCCACTCGCCGATGGTGGACATAATTGGCATTCAGGTTCAGCCGGCGAGGATTGACCATCACCTCAAAGATGGGCCACTCGCCGCTAGTAGGAACGTTCAGTAGCCCGTTTTTATCTGTCACAGTTTGTATCTGCTCGTTCAGAGAAAGAGTTGACTTGCCGGGAATGATGCACTGCTGTTTGTCGTAGTTAAGCTGTGTGGGAGTTTACAAACAATAAGAGAAAATTGATTTTAAAATAGCTCGATTTTTTGGAGGAGTGTACATTAAGAAAATGTACATTATCAGTTTTGAGGAGTTTACCTTGCCAATAATTTTCATCCCTTTCACTACTTCCACTCTGCAGAAGAAGGGCGTTCCAATGAGATGATCATTGTGAAAATTTTTATTTATTTGAACGAGAAGGGTCTTGGGAATGGTGGGAAGATGTTGGCGAGATGTTTTCACCCAGGGAAGGGAAATGCCAATTTGGAAGTTTTGGCGCTCTCTTAAATTCTCGTCCTCTTCTTCCTCGTCATTGTTTTCACCAGAGTGAGTCCAGTCCTCACACAAAATAAAGTTATAAGTGACAAATAAAAGAAGTGTAGTGTATGGCAGAGAAAACTTCATATTAAAAAAGTTAGTTGTTTGCACAAAATTAAAAATTTTTTGTTGTTTTTCAGTGGTGATTTAAATAAAAAATCAATTGAGAGTTTTTATATGTTTTTAGTACTCTTAACCTAATTTACATTTAAGTTATTGAGGAAAAACATTGCTAAATTCATGTTTGCATCAATGCCATTTTTGGATGTTTAGAAATATCTCAATAACAATAAAAGCAAAATTGAATTAGTGTTTTACTAATTATTAAATTAATTTAAGTTGTTTACAATTTGTTGAAACGACGACTATAGTCAATGGGCGGCGGTGGCATTTTGCCGTTGAGCACCGCCACCACGTACACATCACAAACGGTGTGATTGTGAACGCTGTACAGTCCGTAGTAGAAGGCGAGTGTTCCGTTTTGAGATAGCTCCTCTTGTACCACTCCCGGGTAGAAATAGCGGTGCTCGGCCATAATTATGGGGTATTTACAGAAGGCTAGGTAAGAAGGAAGAAAGTGGCGATTTCTATGGGCTGAAGGTGAGGGTGGTGGTGCTGATTGAGCCAGGACCGGTCTGGCTGGCAGTAGGCCGCCAATATATTGCTTTTCCTCTCCTCGGCGAAGGAAGACTTTATTGGCATTTAGGTTCAGTCGGCGAGGATTGACCAGCACCTCAAAGATGGGCCACTCGCCACTGGTGGGAATGCCCATTAGCCCGTTTTTAGAGCTAACAGTTTGTATCTGCTCGTTCGGTGAAAGAGGGAACTTGCCGGGGATGAAACACTTCTGTGTGTCATAGTTAAGCTGTGGGTTTAAAAAGGGACAGCAAATGAATTTTAAATGAGTGCGATTTATGGAGAGTGTGTTTAGGAGACGTGGACTAATTAGCTGTTTCCGGGGCGCTTACCTTGCCAATAATTTTTACCCCTTTAACTACTTCAACTCTGCAGAAGAAGGGCGTTCTAATGAAACTGTCATTGACCATGTTTTTATTTATTTGAACGAGAAGTGACTTAGAAATGATGGACAAATGTTGGCGAGATGTCTTTACCCAGGGGAGGGAAAAGCTGGGAATTTGAAAGTTTTTGGCTTTTAGGTTTTCTCTTGATTCATTTTCTTCTTCATCATTGTCCTCACCTGAGTGCGTCCAGTCCTCACAGAGGATAAGGTGATAGGTGACAAATAAAAGAAGTGTAGTGTAAAGCAGATGAAACTTCATATTCACTAAACTCAGTTTTTTGCTTAAAATTTAAAAAAGTTTTTTGGTAAATAAAAAATGAACTAAGAGTTTTTATATGTTTGGTAGTACTCTTTCATTTAATTATGTGTGTTTAGTTATATGTAATTAATTATAATTCACAAGTATTTGCATTTTTTTGGGGAGAAAAACATTGCCAAATACTTTGAATCAATGCCATTTTTGTGTGTTTAGAAATATTTTATTAGCAATAAAATCAGAATTAAATTAGTCGTTTTTCTAATTATTAAAAAAAAGTTTACAACTTGTGAAACTGGCGATAGTAGTCAACGGGCGGTGGCGGGGGCAGTCGGCTATTGAGCGCCGCCATCACGTACACTGTACAATAGTAGTAATTGTGGCCGTTGTAAAGGTCGTAGTAGAAGGCGAGTGTTCCGTTTTGGGATGGCTCCACCTCCACAACAACTCCCGGGTAGAAGTAGATGTATTTGGTAAAAGTTTTGTGGTATTGACAGAAGGCTAAGTACCACGGTGAACAGATTTTACTCAAAAAAAGTTACCATCGCCGAATTTGGTATCGTT
>JAALOO010000423.1_pt1 | contig 37905 bp, 28 predicted proteins | sample 7257641 | NCBI WGS metagenome assembly JAALOO01 (sample SAMN14085613, study PRJNA598686) | mite metagenome | biome: ENVO:01001000; feature: ENVO:01001002; material: ENVO:01001226; isolation source: single female mite from University of Michigan culture on fish food culture... ...
CTCTCTCTCTCTCTCTCTCTCTCTCTCTCTCTCTCTCTCTCTCTCTCTCTCTAAGTAGACGCAAAAGCTAATTTTCAAAACTAAATGGATAGCAAGAGAAAAAAGAAAAAGGAGATCACAAGAAAACATTGCCCGAATTGGCAATTGATTTCCGCGGCCTTCTTCTTCTTCTTCTAGATTGCCTGCTAATGTCGGCAGCATCAGTAGAATCAGCAGCAGCAGCAGCAGCCCTGCACCATCTCATCACCGTCGATTATCGTCTATTACCGCTGATGAGATAATCATTATCCGATCTTGGAACAAGTCCCGTCCGTCCGACAAACAGACAAGCAAAGAGATAGGCAGACGAGCAAGCATTAGCCAGCCTGCCCCAGTCCTTTTCCTTTCTCTCGTAATGGCACTTAATCAAACAGTCACTTTTCCTCGACAATAATAGACTGACACACAAAGAAGGAGAGAGGGAGAAAGAGAAAAGAAGATAATCGGCCGTGTTTTTTCTCTGTCTGTGTATTCTTTTTCTTCTTCTTCTTCTCCCTGCACCAAAGAGAAGAGAAGACAAAACCGGGCAGATAGAAAACACAGACAGACAGTAGTAGTAGTAAACAGCCCTCACAAATTGCCCGTGCTTAATAGAGGACAAAGAATGGAAAAAGAGAAAAAAGAAGGAGATGAACGGTACGCTACGGATGCGGAATACGGAAGGAGAGAGAGAGAGAAAGAAAGAATACAGACAACAAGACAACAAAATAATGAAAAACGTAAAGAGATTCAGAGAGCTGTGTCTGTGTGTCTACTCGATGAATGGAATGGACTCAAAATGGCTCTCTTCCTCCTTCCAGTCTCCTCCTCATTCAGCGCTCTGAAGCTCATAAAGCTAACCAAGCAAGACCTCTTTACGACCCTAGCAAATGAAGAGTACTACTACTCTTCAAGATAGACAGAGAGCAGAGAACGGCAAAAAGAATTGCAACCAACAAAGATTCGTCCGGCATCTGATCATTACCGAGTTCAGGGCGGCGGCTGAAGTGGTAGTAGAGAATAAAAATCGGCAGGGAAAAAACAAAACAAAACAAATTGAGATAAATAATAAAAACGCACTACCGTGAAAAGAGAAAGTGGAGAAAGGAAACACTACCGACGAGACTACCGACGGCGACTTCTAACAAGGCAAACCGAGCAAACAGCAACAAAAGCAGTAGAAAAATGTTCTGAGAAGAAGAACTTTGCAGAATCGACAAAAAATCTGCGAGAAAAAAACAAAAAAAATCAACTTTTTGTTTTTAAAACTAAAGAGCACCATTTCGGTGACTACTTTTAGTTAGTCGTACACAGGGTCTTCTCTTTTCATTCATTTTTTCTTCTTTTTCACCCTAAATGGTAATGGTAATGGTGATTGCATTGCTGCTGCTGCTGCTGATGATGATGATGGCGATGAGAATTTGCTCTTCCACAACAACCGGCCCTACTCGTTTTGGCCTTTGGCCGTCCATCAAGTTGGTGTGATGGAAAAAACAAAGTCTGCAAAAAACTCCTGAACTGTTCTGCAGCAGTTGTTCACATGTTGTTCCCGCTGCCTTTGATCTTTACAAAGCAGCAGCATAATGTAATTATTTATCATCGAAAATTAGTGCAAATTGCCGACAAGAACACAACTTGCAACAAAAACAGATTTGATGCGCGTAATTTGAATATTGTGAAAACCTCTTTTTTCTTTTTATGCTGCAGCTGCAACTGCAATCAGCCAAAAAGGTATCATTTACAACCAAAAGAGGCTTCTGTAATCTCGGTAGAAACACACACTGTGTTTACTTTTTTACATTTTACAACAAAAAGAAGTGCTAGTTAAAAACTGTTACAAGCTGCCCTCATTACTGAAGTAAAAAATCTCTTCAACTCTCTCTTTGCCTGCCCTGAAACATCACATTTGCATTGCGCTTTTGGCTCTTCTCTGCATTACACACATTACACCCAACATTTTCTCAACAATTTCTTCTTTTGCAGTCAATAGCTACGATAACACCCTTTCCCATTCCTCAGCCTCAGCACTCTCTCTCGATTGACGTTGGCAATATTTCATAATGATCTATGTATGCAAGCAGCATGCCATGCTCGAAGAAGAACAGAGCAGCAGCAGCGAGTTAACGATAATGAAACTACTACTACTACCCACAATTGGCAGAATATGGGAAACAAAGCACTGAGTAAAAGAGAAAAAAATGGAAAAATGTAACACGAGAGAGAGAGAGAGAGAGAGAGAGAGAGAGCAGTGTATCGACAGCCTGCTTCTCTAATCTAATTAAGATAAGGTTCAACCTACAACTTCCACTACTACTTCTTTCCATTTCCACAACTCCGCCGCCGCCGACGACGGCCACCGAACGTGCACCAAGTTTGATAGGAGTACAGTACAACGAAAAAAGAAGGAAAAATGCTGTATAAAGTTCGCTTTCCTTTTCAAGAATTTGGGCAAAGGGTGTTCGCGCACTGCCGCCGCTGCCACCACCTCACTCTTATTAGTGCAATTATTTAATTTTCATGTTTATTACATTAATAATCTAATCATCTCATAATGATTGCGCACTGAGAGAGGCTCGGCTGCATTAGGAGTTTATTACTGCAGTAGTAGTGCCCAGAGCAAGAACAAAAGGGGCAAAAAGAAGAAGAGGGCAAAGAAGTGAATGAAAGAAGAAGAAGGCAAAAACCTAGTCGGCAATTATTTAGCAGCTAGAGCAGCTAGTCACACAGTCTGTGCGTGAGTCTGTGAGTGTATGTTCTCACTGCCGCCGCCTTCGGTGTTCGGCATCGGGTATTTTAATTCTCGGGTACCGACAGACTGCTGCTGCTTCTTCTGATTAATCACTTTCAGAAAAAGGGAAACTGCTGTGGAGGAAGAACAACAGCAACAGCAACAGCAAGGCAGCTCAGAGAATCGCCAGAGAGGCATGAAATTAACTCTCGAGTGCAGCATTTCGAGCAGCAGAAACAGCTTCCAACCACTACCATCCCAGCAGCCCTAATCAGTCATAATTTTCCCCTTCACGGCACCTTCACAAAGCACGTAATCAGAATATTCTTTGGACTCCGGCTCTTCATTACTACTACCAGCACCACCACTACTGCAGCACTGATGTTCTCAGTTTTCAATGAAAAAGGCAAAAAATGGTAGTAAAAGTAGTAGTAGAAGTAGTAATAGTAGGGATAAAATGCTGAAAAGCATAAAAAAGTTCAACGGAAAAAACGGAAAAACGGGAAAGAATTTGCGCTCTAGTTCTGTGAGAAGAATGCCTAAATAAAAAATGGCGAGTGGATCCATTCATCTCGTTTCTCTACTCCTCCTTTTTACTACCACTTCAACATTGTGCACATTGAAAGGATTATTAAATTATCAAAGTCAAAGCTCGAGGTTCAAATAAAGCTAATAAGCTGATAATTAGGCGCCATTTAGGAACAGAGAGGAGAGAGAAGAGGAGATAATCGCTGTACACACAAAAAGTGCTATAAAAAGAGACAGAATTCATGTGCTGCAGAAAAGTTTCATGTGAACACAGAAAACCAAAAAAAGTTATGCAACTGCTGTTGGCAAAAAAAGAATTTGTTGGATGGTTGAAAGCAAAAAAGTTGAGTGCGCGCAAAACTGATAAACTCTAGCACTCTTCCCACTTAATACCGAAATTGATCACTCGCCTAGAAGAGGCCTACATTTCAGCCAAATGTACATACAGAAAAAAAATTAAAAATTTCGAAAATCTGTCAACTGGAGCATTACATCGAAGCAGACAGTGGACAGAAAATAATTGCCAAATTATGTTGTACGACAGCACTTTTGTTGACGCACTGCACTTCGCACTAATTTGCGCCTTCAGTGATCATCAGAAAGTGACAGAGAAACCGGACACTAGTTAGTGGCGGCGGTAGTGCACATTACCACAAGTCATCATCATCGAAAGCACAGCAAACACAAATTTTCCTGCATGAAAGCAGTATGTAGCTACTGGCGACAGTAATGAAGCGCCAGTAGTAAATCATCCCAAGAAAGGGAAAGGGGTAAATAGGAATGTTCATGTTGTGTACTAATTGGGAATCACTTCTGCTGCCAATTTCTGCTTTTGAGAAATAATTAGGACTTACCGAGGAGTTGTCCGTCAGCGTGGAGCTGTCATCGTCGATGTGGTCGGCGCTGTTGAAGCAGACGTCAAACTCCTTCAGCAGATCGGCAATGACGGGCACTGCCGTTGATTTTCCATTTGAGGTGTTCGCTGAAATGTTGCTGCTGCTGTTATCTGCTGCCAGCTGATCACCATTTTTGCCTTCCGACTTTTGAGCTGCACCACTCTCGGCACCGATGAGCATTTCTGCTGTGGACAGGGACATTGGTTCGCCATTTTGAGCATCATCACCAATATTTTCAGCCGTGTCCATTAGCGTGTCAGTGGTCGACTGACCAAAGGGAATGCCAGTTCCGCAAACGACACCGGAGAGATGATGCGTCAGAAGAGCATGTTGAAAGCTGACAGTGGTCGCCTGGCTAAAAGATCTCTGATGTTGATGATTATTCTGGCGCAGGTTGTGGCTGCTGCTAAAGCAGGACGCAGACCCGGGCCCGGCGCCGCTGCCACTGCTCGAGTTGCTCTTGCAGCTGGAGCCGGAAGGTGGCCCTGAGCCTCCAGAACCACCGGAACCTCCTGACCCGGAACCCGATCCACAGCTGTCCATGCTGGCCGTCCCGCCACTTCCGGAGCTGCTCGTAGAGCACTTTTTTTCGGCTGCAGCTAATGTGCTCTTTGCTGCCCTCAACGTGTGACTGTGGTGCCCTCCGTTTTGAAGAGGGTGATGAGGGTGGCTTCCTGAAGAAGGTAACGTCGTAAACCCGTTCATCAGTTTACTTCCATTTTCCATCGACTTTTTGCTTCCTTGAGGTGAACTTTGATTTTGCTGCTGAGGACTAGCGCCGTTCAGTAGAGGTAAGCTGGGCGGAAGCGGAGATTGTGTCTAAAGAAAAAAAATAAAACAAAGAGTTAATTAGTGAAAAACAACAAAAAAATGTTTTAGCTTACCGGATTACCGCCGGCACTCCTGGCGAAGATGTCCGCCAGCTCCTCCATGGCCAGCTTCTCCTGATCGAGATTATCCTGCAGCGACTTTTGCTGCCGCTGCTGCTCCTTTTCAACGGTGAGAATGGACCCGAAAGGGTCGTCCACGTCGTCGACGGCGTCCACGTCAAAGTCGAGCAGCCAGTCGCCGCAGTTGCAGTTGCAGTGAGCGCCATTGCCATCAAATGAGCTCGTCCGTTGAAGCAAATTTGAAGGCGGACGACCACAGGCCTGGAAGGACCGATAGGTGGGATCAAGCTGGAGGATGGTGCCGTCCCTCGTCTGAATGGAGTTCCGCGAAGTTTCCAGGAGGTCCAAGGAGGCCTGTTGGTGAAGGTGCAGGCGGCGAATCTCCTCGATCGGGTCGGTGATTGCCTGAAAAACAAAATAAAAAAATTGTTTAAAATGGTTGAAACTCAACCAACGAAGTAATCAAATTAGGCACTGAAGCACACACTTTGCTTCTCAGCCTCTTCTCAACACTTCACACCAGCTCAAAATGCTCAAAAAGTTAATATCACTTTTCTCACTTCTTCAACGAGCGACCACCATTTATTAACGTCCTCTCGCGCCCGAGTACATGCATAAAGACCAACTTTAAAATAACACCAGCAACAGCAGCAGTGGCGGCATCAGTGACAAAATTTTCGCCAACTTGACAGAAAACAAAGCTGCCATTTCTGCTGCTGCTGCTGCTGCCGCGTCACTTCTCTGCATTTCAATAATTTATTGCCCGAACCAAACCAGGCAAGCCAAGCAAGGGCTCGCTGAGCATCTCTATCCAAACAACAGCAGCACCAGCAGCAGCCATTAGGCTATTGCGCTAATAAAAATTTAAATTGTCACCCTGGCATGGTACGCCAACGAGTGCGCCCTTTTATTTATTTATTATGGGTCTGCAGCAGCAGCAGCAGCAGAGTTTGGTTTGGGTGCTTGCAAATAATTTGCTCGTGTGTGTGTTTGTAAAGACACTCAACGAACAGCAGCAGCAGCAAATTCTCTCATATTCAAAATGCTGCGCCCTTGCCTATCGAGAGACAATGTGAGTGAGAGAGAGAGAGAGAAAAAGTAAGCAGTATTTTAATAAAATTAAACTTTACAACACAACAGTCGTAAATTTAATTTCAAACTCTCGGCGGATGAAAAAAGAAGCAGGAGCAGGAGCAGACAAAAAAGAAGAAGAAGCTGAAGAAGAAGAAAACTCACAATCACAATAATAATAAAAAAGTGAAATGAAATTGCCCAATATGCACTATCTGAGAATAAGCAAGAAGAAGAAGAAAAAGAAAGAGGGGGAGGGAATGGAAAGATCCATATATTAAATTGCAAATAAAGGGGAGAGGGGCCAAAGTGAAATTGCAAATACCCAAGCCTTTTTTACTCTGATTTAGTGGTGTGAACTAGCAGTGCAAGCAGTGCACTTTGCAAACTGCGCAAACTGATGTACAAATTGTCATAACAGCAAGGAAGGGGCTTTTGCTTACGGTTATTATTATCATTATCATTGCCCCTTACAAGTACAAGTGCATTATTAATTAAGGGAGCGAGAGCATCACTGACTATTGGGCAAACAAAAAAAGAATCCTGTCTCCACAATTTCAGACAGCTAGCACTACCACAAATCAACCGAAAAGTCAGTTAGACAATGCAGAATCGCACACAAAAAACCCGAAAAAACACACAGAACAAAGAACACCGAAATCACCGATTCATGTAAAGCCGATGTACGCCACCAAAACACTGATACAAAGTAAACAGAAGAAATCAGTAGCTTAACGAAGAAACCAACAAAAACAGAGAAGGACGAGAATGGAATAAATCTGAAAGCTGGGGTTGGGACTGTCTAAGGAAGATAGCCAAGCCAAAAGACTGCAATCGTCAGCAAGTTTTAGCAGACATCTCTCCCCTACCTCATCCTTTCTTTTTACTGCGTTTCAGATCTAGCAACCCAATCCAAACAGTGGTAGCAGTAGCTAATCAAGACTAACCGATAAACAACAGAACACACTGGCTACACTGTGTTTACTGTTCTCTGGTGTATCACATTTGGAGGGAGTATCACACAAGAATGAGTGAAACAAAGCAAACAGAGTGTAGAAACAGGAGTTAAAGTGATGCGGCATTGCAATACCACCACCCAAATCAAGGCAAAACAAACAACAGCAGTGGACATGTCGACTTTGTAGAAGAGGAGAAAGGCGGCACATCAGTAAAAAAGTAGCCATTTTGGACCATGGGAACGTGAGAAGCATCTCGAATCATCATCAGCCCTTTTTGTCCAGTCAACCAAACGCACACACACAATGTGAACGTTAGCCAAACAACTAGCAACAAACAATCGGAACGAATTAATTAGCGCAAATTAAAGTGTGCCTGACCTGCCCCGACTGCTAGAAAAGGTCAGAGCAGTGGCAGTAGAAGAAAAGGGCTCGGAAAAAAGCCCCCTCCCCAAAGAAAAGGACTGTAACACAGCCTTGTTTAAAGGAAACAAAATTAAACTAAACAAAACAAAGCACACAGCAAAACCACTTTGACAACAGCAGCAACTAACTAAGCAGAAAAAAGTTACATGACCCAAACAAAAAATGTCAACTTCAGCAAGTTTTTGGTTTTGCTTTAAACTTGGCCAAATCTCAAAAGTCGAAAATCAGGAAGACTTGAAATCAAGACTCTATAACATCTTTCTCTCTTTCCCTGCCATGACCCAGCAGCAAAAAGAGGGGCTAACAAATAATAATAGCCTGGCAATTGGCATTCTCCGTTTAACCTTCCATTTCCCTCCCCTTCTCTTGTCCACTCTCATCAATTCACATTCCTCTCTTTCCTTAATTCTAATTGTCATCCTCCCAGTGGTAATCAAACACACACAAATTCCCCATCCTCCCCAATGTCCACTATTCTTCTTTCCTACTAATCCTCCCTCCTTCCTTCCTACTAATCCCGGCCTTTCGATTGCCACTTGCTTTCTTTTTTCTCTCTCTGTCAAATGTCACCAAATCTACTGTGTACAGCAATTAATTGCCGCTCTTTTGCCTTCTCTCTCTTTGGCCAATTTAGCCAAAGAGTAAGAAGAAGGGTCCAAATGACACACACACACAGAGAAAATAGCTAATGGCAGCGGACTTTCTTTCTGTTATCTGCGTCCTTCCAAAGTGTAAATTCCCGCCGCCGCAGCTTGCAGCAATATCTTCTCTTTTCCATCCACTAAAGACCAGCAGCACCATGCCATTTGACATATTGACATATGTGGCTAATTAATTTCACTACTACTTTTGTCCCTCCACTTTTTCAGGAGGCTACAATGAAAGCATATTAGTTGAGAGAGAGAAAGAGAAAAAAGATGGAATTACAGAGTAGACAGCGAATGAGGAAGATTTGCTGGTGGCATTTCAGAGCCTTTTTTTGACAAAAAGAGCAAATTGAGATCCAGCAAAAAATTGGTTACAAGAAAGTGCAATTTTCTTTTGAATCAAGCTCTTTTTGGCTACAAAAAGAGGACGTGAAAATTTTCTGGCAAATAAAGATGGAACGAGCACTCTCTTCATCATCAGTTTACATCGAGTTTTTTGCTGATGCTGATGATGATGATGACTGTGATGTTATCATCAGTACATTTCACCACTTTCTCTTACTTAAATTCAAAATTCACCTTGTCTAGTCAATGATCTAAAACACTGTTCTAAAATAAGAAGATTGGAAAAAGAAGTCACTTGCCAATCAAGAAAAAAGTCAGCTCAAGTCATTCAAAAAAATTGACAAAAGCGGGAAATCTCGGGTCGACTAAACAAATTTTCCAATGTACAATCTTTTCCCTCGAACATTGTACACCCTTGCTCAACTAATCAAGTCAAAAATGGCAAAATTGATAAACTTTATACAAGCTAGGGCATCCATTTTCCTGCTTGATACAGCCACTCGCTTATCAGCGCCGTGGCATTGCCTCTTTGCTTGTACACAAAAGCATAAAGTTCTGGCACTTATTTATGATAGCAGTGAAATGAGAGCGATAAAAGGAGAAGCCCCTTCTTCTTCTGCTTCTGTTTCGGTTGTTCAGTGTTGTAGTGTTCTAGCAAATTGCCAGCCAGACTGGCTAATCGGCAACTTAAAATCAAACTGAAAAACAGACTGGTTTCCTTCCCTCCTCTTCTCTCGTATATCAGAGCTGGCCACTCGAGGAATAAAGTACAACAACAACAACAGCAAACACACAGGGGAAAAAGTGATGCTGATGCCCGCCAGATGATAAGCACAGATGCCGTTCATTCTTATTCTTCTTCTTCCTTTCCTACCCTACATTGAAACTCCATTTTGAATCATAAATTCTCAATCTTATCTTTGCAGTTTTCAAATTGGAACGCAGCGGCGGCGGCGGTGGCGGCACAGACAATTGGCGAACTGGTTCAAGAGATGAAAAAAAGAAGCAGTAAACCAACAAACAGCAGCAAAAAAGCTACTGCGACCACCACCACCACTCTTCAATTGCCTCGAAAAGTTGCCAACAGCAATAACAACTGGCCACTGAAAAAATAACTTTGTATGATATGCAAATGCAAATGGACAGAATGAGTTTGAGTGGATGACGACGAGTCAAATGGATGCATGGAATGAATGGAATGGATGGCATCCTTCATCATCATCACAACATAACACATGTTTCCCCATAAACACAAAATATTTTTCCCCCTTCGGACACAATGGGCACACAAATGCAGTCCACACTTTTGAGTAGCAAAAAAGTTATCGCCATTTTCAATTGCAAAAAATATGCAAAAATATTCCACTGAATGACTGGCGGACTGGCGGACTGAAGTGATTCGTTAGCCAGGCATATTTTCCGCCGAAATCGAAATCGAAAAGCTCAACTTCATCATCAAGAATTTTATCTCTCCTGACAGCAAACTGCAGACTGAACTTTCTCATAAGCAGACACTACACAACTTTAGTAGTTGAGAGATAAGATGGAGGAGGTCTATAAATCAAATCAAAACGAAAGCCTGAAAGTTCTGAGAAAACTTGATTTGAATATTTACGAGAAGTGTACGATTGAGAAAAGTGCCTAAACTTTAAATTGCCTTTCCTACACACACTTACCGCAATGGTGTCAATGGAGGAGGACTTGATGAGGGCTGGACACAGCTCGCTCAGACTGAGCTGCTCGTCGCCGTTGATGTTGCCGCCGTTGTGAAAGGCGTTCCGGGCGCCAGCTCCTCCCTTGCCATTGGGCGTCCCTGTGAGGCTGCTCGAGCCGAGGTGGCCATTGTGTTGCTGATGCTGCTGCTGCTGGGCACCGCCGCTTGCAGACTTTAGCTGACCATTTGTAGGTGTTCCTAAAAAAGATTCAATTTAGAAACTAAAACCATTTTCAGCAGTATTCTCACCATTGGGATCGACATTCTCCAGGCCATTATCAAAGGCGTAGCGACTGCCGAAGGCGGGCTCCTCTGGCCAGCGGCCAAACTGCGTCCGCCGGTGGTGGCCGCCGCCGTAGGTGCCGTAGAGCATCGACGAGGAGGTGAGGCCGCCGCCGCCGCCGCCTCCGTAGCCGTTAGTGTAGCGGTAGCCCGCCTGAGCTGAAGCAGCACACGAGCTCAGAGGGTGATGAAGGTCACAGTGGTGAAGAAGGTGGTGATGGTGGTGCTGCAGCTGCTGCTGATGAAGGGGGTGATCGTGATGGTGGTGATGGTGATGGTGCTCCAGAAGCAGATCACTGAGCAGTTGATCGTGGTTAGAGGAAGCCGAGTCCTTGCCCTTCTTGGACGCCCTCTTCACGGTGGCCGTTGAAGAGGCAGCAGCAGCAGCAGCAGCTGCTGCTCCGTTGTGACAGCAGCTGATCATGGTCTGCTGGTCCTGGTGGTCGGTGGTGGACACACCCGTCGCTCCCGTAGTCCCGTACAGCACCGAGCCGTAGTTGTCCTCGTTGATGAGCGGCTGCTGCCGCTGGTGGTGCAGTATCACCTGCCGCTTGATGCGCGCCCACTTGTGGTTGATGGTGGTGAACCACTCCTTCAGCTTGGCGTTGGTGGGCGTCGAGACGCGGCGACCGACCAGACGGCGGCGATTGGCGGCGGCGGCGGCGTGCACCGAAAGTACCGCCTGCAGGCACTGCTTACACTGCTTCGTCGACTGCAGAAGCTGGTCGGCGTTGGTGGCCGTCGAAGTTGTCCTGCTGTTCGGCAGCAGACACCGGTCAATTGAGCGAGACCGCTGGTGAGGATGGTTGTGCGTTGAAGCTGAGTTGTTGTTGTTGTTTGTAGTGGAGGTGGTGTTTGTTGAAGAGGAAACCTCCGCCGAACTGCTTCCTCCAGCCTGGCCATTGGTCAGATGATGGCTGTGATTGTGATGGCTGTGATGGTTGTGATGGTGGTGGCCACCCGAGGCCAAGGTGGAGCTGCTCTGCAGCTGGGCGCTGGACTGTTCGGCGTACGCCCGGACCAGGTCCTGCGGGCGAGGGCAGCCCTCGCCCAGCATGCACCACAGGCCACCGGAGAAGATGGTGTAGTGGGAGACCAGCTAGATTCGAGATAGATAAGATAAGAGAAAGATAGAAGAAAAAGACAAAAGTTAGAATCGCAGCTGAAAACAATCGAAAGGTCTAGAAAACAATCACTACTAGTACTACTACTACTATCGATAGAGGAGCCCTCAAAGGAGGAGAACGCGAAGGAAATGAGCCAAACCGGAAAAGGCACTATCATTTTTTCTTTGTACAAATTAAAAAATGTTCATTCATTCACTAAACTTTTGTTCTCTCTACAAGAGTTGGAAGCTAATTGAAAAAGGCAGAGACCGACAGAAAGAGAGAGACAAAGAGTAAGTTTCTCTCCAGTTGAGAGAACAGACACAGCAGCAGCAAATACCCAAAATTGGCCTGTCAATTAAAATTCAAAACACGGCTCTACTCTGATCAGGAGTTCAGTCCTTTGCTGCAATTCGAGTTCAGTAGCAGTAGCAGTAGTATTCAGGACAAAAGTGGAAAAGGAAGCGAGCACACAGACACACACACACACACTTTCTGGTTGACAAGCAAATTGGCAATTGAGCTGAAGAGCTGAGCTGGGCGAGCAGGCGATTCTGTCAATCGGTCCGAATGAGAGAACGAAAGTGAAAGAAAAGAAGTATACAATGTCACAGTAAAATTTGGCAATGGCAATGGGAAAAAGCTCAGTGAAGCTTAAACGGCGAAGAAAAAAAAAGAAAAAGAATCGACTTCAAAATGAAAAGACAAAGAGAGCGAAAGAAAGAGAGAGAGCGGCACTTGATTAGCTGCAGAAAAAACTAACTGTTCAAACCATTGCGCCGCTTTTGTTTTTTCCGCCGCAGATAACAAACAACAACAAAGTGCGAAAGAAGAACCAGGGCCACTTTTTTCATTGAGAAAGCATCACAACTGAAACACAGAAGAGCCCTTCCATCCTATATTTCTATCTCTGCTACTGCTGGACTAATGTGTACGGTAAATCGAGAGGAAAAAGCCATTCAATCGATTGATCGACTGAGGAGAAAGAGAAATGAAGCTACTCTCTCTCCTCTCAAGAGCGGGCTAACTTGTTGGAACAAGTGGAGAAGAAGAAGATAATTAAATCGATTGAAGAAGACTGAATGAGGAGGGAATCAAAGGGCTCTCCAAAACAACAAAAGCTGATGAGCCATTTGATAGTAATATCCTCTTCATCATCATCTTCATCATCTGACCTAAAGTGGAGAAGCATGACATGTTATGACACTATCAGGTCGACACTTCATCAAAAAGATCAGCCAAAACGAAGGAAAAAAATTAAAAATCATAATCATCAACAACAAAAGGCTAAAATTGAAGTAGAAGTTTTTAAAGCTCAAGAGCAGTCATTTTTTATGAAAAACGTTTTTTATTCAAAAAGCCTGAACCTATGTAATAGCAAAAGAATCCAATAATAGGTTGCATGTATGTGTGTGTGTGTGATTGGAATGCTCAATTGAAACGGGAAAATGCAGGAAAATTCAATTAAGCAAATGAAAATGCAAAGCAATGCTAACCAAGAGCACCAGTGCCCAACCCATTGACACGTACCACCACTACTAAAAAAACTGCAAGTAAAGTAAGAAGAAGATACAAAAAACCTAGAGTTTTTGACAAAACCTATTAATTATTGTTGGCCTAAAAAGAGGAGAGAAAGTGATATTCAAGTTAGAGTGTTCGAATTTACAACCTCGGCTCTAGCTCAGCGCAAAAACTCAATTCAGTCGATTGAATTCAGTCCAAAATCTTTCTCCCCTCTTTTGCCCTTCTAGTTCTTCTTCTTCTTGAGCCTAAAACAGCCACACACCAGACAAAGAAAGTGTCACCTTCTAATTGACAGTCTTCTCAGTCTTCTGCGACTTCAAAAAAACTCAGTCGTGTTCAATTAGAGGAGATTAAATTGCACAATTTTAAGTGTGAGCTTCAGCCTGACACGCAAACCTCTTTCAGGCTTTACTCATTTTTCTCATTTTCACTTTCACTTTCACTCTCTCTCTCTCTCCCTTTGCAGACAAGTCAATTTAAACTCAATCTCTCTCGCACTCTTTTTCATTCTACTCCCAAAAACTGTTCCAGAGTCAGACACTGGAGATCGTTGCCCTCGAGTTGCCAAACCTACAAGAGAGTGATTGTGTGAGCTATTCTCATTTTTACACTCACCCTCACCGAATGAAATGGATCAGAGACACAACAGCGCATTTTTTGTACCCTGGTTTTCAGTGTTCAGCCTGAGTATATGTGTCTGTCTCTGCTGTGAATTGCGAGAAAATTAAATTAAATTAAAAGACAAGTCATTATCGGGGAAATTGAAGTTGCTGCTGTTGGCTCTTCTTGTTCCTCGGTTTTTCCATTACCACCACCACTACTATTTTCCAGTCACTCACTCACAAAAAAGAACAGTGTACTTCTTCTTCTTCTTCTTCTCTGGTTTGCCGGCAAACAAGAAACAATGGTGGGTGCACCATTTATCGTCAACCAGGGTAAATAGTTGTTGCCGCAACAACTAAAAAGGAAGAGGAAAAAAGGGAAAGGAGAAACAAATCAGCAAATGACTGGTGTGCCTGACAGATCTACACTGAAGTTGTGGTGTGTGGAAAGTGCTAGTTTGGAATTTTTTCGTGTAGCAAACAGAAACTTGTCGGTACCACACACACACACACACACACACACATTCTTTTTCGTCACAGTCTGAGATCATTTTTGAACTTTTTGGTTACATGTACAGCAGCAATTCAGCTTGTGAAACTCGCCAAAAAAGCGAGAAAAATAGCTTCAGTTGTCGGTGACAGTGTGCGGAAGTGTGACAGTGATCAATACTTTTTTTGAAGGGTGAATAAACTCTGGTGAAAATAGTAATATCGACATTTTAAACTCCGGTATTCTTTGTAGAAAAAAACTTTATTTTTAAAACTTTGCTTCAAGGACAATCAAGGTCAGAGTAGCTAATGGTAAAAGAGAGCTCGTTATCCCCACTTTTTTAGCAGACAAACTAACTGCCTCACTGTCATCATCATCATTATCATCATTGTCTCGACAAGGATGACATTTTGACTGCCCAAGAGGCTTGTTATCGAGACGACTACTTTTAAATTCAATTTCAGTCTATACTTTTCGATACTTCTACTCGAACATATTCTTCGCTGATTAGATGGTAGTGGTTGACAGCAGTAGTGGTGATCATCAGGTCAGTAATGTACATCACCAGCAATTGACAGAACAGAGTATTGGAAGAGCACACCATAAAACCTGCCACTTATCAGAACACTGAACAAATTTTAAATTTTGCCTATATTTAAAGAAAAAAGAAATAAAAAATTACACGCTAGCTGAACTCATAAATACACGTTTAGAAGAGAAAAAGAAAGAGAAAGAATTGACAAGAAATGATCGAAACGAAAAAGTGTGTGTGTTCCTGAGAAGAGATAATCGATTTATGGGTAGTAAAAGAGAGAGCGAGTAAATTATCAATTACCAATGAAGCGATTTGTTCTTCTTCTTCTTCTGAAGCAGTGGCAATAAAAAAATCGTGTTCGGTGAATCGACGCAGTGCTCCAAAATGTTCAACTGTTTGCCAGCACTAACTTTAACTTTAACTTTAACTGCCTAACTCTGGCAAATTACCCTAAAATTCACCATCATTTTAGCGGCTTTTCTAAACACACACAAAATCTACTTTAGCATCATGTTTGCATCACCAATTGCATGCCTACATTTCAATCATTTTCAAGCAACTCTCAAGGAAGAAATAATGGGCGAAATAGGTCACCGATTGCCGATTTCCAATTCTATTCTGCCTAATTCTAATAAAGCAGATTCCAAAGAGCAACTGAAGCAGCACTGAACTACGGCTAATTCCTACTTCTTTTCCTCATTTTTTTGTTTCTTGGAACAAAGAGGCGATCAGAGAGAACAGAAATGTTCAGCTTCTTTCTCTCTGGTAAAATTATGTTTTGTTGTATTCCCTCTCTGATTGACAATATTGCTTTGAAGGAAAGAAAAGAAAGATGAAGAAGAAGAATGATATATCCCCGCAGTGTTGTAAGAATTCTGTATGAGCTACAAATAAAAAGAAGCAGAAAAGCTAAAAAGCTTTTATGTAAGCAGCCTCCTTCATCATCTTCCACTGTTATTCTGACCTCAATTTGGTTGGGGTTTTGTTATGTCGACGTTCCCCATTGACCACTCAAATCAAAGTGGCTGCTAGTCCTCCTCCTCATCCACTTTTGCCAATCAATAGCTGACACATATTTTGTCATCATGGTTCGAAAAGACAAAGAAGTGAAGAAATAGCAGCCATTTGCTGGGCTATCATTTGTCCATAATTTTGTGTCTGCCCTCTCATCAGCACAATAACCAAATTAGCAATTGATCCTCGCTTGATAGCAGCAGCCACCGCCGCCTAACTCATTGCCATTTCGATTTCACAACCACGCTTTCTATCTTTCATTCAGTGGGTTAATTTAATCAAAGCAAATTGATCCGCTGGCAGTCGAACCGAACTGAACCAAACCGAACTGAACCCGATTGCCGCTAGCAAACAGCGAGAGAATTTAGTTTGCAGAGTCTGCTAGCCAGCTAGTGCACTAATTGAATTTCATCGCTTCGCCAAACTTGATCTCTCCCTCCCTCTCTCTCTCTTTCTTTCTTTCCTTCTTTTCAAGCAGCAGCAGCCATTATTTTAATTGAAAAGTAATTGCTGATTAGTAAACAGGGTAAATAGGGAAACAAAAAGAGAGAAGAGAATAGAAAAATTGGCCAGAATAGAAAGGCCGAAAGACCAGAGAACTCCTTGCGCCTTCTTCTGGCTTCTTTTACGTCACAGCAGGATCCTCGCTGGAAGTAAAGAACCCTCTTCTCTCCACTTCAATTCTCTCTTTAGCTCAGAATATTCTCTCTCTCCTCTTTTTCAGGCAGGCGATTCTGCGCGCCAACCGCCAAACTTGAATGGCTATCCTCTCTCTTTCTGCCACCTCCGCCGGAGTACGTCCTCTGCGAGCTGCGAGTTTCAAACTTGTTTACGTCGACGCGGCGGTGCTTCTCTTCACTTCACTTCAACGCCAGTATCGGTGCGCTGCTGCTGCTGATGATGTGTCAGTCAGAAATTCTTTTTCTACCTGTTTCTAATTAGCACGATTGTTGATAAGATCACTCACACCTGAGATCAGAACGGGTAGTACTGAATCCAGATCATCATCACCCGCTTAAGCCCACGCTCATCTAGCAAACAGCTGTACTGCTTCATCTCATTTGGCTGCAGATCCACTCGATGGCCCTCTAGTTGCATCACTTTTTTACTTTGCTGGTTCTATCTACTGTTGTTATCTTTTGTGTTGTGCTGTGCATCAATGGTCATGTCCAGTAAAGAGAAGCATCAGCCAAAGCGTCAGCGAGTGGTAACAAAGACCACCACCACAGAGCAGGCAGATTCTCTGTTGGAAGACGTTTCTCAGAAGTCTGGAGAGGAGACCACGATCACCACTTCCACTGCCAACATGACCTCCACCGAAGAAACTGACGGCGGCGGTGGCTATTCCTCCTCCGAGGAGATGGACGACGAGCTGAAGATGCTCGACAGTCGCGAGTTTTCGCCCATCAAGCCGAATGATGTGGACGACGGTGGACAGCAGCAGGAGCCGCATGCGACGATGTACAGCAGCGCCGTCAGCCACACTCAGGAGATGTTCGCCACCGCCGGCGGGAAAACCACCACCACCAACTTTATTTCGCCGCACACCGACGCCGATGCGCTGGAGAGCGACGGCGAGCTGCTCGACCTGGAGCATGACCTCCCCGAGACGGTGACGGTCCTGAAGACGAAGGACAACAGCCACACCATCTACCTCATTGGCACCAGTCACTTCAGCAAGCAGAGTCACCGGGACGTCAGGCGGGTAAGTGTGGGCTAGGTGTTGAAAGGCGTGTTCGGTAATGTCTAATCTAATCTTACCCTCATTGCCTCTTTGCAGGTAATTCGAACCGTCCGACCGAGTGTAGTGATGCTGGAGCTCTGCCGCAGTCGAATGTGCTTCCTGACGATGAACGAAAGTGAGATCATGTCGGAGGCAAAGTCGCTGGACTTCTCCAAGATTCGCGACTACATGAAGAAGGTAAGTGACTCGCTAGGCTTTGATATTGAATTGGTTTACAGCTTTCTCTCCCCCTCTCCTATAGAACGGCTTTGTTCAGGGCTTTATCTACACCCTGCTGCTGACCGCCAGCGCCAAGGTGACCAACGACCTGGACATGGCGCCCGGGGGCGAGTTTCGAAATGCCTTCAATGAGGTAAGTGAGAGTTCTACAAAGCTGATTCTATTTGCTAAAGTTTGTTAATCTCCTCTTGTTCTTTTCCTTCTCCAGGCAGTAAACGTACCCGACTGCCAGATCATGCTCGGCGACCGCCCCGTGGACATCACCCTCCGCCGGGCGATCAGCACGCTGAGCACCTGGCAGAAGATTAAGATGACCTACAACTGCCTCTTCACCAGCGAGACGCTCAACGCCGAGGAGCTGGAGCGGTACAAGCAGAAGGACGTCCTCGAGCAGCTGATCGGCGAGCTCAGCGAGGAGTTTCCCGGCCTGTCGCGGGTGATGGTGGAGGAGCGCGACCAGTACCTCGCCCACTCCCTGCTGGACGCCTGCCACCAGGCGAAGCCCGGCGAGCCGGTGGTCGGCGTCGTCGGCATCGGCCACTCCGCCGGCATCAAGGCGCACTGGGAGAACGTGGAGAGCATCAACGTCGCCGAGCTAGTGACGTAAGTTGTAGTGTGTGTGTTTTCTTATTAGACTTGTTCCTAACCTTTCCTTATCTTCTCTCTTCTGTAGCATTCCCACGTCCAAGCCTTCGAAGACGATGCTCGTCATCAGGTACTCCTTCTACGGCCTGGTCGGCTACGGCGTCTACCGCTACGTGCTGCCCAAAGCCGCCAAGAGCCTCCTCGTGCAGAGCACCGCCCAGGTGGCGGCCAAGGTCGCTGGCGTCTTTTCTCGTTAAGCTGAAGAAGAATCTTTGGTTCTGACTGCCTCACCACCACCACCACCGTTTCCTATTCTCACGTTCTCTAAACAGCCACTACAAAAAGTGCACAAAGCTACTCTCTTTCTTTTCTTTTCCTTTCTTCTGTTGTTATTTTATACTGTACAGATTTCTGCATGCTGTAATTTCATTTTTTACTTTTTTTATAATTTCTTTGCACTTCTTTAAATGCTGTTCAAGTTCCTCCTCCTCCTCTTCTCTCCCTTGAGCCAACTGTACACGCTGAACACTCTCTTGTTGTAGTTGATGATGATGATTATTAAAAGTTGAAAAAAGTGCTGCTGCTGCATAAAAATTACCTTGAAAACTGGCTAGCTAACTAATTAACCCCCTCCCAACTCTACTGCAAAAAACATTTCACAAAACAAAGTTTTTGCCAATTTAAAGTTCAGAGTGGGACTGGGACTGGTGGTGAGCAAAGCAGAAAGAGAGCGTGCTAATTAGTGAGATGGCAAAAAAGTGGAAAAAATTCAGAGAGTTTTGCCAAAAGGTACAGCTTTGAAATGCTGCTGCTATTGTCTCTCTGATGCATTTTAGAATGAAAAGAAAAGAGGAAACAGCAGAGTTCAATTTTTCATTCCATTCTTGAATTGAATAGAAAACGACAACGAGGCTTTACTTCGTCGTTCACTCTCACTCTCTCGCATTTCACTTTCAATCTCCATTATCCACTGCCACTCTCAGTTGGTGGACACACACACACTGCTTCCAGTTTTACTCAAAGCAAGTGAGTGTTTGCTGTGTGCTTCTAATTCGATTAGCTAAAGTAGTGGTGCCACTTCAAACTATCATCCAGGCTGAAGCCTTGATGAAAAAGAAGTGTCTACAAATTCGAGGAGAAGAAAAGCAAAATCATTACCACGATCTTTAAAAACTCCACCACCACCACCAATTTCAAATGGTCATCTACAAACACACAGACAGACCGACTAAAACAGTTCTGGGCGGTGGTAATCTATTGCCTGCTTTTGGCCATTTAGTCACCGAGCACACACAGACACAGACAGACACACATACATCTAATTTAATGGCGGCCGATTTGTCATTGACGAAAAGCGAGGAAACGCTCTCACACACACACACACAGTTTTGATGAAATCATTTAGGTCGTTTTAGTATTTTTTTTGTTGGGTTTTGGTAAAAGAAATGCGCGTGAATTAGCGCAAAAGCAAGGCTAGCAATGGTCAGTTGTGGGCGATGGTTGGCAATAAAGCAAACTTTTTTCCTCCTCCTCTCCTTCTTCATCATCTTCATCTTCCGCTTGTCTGTGTCTCTGTCTCTTCCACACTGATGTGTTTCCTCTCGCCTGAGTCGTCCTAAAAAAATTGCTACCAAACTAGCCTCGCAAACTGCCCCTAAACTGGCAGTTTAAAAGTGGAAAAGTGGAAAACGAGAATTTCCCTGCACTCTGCTCTACAGATTGATAATTTATACGTTTGAAACTGAAACCACTGCTAATACTAAAAACCGCTCCAACTGGTAACATCATAACCAGCCAGTCAGCTATCACCAGCCAACTGGCTGACCACCACCACCAAAACCACTGAAATGTATTATAAATAAATAAGGGCAAACGATTTAATAAATGGCAATTGCCCGAGCGAGCTGGACGACTGAATGGCTGACACTGCTGCTGATTTTGAAAAAAGGCCTTTGCCAAAACCAAACCAAAGCAAGTGCCCAGCCTAGCCCAGCTAACAAACGAGCAAAGCCACAAATTAAATAGTTGAACAGCTTTTAAAAAGAAAGAAAGCCCCTCGTTCCTAAGTGCCCAACGACCAGCACCAGCAAGCTTTTCTACTTTTGCTTTTTTTCCCTCCCTCTCTCTAAATTGCCGTCGTCGCGCACTAATTCGCTTTAATCTAATTACGTAAATTGAAGCAGGGATGGCAGAAAGAGCAAGAAAGCGAAGGCACCAAAAATCGACTTTGGTGACGCTCTTGCGAATGGTGGAAAGAGGGAAAAAGGCGGAGAAAACAGGCAGAATTTGGTCAAAAACAGAACATTCTACACAGAGAGAAAAAAGCTGCCCGAGAAATAGTCAAATCAATAATTTTTTCGCTTGCTGTACAATTGTCAGTAGTTTGCTCTCTTTCTCCTTTTCACTTAGGTTAGCTAGCTAGTCCACTAAAAACCGAACGTGAGCATGTTCGTCGCCTAATGGTCACGTAGATTTTCACCACCACCACCACCAAAACACCGAGGCAATCAGGTTCAATTGCATTTGGCCGGGCAACTTTTTCCTTACGACGACGACGACGACGACGACCAGCACCTGAACTGCTGCCGATAAAACAAAAATTGCAAATTATGAGAAAAAGTAGCAGCACCAGCACCAGCACCAGCACCAGCACCAGCAATAATAATCGTAAAGGAAAACAGCAGCAAAGAATAAAAGAGAGGGGGAAAGGCACCGTACAGCGGGAATATTCAGAGACAAGTGAATTATGGCTGATGCTGCTGCTGCTGCCGCTGCTGACCAATTGCGGTAATGCAGTGGTCTCCCTTTCTTTCTCTCACAACTGTGGTCGGTATTGGCTATGTCAGTGTGCACATACACAGTGTGCCTGTGCAATGTATCATCTCCAGGAATAAAAAGAAGGCAGCAAAACATGCGGCAATAAGCAAATCAAAAGCTGCTCCTGAGAGAAGAAACAGTACGTGAAAAGCCAACAAAAGTACGAGTTTATGCGAATGCTCTCTTTCTCTTTCTTTCTTCTTTATAAAGTAGCACTCCATTGCTGCCTTTAGAGAGCTTTGAAAATGTAAGAAAGCATCCAAAAAGAAGAAAAAGAAATCATGGCAAATTGATTTGGCACCAGAATAAAGGAAAAAGAACCCGGAATCAAGGAAAAAGAGCATTTCATGTGATTGACCCCAGAAAAGCTGAGCATTTGATGATGATCCGACTGCTACTGCTGCCGCTGTTCTTTGCTCTCTTTCTTTTCTGTTCTTTCCATCTTTTCTCTGTCTGTGCTTAATTGAACCAATAAATTATCAGCAGTGTTTTAGCAACAGCAGAAACAGCAGTCAGAAGTTAGAAGAGAGCTTCAGCTCGATGTCCAATCTGTCTGACTCCTGCGCTCACTTTTCAAGCTCACTCATACGTCATCTGACCTCTCTTTCTTTCTCATTTTCACTTTGACTTCCACTTCCACTTCCACCGGACACTAATCTCAGCTTAACTTTTGTGCCCTTCTCTTCTTCACTTCACTTCAAATAAATCAGTCTGTTTTGGAGGAGGAAGAGGAAGAAGAAGAGATGCTCACTGCCAAATATTCTTCACCAATTCGACAATGGTGGTGTTTGCCGATTAAAGTGAGCGTGTGTCAGACCCTAAAAACAAGAAAATGTGTTCAAGAGTGGTTTGAGCAATATCTGCTCAGCTGTTTGGTCTCTGGGCCTGTTCAAAGTCAGAGCAGTGCACTTCACAATTCATCATGATGATTCAGAGTAGAAAAAACGAAAAAGAACTAAAACAGCTTCGACACAGGCTTCCTGTCTTTCTTTTGGGCTAAATTGGAAATTAATACTACTACCAGAATCGAAACAAAAACAAGAAAGAAGAAATCAAAAAGGCAACCAACGAAGGGGAATTGAGCCGAGTACATTGACCAGAATAATAGCGGCTGTAGTATCTTGCATTAGTGGGAAGAAACACAATTTCACTCTGTTTCAGAAAATGCAGCATTCGGTTGCAAACAAAAGTTACAAATTAATTTGGCAATTGTGAATTTTAACAAAACTAAATGAGCAAGAAAAGAAATCGAGAGATAAAGAAAAAAAGCAAATGTGAACTCTGAGAAGCAATGAAACAAAATCTCGGACCAACGAAATTCCCATTTCATAACGAATCTCTTTTGGGTACAGCACTGGTGCACAGTAATTACCGTTTGAGGCAAGCAAAAACACAGTGTGTAACCAATATACCAATACCAATACTGAAATATCATCTGCAAACAGTTCATTAATTGCATCATTCGCCAATTGCGCCCGATACACCGATGCGGTGCTATTCGATGTGCTTTCGGTAATGATACAGACGGCCAAAAAAGCTACGTTTTTTGCTAAAACGTTTGGATTACCGCCGAGATACTAGTCTTCCAAATATACTGTCTTTGCTGAAGTGCAAGAGTCATAGATTCTCCTGCTTTTGCTTCTGCTTCTGGCTAGCTGAATAGCTGAATCCAGTAAATAGATTCCAGGGAATTGCAGCAACAGCAGCAGCAGTAGCAGCAACATGCCCGCAAGATTGAGCGCAAAGATAGAAGCAGAAAGAGAGAGAGAGAGAGAGAAAGTGCAGAGACAAATTGAAATTGGCTGATCGAAGCAGCTCGTCTCTCTCTCCTCTCTGGTCCAAATAAGTAAGAGAGGAGAGGAAAACCGAATTGGTCTGCTGTAGTAGCCGGAGCCGCACTACTTCTTTAGCAGCCTTGCCAATGCTGCTGCTGCTGCTGATGGCAAATGAGATTTGTCTCTGGAGATTTATGTAAACAGGAGACGCGGCAATCCTGCCAAAGCTAGCTAGTTTGCTATCTCTGTGTGTGTGTTCATGTTTGCCTAGTTAGATCTCAGGATGAGGACACAAAGTGGACAGAACTGAGGAGTTTTCTTGTTTCTCCTACTGCGACAAGAGGAATTAGCGTTGCTGTGAAGGGAAAAAGAAAGTAGAGGATCATCATCCTCCTTCTGAAAACACTCCGACATTACTCAACTATCACACTAGTGACCAAAAATTGGCTGTTTTACCAGCATAATTTGTACAAGTTTTGTGTGCGTTTTTTGAGACAAACCTCAGAATATGTTTGTTTTCAGAGCAAAGTACAACTGAATACTTGACCAATTTTTTTTAAGTTTTCAACTTTTTTTGGCCAAAGGATTCACACAAATTTAACAGCCAAAAAATAAAGTAAATCCAACAAACGACAAAGCAGCAGCAAACAGAAGCAGAGAAAGTTCATCCTTTTTCTTTTTCTTTCCTTCCAAGCACTGGCAAATTTATCGTCCCATTTGTCTTGCCATGTGTCTTGCCACCAAGTCTTGAGTCAGTTAACTGTTTGTTTCGGTTTCAGAGCAGCAAGAGCAAGAACAACAACAAAAATTCATTCGTTGAATTGAATTCTATTTACTACTCTGGCACACTACTACTCTGCATTGTCGTGAAAGAGTAAGATAAAGTGATGGAAAATAAAAAACGAGTGCACGAGTGAACACTCTTTTTTCTCGGATTGGAAAGAATAAAAAAAGAAACTCTCGATCGAATTTAAATTTAAATTATCGCCAGGCAGACATGACACAGAAGCGGAAGTAGAAGAAGCAGCAGGAGCACAACAACCGCGCAAAGTGGCAATTGAAAAAGATAGCAACATGAAACAAAACAAAAAGTATTGCTCAAAAAGATAAATTGTTTCTTTTTCAATTGAACACAATTTGCTTGCAGGGGTTTGCTGATAAATAAGGAAAAAACAGAGTGCTTCAGGACAGCGCAGCAGCAGGCAAATTTTTCGTAATCTACTTCACTGGCAGCAAAAAAAGAAGATGAAGAAGATTGCTCACCTCAAACATCGTTTTTCAGTAAACAGATTAGTTTATCTGTGTGTAAAATGTGTGTGAGAATAAGCAGTTGTGGCACTGGTGAAGATGATGAATAAGAACAAAGATAAAGAATTGAATTAAAAATTCCCGTTCTCATTCTCAGCTATTTCTAAATTTAATCAAAAATGCATTTTGCAATGAAAATAAAAGAAACCAACAACCATTCAATTTTTTTCGGTTCTTTAGATGTTGGTCTTGGCACTTCCTCTTCCTCCTCCTCCTCTTTCCTTCCCACTCAAACGAATCAATTTATCGGCGCAATAAGCAAATAAATAATCAATCTTATTCATCCAAACTAACAACAGCAGCAGAAGCAGCACTATCCATTTGTTTTGCTGTGCAGAAACAGGACAGGAACAAAAAAGTCGTCAGCACTGTTAGCAGCAGCAGCAACAACAGCAGCATAAGTGCCGAATCACTAATAGAAATCCATAGTTTTAGAGTAGTGTAGAGCAATGGGGGCAGATTTGGTCGTACAATTTGTACAATCAACTTGAAAGAAAGAAGAGGAGGAGGAAAAAAAAGATGCCAATGTGTCTTTTGAACGCTGCTCACTGCCGGCAGTGACAGTTACTTCAATTCATCTAATGCAAATAATTGATTCTCGTTTGCGCTCTCATGACCTCTCACTTTCTTCCTCTCCCTTTTTCGCAACCAGAAACTCTCTGACAATTTATCAACAATCGAAGCGAGTGTCACAAGTCAATCGCACTGAGCAGCAGCAGCAGCAACAGCAATCGAATCGATAACAAACACATATACAATTTACAACCAACAAAAAACACACAATTCAGGCGACAAACAGTAAAAAGAAATCAGCAGCAGCAGCATCATCAGCAAACTAAACTGAAATGAGCAAACACATACACAAAGCTGCCAAGAGCACTGGATTTCAATCTAGTTCTAGTTCTAGTTCTTGCTTGACCTAAACGAACAACTTCTAGTAACAGTAGTGGGGTAATAATGATAATAATAAATCTGCTGACAAACACAAGGCAACACCAGAAACTTTATCAGACAGTAGCACAACTGAACAGTATATTGTGGTGGACTGCTGTGAAAGAATAAACAAGTTATCAAAGATTTTTTTTCAAATAATAGCCTGTCATGGCTGGACAACAAAGAAGAAAGAAAGCGGAGACAAAGGACTTTGCAGATAAACTTGAAATCTATAATTTGGTAACTTAAAACGACAAAAAATTTTTAGTTGAAAGTTTCTGAGAAAAAAGTTTGTTTGTGAAATGAAAAAAAATGTCGCACAATTTTTTTTGCGTAAAAACATTTTCACATTTAAAAAACAATTTCAAACAAGATTAATCAGGAAAATGTATAAAAAATACTGGTTAAACCAAAAAGTGCCAGCACTGGTCAACACTGAAAAAATTGCCAGTATATCGATCGTCTCAAAAGAAGAAAAAAGTTGAACTACTGTACTGATTTCACATTGTGCACCTCAAATCTTCATCTTCTCAATCCAAAAAGTAAACATAGGCTTTCATTAGTTTCACTGTACAACTTCTCAGACTAGGACCATACACACACAACCAGACAAACATAAGAGCATTAATCCAAATCGACGGCAGCAGCAGCAGCAGAAAAACTCTCTGAAAATCTTTCTAGACATCTTTTTGCTTACTTCTTTCTCCTTCTCCTTCACGCCAAACTCAGTCCTCTTTTTGATAAAAAAAACGAGAGAGGAAAAATGCCTAGACTGCTAAATCTTCTCCTGAAAAAATATTCTGGCAGAAGGGAACAACGATGGAAAAGAGGAAAAGAAAGTACAAGTTGCCACTGCGTAGTAACAACCAAGTGCCACCTAACACACACACACACACGCTCAGATTAAGTCTTTTCCTTTTCTTTAGAAGCAAACACAAAAAGTGTAAATTTAGATAAATGATGCTTAAATGCAATCAGCGGCGTTGGAGTCAATGGAACAGTGACAGTAGCAAAAGAAAACAGCCTTAAACTTCGACATTGACTCTCACTTCCCTCCTTCCCTCCTTCCCTCCTTTTCCTCATTCACTAGAGAAGTGTGCCCTGTTTTGTGGACAGTAGTAGTAGACTAGCGTAAAACGACTCCAAAAAAGCTCTTTCTTTCTTTAAAGTTGCAAGTGGCGGCCACTACCCGCCGCAACTCTGAAAAAACGGGAAAGTACTTTACAAAGTTAAAATTAAATTGAATCGACTACTGAAGGAAAAGTTGAACTTGCCACCAAAAAAGGGGGAAAAAGAAGGGAAAGAAAAAGAACTGCAACGGCCAATAAAAAACTGCTGCACAGTCTGCACAAAAAAGAAGAAGTGTGTAGCAGTAGAAGAAAGTGGTGGTGGTCAGTGAAAAGAGCAGGGCTAGTTTTGACCACAGGCATCTGCAGCAGCCAACTTACTTCATTATCACATTATATCTTCTGCAGAAGAAGAAGGGGAAAGCAAAAAAGAAGTGGGGAAAAAGATCGCTTGCCGAGATTAATGTCTTCTCGTTTCTTTCCCTTCTTCTGCCGTCGACTGTGAAACAAGCTAAGGAAAAAGAAAAAAGACTGCTCAGCTACAGAGTCGCCAGTCTCCTTCTCTCTCTTCCTCTGTTTCTGTGTCCAGTTTTGTTTTTAAAGTGACATTTAATTAAGTTATGACAAACTAACACTGTTACTGCTGCTGCTGGCAAGGCCGAGAGTAAATCAAAGTAAATTAAAGTTTGCTCTTTTCGTTTAGGCTGGCTGGATGCAATCTTTTTGTTGTCGTTGTTGCAAACAGAAACTGAACATTTTTTCTGTCCTCTGATTCCTCTGGTTTCTGGAGTGAATTTGTGACTTTGCTGGACAAAAAAAGTTTTTCTTACTTTCATCGCCACCACCAAGAAGAGCTGACAAAAGCAGTCGAACGTCATAATTCAAAGTAGCTGTGGCTGCAGCAGCAAAAGCAAAAGAAAAGAAGAAGGCATTTTCTTTTTCTTTTACTTTTTACTTTCTCTAAAACTTCTCCAAAATACACAGACAGAAAAAAAGTAGAACACGAAGAGGAAAAAGAATACGATTGTGTGTGCGATTGTTTACTCAGAAAGACAAAACTTCTGCCGGACACTAAGGAAGTCTCTGTGTTTGCCCCAGTGCTGTGCTGTCTGTTTGTTTGTTTGTGTTTTCCTCTCAATGTCTTCTGTGCCAAGTCCACCACCACACTACCAAAGTCAGTCAGTCTCTTTTGTCTTTAGCTGTGCTGTGCTGTCTGTTTGTAGCTCATTAAAACAAATGGAAATGCCATTGCAAGAACAGCAGCAACAGCAGCAGCACCAGATGCAGAGAACGAGAGAAATAAGTAAACTGCAAAGAATACTAAAGTACCAAAAAACTGACCACAAAGAAAAAAGTATTAAAAAATAGAACAAAGTTGCTAGTAAGTTGAAAAGATTAGGGAAAAAAGTGAAAGCTTTAAGATTAAAAATTTAAATAAAAAATTGCAGGAAAAACCAGTAGACCACCCGGCGATAAGGGAGCAAGAATTTCAACGCCGTTAAATCATCGCACCGATTACAACAGCTGAGAGAGCGCCAGTGTACACTGCAAAAACAAACAAACAAGCAAAAAACAACAGCAAAAAGTGGTGCACAAGTTTACCCCAACACTTTTTCACGGTCAATTATTCAGACGCAGAGTGCAGAACACATGCACACAGAGGCGATTTATGCGAGCGTTTGAATAAAGTTTACAGAATGTTGCAACTAAAAACTTGGACCGACTCAGACACATTTCGAGGTGTAGCCTGCACACATATGCCAGCACAGGCAAACATCACGACAACGACACCGACAAACGAGAGCACCGTTTAATATAGCATAAGGAGAAGGGAGACTAGGCAAAACTCGTGACTCGGAATCAAGGCGACATAAATCAACGGGAGAAAAATATTTTTCACCGAGGTAGTAGTAGTAGTGTTCACTCGCTGCATGATACATTTTTCCCTTCTGCTTTTTCCAACTACTTTTTCCTTTTCCTTCTGCTCGACTGTGCTCAACCAGCGTCGGTGTAGTCAGTCAGCTAGTCAGTCAGCTAGTCACTCAGCTAGTCAGTCTGCCTTATCACCGCCATCAAGACTTATTGTGTTTATTCAGCCATCACCTTCTCCGGTGCTGCTGCTCGGTGGTGGTACCAAAGAAGACGAAAAGTAGTAATTCGCATACTTAATAACACGGAAAGATGAGCAGAGCTCTGCTGAAGTTGTTCTCTTCCTCTCTCCCGGTTCCTCACAGTTTAATACCGGTGGAGGAGGATTCAGGGTAATAGGCTCAATCAGAGCTTTACTTCTTCTTTCGTTTGCTCAGGCATTTGGAGAAGGAAAATGGAGAAAGAGTGCAAAGCGAAAAATGTAAGTGAGTTTGATAGTAGTGCTCTCGCTGCACTGCACTGCATTTAGTTTAGCTTCTCTCTAGGCTTGCTTTAGTTCATTAGGAAAAAAACTTGATAAGGTGGAAAAAATAAAACACGAGTCTGAATTGTACTCAAAAGACATCTGAGTCTGGTTATCATTTAAAAGCCATTTGGCAATGGGTTCAGCAGCTGAACTCTGTCTCTGCTAAACGCCAAAACAACTTTAGGAAATTTTATTCCTACCCTTTCTTCCCTAAACTTTGAGCCAAGCTTCGGAAATCATCCTCTTTCCCTTCCTTTTCTTATCATTCTGCACTGCATCTGCACTACACACTAAATTGTCGCAACAGCGGCAAAATAGATAGCTGCAGTTGTTGTAGATTCTTTTTTTCTCAGAAGGCTTAATGTTCACCACTAGTGAAAGAAAGAGAGCGAGAAAGAAAAGAGCCGCAGCCGTTTGTCGACAAAACGAAAGAGAAAGAGAAAGAAAGAAAGAGTAGAAAAAAGCCGAAGAAAAAAGAAAACAACCGTTCAGACGACCGAAACAAATTACAATTAGATTAATTAAAGCTGATAAGAATAAAGGGAAGGAGGAGAAACAAACAAACAAAAGAGAACCAAGAAGAAGAAGAAGAAGGGTCAGAGTAGACACAGAGTTTCTCTTTGGCTCTACTGTACACTGTACGATAAACGATTAGACGGCTCGTAGAGAAGCTAAGAAGAGGAAAGAGGGAAAAAGGAGAAGAAAGTACGTCAATAGATCGAGATAAGGGCTGAAATTAGCGTCTCTGTGTCGAACTCCAAAGAAAAAGCTTCTAAAAGGGCATCATCGTGGCAGGCAGACGGGGCAACTACTAATGACAGCAAACAGCAGAAAAGATCGAGTCGATAGTGAAAGTGAGCAGCAGCAGCACACAAGTACACACACACATCTAGTGAATGATCGGTCAGCAACCAGGGAACAAGAGAAAAAGAAAAGTCACAAAAAGCAGAAAAGCACCAAGCTTTCAGATGATGATTCAAAGAAGAAGAAGAAGAAGAAGAACATGACAACAGCCAAAAGTCGCTGAGCATTTCAGTGAATGGGTGAGCAGTAAGAAATAGGAATCTCTGCAGCAAGTCGATTCGCCAACAGTGATAAGGACACCACCATCACCAAACAGTACCAACCAAACACAGACACAACACAAACACGATGGACAGTTTAATTAAAACGAGCAAGAAAGACCAAGAAAAAATGGTAGACGTTTTGCAACAAAACGTCAAAGTGCGCAATTGACAACAGTGATAACGGTGATGGAGAATGGGAACAGTTTTGCCCAAGCAACACTTTCATCTAGCTTAACTTTAAATTGAGCTTAAAAAGTGAACTTAACTGCTTGAAAAGTAAAAAATTCCCATCATCATCATCTTCGTCTTCTTTCACAATCTGAACAATTATCAATGCCCAAAGCTGATGTAGGCTTGGTAACTCAATTATCCAACTGCACACTTTTAACACTATCAAACCTCGAAAACAGACATCATCAGTTACTGCATCAAAAAAGTTCAAAAGTCTACATCCAACGTCTGCACTTAATTGTCCAACTTCATCATCGTCGTAGTCTGCACAACAACAAATTACACCGGAAAATGAGTGCGCCAGTGCTTGAGCACTAGATTACATCAAAAGAACTAAATTCTCATTAATCTCTGGACTTTGTTTTTTTGCAACTCAAATCAATCGACACAAAAGCAGAGCAGACACAGGCAATTAAGTGGATTGCAAGTTGAAAATGAAAAAGAATTTCTCCAACTTTTACATCCTTTTTTTCAGGCTTTCAAACATCTCTCTCTCCTGTTCTCTCCTGTTCTCTACTGACAAACAATAATTTCTCATTCAAACTTCACTTGCAATTTCAAAAAGCAGAACACACATTGACTCGCTTTGTAAATGTCAAGTAAATGCTCTCTGGGCAGTCGTTGCCCTTGTTTGTTGAAAAAATAACATAAATCACTGGCAAATCCATAAATTTGGATTCTGATAGCAGAAAAAATAACAAAATTTAAAAAATACGTTTTACGTGTGTGCTATTTGTTTGAAATCACACAAATAAAAAACAAAAAACAAATTACAATCGCAGGTTTTTAAAAATAAAATAAAACTTCAGACCTTACTTGAAAATCAAATCACATTTTTACAGTTCACCTTTTGTGCTAAAAATAGAAACCGTGACGCTGCATCTCTAAAAGGCACGGCTATTTAGCGTTACAAAAATCAATTTACAAAATTAAAACACCAAAAGCGTGTTTTACACCTTTTTCAGTGCTCAGAAAAAGAGAGTGAATGCTCAGGAGACAACAACACCACCACCACCACCACCTAAAAACCACTGTGCAAAGAAGAAGGTTATTCCCGATAATCAAAAGCAAATCGACGACGACTCTGCTGTTGTACATTAGCAAGACTGTAGTAGCAGACTTTGGACCAAATCCAAAACAGCACAATCAAATTGGTTTGCTGGTCGCCGTTCAAACGGAACTATCTCTCGTTTGCTTCTTCTTGCTCCTCCGGAATCCGCCCGGAATTGAACTAGAGGAACTAGCCTGCTGCTTTCGCCTCGGCGTCAACTCTCAGGAGATAAATTTTAAACTCATCTTTGAATGCGTAGCTGTAGCTGTAGCACTGTGGCAGATGTGTGCTCAAAAGAGCAAAAGTAATCAACAAATATTGCCACACACTGAAGCGACGACCCAGAGGAGGGCATTCTAATGTGGTGTCTGCCAACTGCTGTGAGAATTCAGGCAGGCCGAAACTGCTTAACTAATGTTTGGGGTTTTACGCCGCTTGTGAGAATTCAGACACTGACTGCGTGAATGGCAAACAAACAGAAAAAAATTGAAACAGTGTAAACACAAACTGTAGTGTTTCAAAGCTAGTGAGAATATGTTTGAAATCACAGTGTCGTCGGCATCAGCATACTATGTGATTGCGATTTAATAGAGCTAAAAAACTAAAACTAACACAAAAGTGGAAAAGAGTGGAAACTTACCGCAATGATGGACTCAAACTTGGGCCCGTCCTGGATGGCAAAGTTACCGGAGGGGAGAATGTCGATGCGGTAGTGCTTGACGCGACCTTCATGCGAGAGGCAGATGGCGTACGAGCACTCGTCCCGTTCTCGGACACTGAGAGTGATTTTAGAAATTGAGAAAGCAAAAAAGAGGCCAATCGAGTTGTCCAGCAGCCGTTTCAGATTTTTGTTGGTAGTAGTTTCAGGAATTATTAATGACATTTTAATTGGGTTCAGAGTGAGAGAGAGTTGAGGCGGCGGCGGCGGCAGTGGCAGAAGTACCAGCAGCAGAAGATGAAGTCGAAAAGGTGGTGCGCAATGTGTGAATGACGCGAGATGAATTAAAGATTAGATTGGAGGTATGAGTGTAAAGATGAAGAAGATGAGAGTTGTGGAATTGAAAAGTAGTGTTGTTTTTTTAAGTGAGGTAATCAGATGAAAGGTGAAATGTTGATGAAACGGAATGTTGGCGCATCAATTATGAATGCCAAAAGTTGAGGTTTTTCCCGAAGGTAGACAAACAATTTCGGCCATAGAAAAAAATGAAAATAAAAAAGTAATTAGAAATTGTGGGTAAAAGAAAGTGTAATTAAAAAATGGTTGTTGTTTACAAACTATAACAACTTTTTTACTTCAACTAAATTTTGTTGTACTAATCCTGACCCTTGATTACCATTCAGCGACATTCTGCTTGCTAATTCTAGCCCAATTTTAAATTTTGTGTAAAACAAGATGATTCATAATCACCACTAATTAACGTACTAAATCCAGTGCAAAACTGACTGATCTTCTGACACAAATATTTGCCAAACACAAATATTATTAGGGCCTGTTATCTCGTTTAAATATTTGAAAACAGACACAAGCAAATGACAAATGTCAAAACACACACACACTGAACTCAAACGGAGTGCAAAGATTTTTCACCTCACTTTTGCTTTTCAAGCAAAAGTTTTTGTTTTGTTGCCGTCGGGCGCCCGGCATGTCACCATTTATTATTATGGTGCTGCAAGCAAAAGCTGGGGCTGCACCCAAATTTATTGTCACAAAGAGAGAAGAGAGCGTCGCTTTTTAAAATGCTCATTTAGTGGCAGACACAAACTCAAACTCAAACACACACACATAGTGGACAGGAAATTAGGGCATTCCAGAGCACACAATGTGCCTGTGCACTCGTTGATTGTAGAGTCAAGCTCTACTTTACAAAAATGTGTGCTCAAATGCATTTTAAAAATTTTTTACAGCACTTTAATGCACTGCATGCACAACTGTTTACTGTTGAAACTGCCTGGTAAAAGCATTGCTAAATTAAACTTTAATTTAGTAAAGGTGAATTTTGAGTAGTGATGAGTGGAATCACTCTTTTTAATTTACTAGTTTTTTGGACAGCTCTCTAATAGTAAAATTCCTCTTTTAGATGACTGAGAAAATCACGACTTAATTTATTAAACTTCTTTTTTGCGCTTTTTGTATTTGTTTGTCGTAATCGTACCGATAAACATTCACAAATTCTAAACAAATTATTATTTTGCTTCAACTGTCGTTAGTGCCTCAACATCAACAACAACAACTATCGCAACAAAGAAAATTCCTACTAATGTCTTCCTGTCTACAACAACAAAAACAGTAAAATGCAAAATTTTCATATTAATCTTCCCGGGAGGTGGTTGTCAAGGCAAACAAAGAAAAAATTTAGCAAAAAAAATAAATTTCTGCATGTGTGAGAAAAGCTGATAAGAAAAAAAAGGGAAAAAAGAGAAGGAAATAAGAAAACGGTCGACAAATAGTCAAACATTCTTCAACGCCGACTTTTTTGAGTTTAAAATATTTTAAGGTATAAAATAAAATTCCGAAAACAAAAAAACATCAAAACCAATTTGTGCGGCAAGTTTGGCAGAAAAAATTTAAATTAAAGCATGCATGCAAATGTGTGAAAGTTGAAAGAAAAAACAACAATCAGCCTGTGCTGACTGCAAAAATAGAGAGAGAGAGAAAGAGAGAAAAACTAGAAAAAGGTGCACCGATTTGCAGCAAATGATGCGCCTGCAGAAAAAACAAAAAACAATGCTGTTCAGTGAAGCAATTTTGACTGCAAACAGACATGTTTGCTGATTATAAGGTCATTTGCGAGAAGAAGAAGAAGAAGAAGAAGGTACAGGCTGATGCTATTTTTACGTGTCTGCTAATGTGTAACGGGCAAAAGCTCAGCTCAGAAGCCATCTCTCAGCCGTTAATGGCGGCACACAAGTAGTGAGAAGTAGTTGTGTAACACAGTAGTTGTAGCAGTAGTCCAAACTTAGCCATAAAGTCAGCACTACCACCACTCAATTAGGCGCTCATTTACATATTGAAATTGCTCTAATGGGATGAGAGAGAGAGATGAACACGATTGACTGCTGCTGCTGCTGCTGTTGTAGCTAATGTTATTTGGAAGAAGAAGAAGTAGATGAGCAGAAATCTACTGCAACTTCTCTTGATGATGAGGAAACAAAGGCGAAAGGAGAGGAGAGTACTGAGGATGCCACACTGAGAAGAGACTGAAGTGACACCAACACTACTCAACCCAACAGTTTGAGAAAGTACCAGAATAAACTCTAGTGCTCCAGTTCCTACTAATACTACTTTAGTTCTCACTAACTCCTCTTCCACCCACTGGTCAGTCAGAGCTGGTAGCAGCAGTTTGCCTTGAGTAAACAACAACAATAGCAGTTGGAGAAATTCACGGTTCAAGTAAATCAGCAGCAGCAGTTTTTTCTAGCTCCAGTACATTTTCTAGCTTCACACTTTCCAACACAACTCCAAAGCAAAACACATCCCTTTTTCTCTTAGCATTTCATTTTCTTCTTCTTCCTCCTCCTAGCAACAACCTAATGGACAATTAATGAATTGCCATGAACACACATTTGTGCACACCACGAGCACTCATCAGCATATGCTGCTGCTGCAGTAGTGGTAAAAGTGGAAACAAGAGCACGTAGTCGCACGTAATCAGCACCCGATTATGATCTCATTAGACGGCAACGGCGGAGATGCTCTTGCACTTGCCACTACTACTTCTTCTGCTGCTGCTACTCGGTACAATGAGGGCACTGGGTAAGTGTATCTGTGTTATGTTTTCTTCTTTACTATACAGTGATGGTAATTGAGGCAGAGGCAATTCACGACATTACTGCGTAAACATACACTGCGTAAAACGAAAACGAGAAGATGGTGAAGATGAAGATGAAAATGAGGCGCGTAAAAGAGCAAAAAGTTGAAGGACGGCCAAGTCATTACGATTGGGCGACGAAGAAGTGGTGGCCGAAAATGAATGAGACAAACAGTGGTCAGTGGCAGAAGAAATGAGAATGCGTCTTTCATTTGGTAGATGCTCTCTTTCACTGGAAAAACCAAAGTGGACAAAGTAGTTCTGCAAGTAGTGTTCTCTGTGTAGTGTGTTTCCCATGTGTGGTGACAGACGGGAAAACTTTTCTTGATACACATAAACAGACTGAGAACCAGAAATATACACAAATATTCCCCTGATAGATAAACGGAGGGGGAAATTACACTTTGTCTCTCTTGCACTGCACTAAGGAAAGAAACTCTGCCTATGTGATCACTTGTTTGACTGCAAGCAAAACTAACTACTGACAACATTGATAACCTTTGGAGGAAATTAGATAGCGCTCATTTTCTCCAAATGATGCCGCTTTCGGGGCCAACAACGCTGCCAGCAGCTAGACCAATTCCATTATTTTAAAAATTACCGCCTTTCTGTGCATTAATTAAAAAGTTTCTAGTCTACTCAAAGAGCTGACTGTGAAATAAATTGGCAGAAAGACAGTTGAAACATTTTTGCCCTTTTCACCAGGCATATACATTTGCAGTCGACAAGCTTGCTGCTGCTAGCCAGTTAGTTTCAACCAAAAAGTGCGCGTTTTAAAAGTCAAGTTTTAGTCATAGTTTTACTGTTAGTTTTCATTTGCGAAGAGAGTGGCCATTTGAATTTGCACAACAAACAAAGGAGCACTGAGGAAAATGCAATGCAGTGAAGTGAGTTTTGCTCTCTCTCTCTCTCTCTCTCTCTTTCTCTCTCTCCGTGGTTGAATCGATTTTTCTCTTTGTGGCCAGCCAAGCATGGCAGAAACTACAACAGCAGCAGCAACAGCAACAGCAACCACTCTGACCAGCGCACATGCAGTAAACCTTTTTGCAGGCATTTCCGGGCAGTTTTTAAATTACACACAACACTGTCACACAAAAGCACACTGACACATTTAACTGAAAAAAACTCACACACTCACACAGCACTGCTGAAGACGAGACAAGACAATCAATACTTGAAACGGAACAAAAAACAAAAAATTCCATTGTGTATTTGCATACACGATTTAGAAAGTTGAGCCGCTAAACACAGTGCACAGCAAAAAGGAGAAAGAGAGATAGAAAATGAATAGAGTTAATTAAAATTACCCGCGCAAAAACAGAGCACAGAAAAACAGCTCCCAGCAGCAGCAGCAGCAGCAGCGGCAACAACAGAAGCAACACCAAAACAACAGTCAAGAACGTCAAGCTAATTAACCAATTGAAATTGATTAACTGCTTTTTCTGTTGTTGTGTGTGTTGATAAAAACAAAGGCAAACGAAGTGTGCACTCAACGATTGCAAGTGTAGCAAATGCAACCAGCTGAAAAAGAAAATTAAAATCATGGCTAAAAATAGCCAATGTTTTTTGCTTTTTTGTTTGTTTAAAAATGACCCAGTACAAAACAATAACGGGAGATGCACGCTAAAACGAGTTTATTTTTTTAAATTGCAGTGAAAATGTTTGGGGCCAAAAAACAGTTCACCAAAACTGAATTTTTATTTTTTCTGCAAAATGATTGCTAAATAATTAATAATCACCACTGCCTGGTTTTTGCCTCCACACTTTTGAGGTAATTAATCACATCATAGAGAAGCGGTGGCAACCTTGATGGCAACTGTGCAAAGGAGAGGTCGCTCAAATGAGCGGCGTAGAAAAGAAAAGAAAAAAATAAACACAAAGCCCAAAATGAACTTTCAACTTTGCTCTAGAGTTGAACAGTGAAAGTGATGGTACTTTCAACTATTTACCCGACCCAACCGAGAATACAAATGTAATAATAATGATAGAAAATATTTACAGTAAATGTAAAGGTCATTAACTTGAAGGGAAACGGAAAGTTTGAATGAAAAGGCAGCAAACGCAGGATACACACACAAATCACCATGGCTCCAAGGCCCGGCGTCAAACAACAGTAAAATAAAAAACGGTTACTTTTTCAAAGCACATATTTGCTAATTATGGGTGCGAATACAAAGTGCCATTAACGAAAGCGGCGATAAGACCCGACCAACAACCAAAACAGTGCAAGCAACAAACTAGCAGCATTCTTCGGCAAAAAGTGAAATCACACGGCAAAAAACATTTGATTTTTTTCATGCTTTCTATCATAGCTACAACCATCAAATAGCAAAAAATGCAGAAAAAATACAACAATTCAATGCATATTATAATAGGTTTCTGAATCAAACAAAAACAAAAGTAGATCCAGCAAAAAAATAATAGCATTAGGCTAGTAATCGACAAATTGCCCAACAGACAACTTTGGCCCTTTTCATTCTTCAACCCTCTTTCTGGCTAAAAAATTGAAAACCAATCAGCTGCACAACTGCCTCGCCTTTTTGTTTGACTTTTTCTTCCTCTACTGGGTAATTAAATTAATTAAAACTTGCACTAATTTATTTGCCTTCTCTGTCAATAATTAACATTCTGCCGCTGCTGTAAACGGCTCATAAAAATACTCATTCTTTCACAATTTAAACGGTGCCGCACAATAGACGGCGTCGCACACTGCACACAACATTCACATACTTTTTCAACTGAAGCACATTTATTATTTAAAAATATTAAAAATTAATTGAAGCAGAAGGGCTGAATTTTTACTACCGCTATTATCATCATCACTGCCCTACTACCACGACTACGACTAGTTGAAAGAATATTATTAGTAGTAGTTTTATTTTATTATTAGCAGCAGTATTATTATAAAGGCAATTACTAGCAGCAGCAAAAAAGTGATGATTTAATAAAGTGGAACATGAGAGCAGAGAATGTAGTTTAGAGCGACGATTAATTGACTTAATAAATTATCAGCCCCTACTTCTACTGTTCATCACAGATTATCAAAGAGGCTGTTATTAAACTGTCTTTATAAAAAAATAATTAACCAGTACGTTACAAAAATTTGGTTGAAGTGAATAAAATACTTCCAAT
>JAALOO010000424.1_pt1 | contig 37894 bp, 24 predicted proteins | sample 7257641 | NCBI WGS metagenome assembly JAALOO01 (sample SAMN14085613, study PRJNA598686) | mite metagenome | biome: ENVO:01001000; feature: ENVO:01001002; material: ENVO:01001226; isolation source: single female mite from University of Michigan culture on fish food culture... ...
CTCTCTCTCTCTCTCTCTCTCTCTCTCTCTCTCTCTCTCTCTCTCTCTCTCCGTTGCCCTTTGTTGCCCTGACAGCCTCAACTCGATGATGACATAATTCAGCACAGTTGACTAGTGCTACTACTTGTTGTAGACTTGCACTACTAGCCCAAAACAGGGCGCATTAGAGGAAAGATGATTGGCCTTCATCATCGTCCGCTCACACACACACACACACACACACACACACACACACACACACATACACTAACTCGTCGACAAGGTTAATGGGCACTGAAGAGGAGGAGGACAGCGGTGCCAGCCAAATCGATGTTGCAGTTGCCAACGGCATCCCATTCCCTCATCTCCCTTGTCCCTTTCTGATCAGCGTTCATCAAACACAAGAAAAAAGAGTGCTCCTTTTATTCCTCTTTCAGTTTTGGTGTCAGCTTACCGAAAGAACCAGGCGTCATCACCACCGGTGCCCAGCAGCAGCAGCACATTCAGTGCATTGTGAAGGGAATGGAAGGGAAGAGGAGAGGACATCATGAGAGCGTCATTAAGCAAATAGTCAGTGCGTCAATGGTAAACAGCAGTAATCAATAATCAATAATTAATGTACTGTCGGCACTGGCTGCAACAGCTGAATGGAAACACACTGTCAGTGAGTGCCGATGTCAAGCGAAGCCAAAGAGCCGAATAAGCCATACTGTCAGCCGTACGGTACAGAGGCGTCTCGTTCTCTTTAAAGTTTTATTAATTCCATCAATCTTTGATGCGGGTGAGCAGCAGCAGCAGCAGCCACTGGCGGCAGCGGTACAGTTTACGTACTGCCAATGGCTGTGTCTGTGAACGTATCGATAGAGACAGCAGCAGCAGGACAATCAGCCTAATTGGAATGGAGTAAAAGTGGATAAGCAGTTAGGTGGTGGTGGTGGCGGTGGTGTGCAAGAGCAGAGGAAGTGAGGGGGGGGGGAAGAATCAGAGGCAAGGGAAGTGTGCCCGCCGTCCAATTAGGACCGAGTGGAATTACCGAAGCAGGAAGGCAGACAGGCAGAGGCAGAATCGGCAGCAGTAGCAGAACGGTAAGGCAGCTTTTAATGTGCATATACTACTAGGTAATACAGTGACGAGAAAGAGAGAGAGAGAGAACTGTTTGGGCGCGTACTTTAAAGCTAAAGACGGCCATCGGCAAATGTGTGTGCTTGTGCCTGTGTGCGTGCCATTATTCGGTCCCCGTTTGCAGGGAAAAGAACAGCAGCCAGAAGAGCAAGTGGGCGCCATTGCCAGGCGAGCAGAGTTGATGAGGCAGAGCTCAACTTTGACTACTGCTCTGGAGCAGACATCGGCATTGGCACGGACAAGGACATGGACATGGACATCGTCGTCGCTCCCGGCACTGTGAGCTGAGCTGAGTGTGTGGGTCGTAATGAAGCCAATCAGAGATGGCATGCCAAAGTTGAGCGAATGCACGATGAATGAGCAAGTGAGTGAGTGAGTGAAAGAGAGCAGCGGCCAACTTTGGCGGCGATAATTACTGCCCGAGCAGAACTGTGCACTCTCTTTCTGTTTATTCTCTTTCCCTTTCGGTTCATATCTCCTCTTCTCTTCTTTTCGGGTACGTACCAAATGACCGAATGGCAGCGAGAGAAAGAGAGAGAGAGAGAATGCAGATGTGGTGGCAGAGGACGCTGCAATTAGGAATGGGAGAGAGAGAAGTGTCCAAGTGGAAGAGCGGTCTAGTCTCTGTCTTTCTGTGACTTGTGTGTTTGTGCATGCACTCCAGCAGGCACACTGTGAATGAGAGAATGTTCGGTGTGTGCGTTGAGTTATTTGGCAGGCGAATCGGAGTCTCCGGCCTTGTTGTTCCTTCTTGTTGTTCCAGTGTCTCCCTCAGTTCATCATCATCATCATCATCAGAAGTCAGACAAACCTTATTAGCGGCAGTGCCAATTGCTGAAGGAGAGAGAGAGAGAGAGAGAGAGAGAGAGAGAGAGAGTCGGTGCTGCTGCGGTAATGGTAGTGGTGCAGACAGTGCACAGCCACCACCGACCCAAAAGGGCAACTGGGTGAATGAGCGAATGAATGAATGCTCAGTTCTCTTACTTCTTCTTTCCTTTTCCTTCTCTAAATGGATTGTGATTCAATTTCACACTTCAATTCCTGGGCAAGGTGTCGACACACGGGCACACCAGGGGCACAGTGTGTGTTGATGCCGCCACGGTGCTGGTTCCGTCCTCATTTTCCAGCATTTTTCTGCTCAGGCTGCTGATGCCGATGCTCATGCTGATGCCCGTTTTGCTGTGCTCTTTGCAGTGAAAAGGGGAAAGGGAAGGGGGAGAGGGAAAACCAAAGCCCGAACTGAAGCTCGTGTTGCAATTGGCTTTACGAAAGGCGCTCATTCGGCTGCCATTCTCTCGGTCGCCAATTGCCATTAAGCCGCTCGAATGGACGTTATTCCCTCTACCATCGCCGCCGTCGCCGCCGTTTGGGGCTTTAGCCACCTCTGTCGCTCTGTGCTGAGACAAGTCAATCTGCATTCTGCAATTGCAGAGAGGGAAACAGCTAGCAATTTCCATTGGAATGGAGCACACACACAGTGTGAGTGTGTGCGAGTGTGTAATGTGTGTGAATTCCACGACCTGCAAAATGGCAATCATTCAGCAGTGTGCTGGGGTTCACTACTTTTCTGCCGTCTTATTTCCTTTCTCAGCTTCGCTGTGAAGCAGGGCAGGGATTCGCTGGCTTGAACATCGGTGATGGTGATGCTCTCATGCATAGCATCACCACCACCACCACCGAATCCATTCAGTTCTGCTTAGCATTCGTTTGCAGTTTCAGTGCTCAGTGCTCACTCTGCTGAGGTGCCTAAGCAAACACAGCAGCAGCAGCAGCAGCAGTGTTCAAGTGGAGCAGGAGGTCGATGGTGCATCTAATCCGCCAAATAAATTAATATTCACGCCATTAGCAATACCGTCCTTCCTGTCTGCTCTGTCTCCCCTCTCCACCCTAACGGTTATTGGCAGACAGCAGCGGTAATTCTACCGCAAAAAGGGCAGCCATACCTGCAGGCAGATTAATGAGATAGCACTTAAGGAAGAGAGAAACCGTGGTGGTGATGAGTGCATCGAAGTTGTGTGGTAGCCATTGCCGATAGTCAGCGGTGAGATAAGGGCCCTCTCCTCTCCTCTCTGTCAATGTTGACCTTCGAACGGCAGCTGATGATGATCGTCAGCTCGGAATTAGGCTAATGAGACCGGATCGAGGAGCATCGTCGGCTATTGGTGACAGGCAAAGGGACAAGAAGACGAGTAGGCCGCCGACGCTGACCTCGATCTCCGACTGAGTAGTAGTAGGGTAAGTCTAACGGACGGCCGAGGTGAAGTGCCTGAACCTAACGGCACTGATCGGTGCACTGATAGGCACTGACAGTGCTAACTGCTGCTTCTTCTTCTTCTGCTGCTGTCAAATGCAACTCTTTTTGCGGCAATAAAAGTGCCCTCTTTCTACCTGTTCTCCACTTGCAACTGGCAAATAGCTGTAAAGTGGTGGTGGTGGTGCTGACTGGTGACTGGTGATGGCTGGCAGTGATGCTGCTGTCCACTGGCACTTCCATTGCTGCCCCATCATCAGCATTTCCCGCTCGTCGAAGAGGAGGGACTTCGGAGGATCGGACGAGAGCATGTGAGCGCGCAGATCGAAGCTCGCCGTCCTCGTCGTTGTCGGCATTCCGCCAAGCTCACTGCTTGGAACTGTTGCTCAGGCATTACCACCACCACCACTGCAGCCATTGCAGACATTGCTACAGCAGACACTGGCCATGTATCGGTGGTGGAAGAGCAAGGAACAGCGGCGGTGAGCGTCAGTCCTACTCTGCCATTCTCTCCTCTTTCCTCTTCTCTCTCATCACTTGCCTGCCTGGTCGTCACTGCACTGCAGCCGTGTTCGTCGTCGTTGCCGAGAGAGAAAGAGTCTTCGAGAGGGCCTGCAACGGCGGCGGCGGCGGCGGACACCAACTGCCAATCCTGTCGGAGTCAGTCAGTCAGTCAGTCCTCATCAGCCAGTGCTCCCAGTGAGAGGTGCATACCACTTCGCCAGTGCGCACATTTTTTTTTCAGCTGGCTGCCACAGCTGCTGCCGCTGCCAGCGTCTTCAGCGCCGCCACCACCATCAACACTGTGTTGGATTCACACTGTGCTGTGTCCACGAGACAGCAACACTGGTCGCAGTTCTCTGAACCTTCTTCGCACATTCTTCTTCTGCCTGATCATCGTTACCACTTTCCTCCACTTTTCTTCTTCACTGTCACTGTCATCTGGTGCAGCATCTTCTGCTGGTGTCATCCACTCCTGTCTCCTCCTTATTCTCTTCATCGTCACCGACTGCATTCCCTCTCCCTCCTCTCAAGAAGTTTGTTTTGTTTTGTTTTGCCTCTCTTTTCTTCCTTTCATTCGTTTCTTCATCATCGTCTTGACTAGAAGCCTGGTGTCAAATGTCATCTCTGGCCGTGTGCCCTGTCATCACTTGAGTCACTGTGTGTGTTTGTGCTTGTGATTGTTGTGTCTGTTGTGATTGCCCAAAGTGACACCCGCGCTCTACTTTTCTTTCAATTATCGATATCGACAAGAGCATCCAAAAGTAGCATCATCATCATCATCAGCATCAGCAGAAGCACCAACGTCTGTCAACGACCGCTGTTGCTGCTCTGCTGTCATTTACCTCTCTCCCTTTCCATCCTCGTCGTCAAGAGTAGCCTATGTGTGTGTGTGCTGCACTTGATAATTGGTGTGCTGTAATCGGCGACGTGCGCTTTCTTGTGCCTCAGTTCATCGACAGTACAACAACGGTCGGTCGGTGCAGACGCCTGCCTTCAACTCAACGGAAGTTCACTCTTTTTGATCAATTCAATTCTACTCTACAACAACTCTTTGGCTTCATCGTCATCACTATCGTCACCATCAACTGGCCACCTTTTCAACGTAAGTCAACATTCCTTCACTGTTATTGCGGCACTTGCGCATCACTAGCACATGTGCTGCCTGTGCAACTTGTAGCTTGTGCAGCAGCAGCAGCACCATTTCCCGGGCCCGAGTGCTTTTCCTTCCCTTCCCGGGATCAGATGCTAGCCCCCCCCCCCCCCCCCAATCTTTGTCCGATCCATCTGTTGACCTAGCTACGATGCTCGGCTGCTGCTGCTCTTGTCACGTACTGGGCAGGCTGCCGCAGGAGCAGCAGGACAAAGAGAGGCACTGCAACTGCTGTTCCAGCACTGCTGCTTAAATTGTTCTCACGCTCGCCTAGCCTAGCCTAGCTAGCACTGTCCGTCTGCACATTTGTTCAGTGCCATATGTTCGCCACTCGCTCACTTCCCCCCACTTCTTCTTGTGGCCATTAAAACACGGCACCACCAGCAGTTGTCACAAAGTCTAGTGTGTGTGTTGTAGCCACTCTAAAGTTGCTCTCTTGGAAATGATCCTTGGCACGTGAAGTTTCGGTATTTATGACATTTTTTTCTGCTTTCAGTTCGAAGCACTGTGCTTTTTTGCAAATTTGCACTGTGATTTTAGAGCAAGAGGAAGAAGTGGAGAACAACTTTACCCACTTTCTAGAGTAAAGAGCGCAGATAAATGCTCCAGAGACAACTTTCTTTTGTGGGACAACAACTGCAGCAAGTCAGAGTTCTGGTGTGTGTTGCAGCCAACACAAAGCACTTTGAGACTCAATTCGGGTGTCTGCTGTGTGTCTCCACGGCAACCGTTCCTCTCTCCTTCTTCTTCGCTCTCTGCTCATTTCCGACACTGTCTGCACACAGAATTTTCTGTAAGCGTCGATTAGAGCAGCAGCAGCAGCAGCAGCAGCATTTGACTACTACCTTTATTCGTCGTGCATTGTAGTTGTGCATGTTAATGAAGGCTGCTGCTGCTGCTGCTCTTGTACGGCAGTTGTCCCCTCTCTTCCATTCCTCTCCATTCATTCATGTTCTCTCATTCTCTCATTCGCGCTTTACATTCTCACTTAGTGTTAGTCAACACGGACGGACGCTTTTCGCTGTACACAAAGTGAAACAGCATTTGCCGAACACACACACAGTTGCGAGTGTCAGAGTGTCCCGTCGTTTGAAGACAACACGGCACATTTTAATCAGCAGCAGCAGCAGCACTGCTCTGCAATTGCCCTGCTCTCTTTATTATTACCTGGTGACGATAGCACGGTAATTCTCCAGTTTTCTCTCACCGGAAGGCTATCACAGCAGAATGCTGATGACTGCTGATGGCGCCTGTGCCTGCGTTTGTCAGCGCGGCACTTTGCGCTTTTTGTCTTTTGCTGTCGTCTGTCGCTTTTGTACACGTCCTGTGTCTTCTATCAGCGCTAGTCAGACGCCCTGTGTGCAGCAGCAGTCAGCATTGTCATCAGTGCATCACTTTCAGCTGTGTTTAATAATGCAAGTGCAAAGTGCAGTTTAATATTTAGTATTCAGGAGTAGGTATGGCTGTGTCTGCATCAGTGACAGTGTGTGTGTGTAGGTAGAGCACTGTGGATCCCCAGTTTTGATTTGATGTGATTTGATTTGAGAGGAGGCGTCAATCGGTGTGCACAATCGACGCTTTCCAATCGCCGACTACGGCTTATTATTTGCAGGGCAGAGAGCTGAACAACAATGGCACTGCTGCTCTGGCACTTGCCCACTGACTCACTGACTGACTGACTGAGTAAGTGAGTGACTACAACTACAACTGATCTGCAATCGTCGTCGTTGTCGTTGTTCGTTCGATGCATTGCCCATTAGTTGCGCCTGCAAATGGCAGTGGAGGAAATGGGGCAAAATGGGGGAGAAAGGGAGGCAGAGAATGTGAGGATCACATTTTCGGTGTCTAATTGAATAACACCGATGCAGTGCTGGCAATGCTGCCCCAACTTGCCATCCATCGCCGACCATCAGTCGACCAGCATCGACTGCGAACAAAGCCTCCTGAGCAGCAGCAGCAGTATCAGTGGGGCTTTAGTTTTGCATTGCTTTCTCTTTTCCTTTCCTTTTCCCATTCTTCTGGCTGTTGTTGTTGTTGTTGTTCCTAAATCCTCAGCCAGCAAGCAGAGCAACCACTAATAAGTTAATTAATCGCTCTCCCGTTCCCCTCTCTTTCTTTCTTTCCAGAGGGACATTAAATATTGGTAGTGTTTGCAAACGAATGAATGAATGGAAAGTTGCAGTGCTCAATGCATCACCCGAACTAGCTAGTAGGGGAGAGATTTAGCAATACTGTAGTGACCATTTTTTGTGTTTTTGTTTCGGTTCTCTTCTGTTCTGTTCGTGTTCTTGTTCTTGTTCTTGTTTGTGGTCAGTTCCCAGTTGGCCATTTAGACACACACGCACACGGACACCAAAGTCAGTGCCATTTCCCACTGCTCGCACCCATCTGCTGCTGCTGCTGCTGCTCTTATCGGCGACAGCCGTCTCCCATTGTCTTCTTCTTCTTCGTTCGTTCTTTCTTTCTTTGCCTTTTCTTCGCCTTTTCGGTTCTGTGGTTATCTCGGTGGGCACTGTGCTTTCATGTCCGGACATTACCGACACTAGCCAGAGGAGCAGCAGCAGCAGCAGCACACTTGAACTGAACTGAACCGGCGTGTACGGTGGCACTGTGTCGGCTCGTCGTCGTACACTGATGAGCCCTGCTCGTTAGCTGTTTAGCTGTTGTTGCCTAACAGCGAACATCAATGAATGAATACAATTTGTTGTTTTTGTTGCTGCTCTTCTTCATGTCACACACAGCGTTCAAGTGACTGCACTCGAAGGTGTGAGGATGCCACTCGCTGAAGATAGTGACGCCCAGGCACACACACACACTCAGGCAGGCAGACAGGCAGTAGAGCACAGTTTGTTGGCCAAGCGAAAGAAGAGACTGAACATTTTGTTTGTCTTGTGCTTTGCACACAGGAACGAGTTTCGGTGGTGCTTCCTTCTTCTCCTTCTTCAGCGACGCACGTAACCGCATTTTAAGAATTATTAAAACTTGTCTGATTTCTTTCTTCCTTCATTCATTCATTGCCGGTGCCTCTCTCTTGCACTTTGTTTCTTGCCGGTCGATTGACCGAGTGCTGCTGCTGCCTCCTCTTGAGCAGTGGTCAATCGGCAATACAGTAAAAAAGGCACTGCACCACTCTCAGCGGTATTGACACCTGTCTTCTCCATTAGAGAAGGCAGTGAAGAGTACGGCACTGAATGGCTGCTTTGGACAACAACAACAAGTTTTCAGGCAGCCAACCACCACCGGCTCCCCTTCCCTCCACTTCATTTTATTATACGACTTCTTCTTCTGCTTCTTCAGTACCCGATTAGCAGCAGCAGACAGAGCAACAGCCTTCCAAATGGGAGCTAATGTCTTCTCTCTTTCTCTCTCTCGTCTATTCCTCTTTGCAAGTCTAATTTGCAGCAGCCATCCAGTCAGTACTAGCACTGGCACCACTGGTGTGCTTAAGCCCCGATTTATCAACATTTCTTCTTCTTCTTCTTCTTCTCCACCAGCGAACTCTTCAGTCGATTGAATACCGAGAGTGCTGCTGGGGTGATCCCATTAGCAGTGGGTCAGACACACACACACATACTCACTCTGCCTCTAATGCTCGAACTTGTTTGCCGCAGTCGTTCGCTCTATTGACGATCGGGCAGACGAGCAGACATTCCGTTATATTTAGTGTGGCGGTGGCCAGTCGCTTGCTATTCCGCTTTTTTTCTCTCTCTTTTTGTCAGCCCTCTTCTTCTTCTTCTTCTAGCTGTCCTCTGTAATGTTTGCTTTGGCAATTGGCCTCGCGCTCTTTGGCTTCTTTTTCTCTTTCCTCGGTTGGAGGAAAATAATAATAACGAGCAGAAAAGGGGGTGATGCAGATGCACCTGTCAACTCGATCTACTCGTTCCCATTTTCTAGTGTCTTCTTCGGCTTTTTGTCCTCTTTTGAAGCGGTCAGCACTTCCATCTTCTTCTTCTTCGTTCGTTCGTTTGTTTGTCAGTAGCATTTGTTTGTTTGTTGACTGTTCTGTTCTGTGCTGCTCAATTGAAATGCAAACACAATGGCCTGGCTACATTGCCCGACACGTTTTAAATAACTCTGCAGAACATGCATGACTCCCCGTCACCACCACCGACTAGCACGGACCCGAGCAGCAGCAGCAGTCTGCTCTGATGGAGCCCCTTCTCTCTAATATTAGTGTTATTGAATGGTGAATCAATTGACTGGCTGCCGCCTAGGTGTTGGGTGCCAGCACCGGCGGTGACTGATTGCCCTGATCGGTGATGCTGAACAGCTCAAATTAAGTCACTGCTGCTGCTGCCGCACACACTGCTGCCACTGCCTCCTTCACATTCACCGTCATTTGCCCGTCCTTGATTGCTTTTCCAACTCTCTCCCACTTCCTCCCTTTCCCTCCCCGAGCAACTTAATTGAGCTCATTCTCTCTGCCATTCACTCACTCATTTGTCTTACTTTCCCTTCTTCTCCTTCCTTTTCTTCTTCCAGTGCCAGGCACACAGTGTTCATTCATTGGCACTTTGATTTGCAGAAGTGGTGGTGCCGAAGTGACGGTGCAAGGAGCAGCACCAGCAGCATACTTTCATTTGTTGGCTGCTCAATTCGTCGGCTGCTGCTGCTGCTGCTGACTTTGAGCTTCTGGCGCCTGACAAATTTGCTTCTCTCTTTTTTTCGAAGCTCCCAACTTCAATCGGCTTTTGTCTGACGACTGCTGTTGTTGTTGTTGTTGTTCTGCCTGGTTTTGTAGGTTATCTCTGCGAGAGAGAGTTTGCATCGCCCGAGGCCTGCCAACCACTCTTCTTGGCATTCTCTCTCTTTTTCTATTCATCCATCTCTGGCCCAGCCACTTAGGATCACTTAGGCGCACCAGACAGAAAGCAGAGCAAAGCAAAGGGAAGGAATTGTACAGAGAACTTTGGAAAGGGCTCTGGGCGATTTGCCGATTGCCGTCCTCTTCCTCCTCCTCCTCCTCGATTCAGTGCGCATCCTAATGCGGAAATGTTTCCCTTCCCTTCAATATTCACTCCATATTGTCGCCCAGTTGACAGTTGCAGGGATGCGAATGGAATGGGAAGGTTGCCCTCTAACCCGCGTAAATTGCTTTTGTTTGTCAACTGTGATTGTCTTGCGGCTGTGGCACCGCCGCTGCTCTTGCACATCACTTTCCACCTCTCTGCACTCTTTCTCTGTGCATTGTTTTGCACGAACCTGCTCAGTTCGGCTAATTTGATTACCAGCAGCAGCAAGTTCGTGCGACGCCCGCATCACTCAAATTGTCCAATATTCTTGCCCGTCTTCAGCCAGCGGCAAATTAGTGCTGATTTGAGGGCTGCTGCTACAGCAGTCACAGAACACACACTTCGATTCCAATTGCGCATTGACGGGAATGGCTTCCACCATTTTAGAGGTCTGTGATTTATGTGCGAGGCACGAGCCAGCCAATGTCGATGCAGCCATATCGATTGTCGGCCTGAGAATGCCTGCCTGCCTGTCAGTGTCCGTGTCTGGTTGGCATATCTAATGCTCACTACGTCGATAATGTCCTCAATAATCGGCCGGGGATTCGGTGGAAAGTGAAAGAGAGTGACTTAATAATGATGAAATATGGGCAGTTGCAAAGTGAGAGAGGAACAGTAGATTCTTCTCTGGTAGAACTGCTCGCTGAGGCAAAGAAAGAGATTTGGTCCAAGCTAGTGCACCACTCAATCGGTGAGCGCGCCACTCGCCTGGAATCAATTTTGATTTGCCGCACTCAAGTGTCCAGAGTTGGCGGAAAAAAACGGAACAAGCCGAGGAACAACCTGCTTACAAGTTGAGAGAAAGAAGAAATAGAAAGGAAGGGAATCAGTGTGTCAGTGCCGGACGGTGCCCAGCAACTGTCGTGCCTGAGTGCAGGCGAACCAGGAGAACCACCAGCTATTGCCTCTCTATTAACTGCTCACCGACATGTCCGCTAATGCACACACACACACACTCATTTAGATCAATTGACGGCTGTCGTACACTGCCTGCCGTACAGTGCCTGCCTGCCTGTCACCCTGATCAGCGAGAGCACCGATCCTCGCTGAGGAGAGGATTCACCACCACCACCGAGGATTCTCTCTTTCTAATTCACGTTTTCTTCTGGTCCACTTTTGTGTCCTTCTTTATTTTCTTTTCCTTTCTTCTTCTTTTCGCGCCCACTACCATCCGGTGTTTTTCTTTCTTCTTCTTCTTCCTCTTTCTGCTCATTCAGCTCTCAATACAAATCGGAGGACAGTTTTTCTCATTTTCTCTCACCCTCTTTCTGACTGCTCATGCAATATTCAAGATGTTTCAGCTGGTGCCCGACGGTCTCTTGCAGTGTCACTGTGCAAGTGCCTTATAATTGCCGAACGGGCACTCTCATTAACTCTCATTCACTATTACTTGGAAGCAGCAGCAGCAGCAGCAGCAGTGGCCACCATCTCTCGATCGCTCGTTTGCTGCTGTTTCGGTGAATCGTATCGAGTGTGAGGAATTAAATTGCTCGTTCAGTGCTCGATGGCGAAACGGCATCGGCAATGGCTTCATCCAATGGATGGCTGACTGTCCTCAATGGGGGCAGTGGTGGTGGTGGTGATGGTGATGGTGGTGGTGGTGGTAACCCCTCGCCTAATCGTCCTCCCTCATCGGTCGTAATGTGGCCCTTCAGATTTGTAATAACACACTACTTCACACCACCACTACTACCACTACTGCTGCTGAAAGCTTTAGTGTTATTAATTTCGCCTTACTACTCCCGAGCTCTTTCGTTTAGTGGACGGGGAGGAGGAAGCAATGCTGCCGCATCTTCATCATCACGATTGATGCTCCAGCAGCAGCCATCCCGTGTGCCATCACCACCATTACCAATGTGCCACCATCACCACCACTACCACCACGATTGCAGGCACAGTACTTTAATTTAAATTTGTACAATTGTGTTGAGAAAGAGCCAACAAATTAAATGCTGCTGCTGACCTTGATCAGAGAGGAGAGCAGGGCAGCAGCCAATTGGCAATTGAAAAGTGCCAGCCTAATGGAGGCAGCAAAGCTGTGGAGGAGCCCACAGCGGAAGCAGTGCCCCGACTTTGCCCATTCCACTGTCTCTCATTCTCTAATTGCAATTCGGTCCTCTCGGCCAGTCTTTAGCACGTCATTCGTCACCGAGAGAGCACTGATTGCAGGCAGTGCTGTTTCTTCTATTGCAGCACTGACCCAGTGCTGCTAAAACAGTGTTTGTTCAATTGAATCACAGTAGCTGACCCTCCTATTCACCACCAGCTTTCGTTTGAATTTGCTCCAATTTATTCAATGTCTGTGCCATTGAATGACTGACTGACTGACTGAGACTGAGTGCACTGGACAGCACTTTTCATTCTCACTGCTGCTGCTGCTGCTGCTGTTGCTGAACACATTCTTTAGGCGGCAAATCTCGGGCTTCCCTCACCAGCTTTTGTCTCTTTCTCTCATTCGTTGTCTTTGTCCTCGGCTCTTTGCCTGGTTTGACCACAGGCATCTGTGTCTGTCTGTGTCTGATTCGGGTTAGTTGTGTGTGCACTTCTTCTATTCCCTTTCATTCCCTTCTTCTTTCTCCTTTATTCTTCTTATCGCGTCATTTTCTCTTTGCCGTTTGTCTCTGCTTCTCTGCTGTGTTTGTTTCTTCTTCTCATTAAAAGCTAATTTTGTGCTCTTTTCGCGAAATTGATTTGCCGCCAGCAGGCAAGCGGGCAGGCAGGCAGTGAGGCAGACACAAGCTGCTAGGAGCTGGGGTCCACACAAACACAGACTGAGAGTGAACCCGAAAGTGCAATGCAATGAACATCATCAGCCCAGCCGTACCAATGGTGATTGTCCAATGGCAATGGCACTGTGGATTGGGCACTCACACAGTTCCGAAAAGAAAGAGCGAGACAATCAGTGCCTGTGTGCCTGCTCTTTTACTGCTTTTACAGTGGACCACTTTCCCTCCTTCTCTTTTTGGAGGTGTTCAGTGCAGTGCTTCTAACCCCGGAACATTGTGTAGTAGAGTGTCCCATTGCCAGGCTGTGAGGTACAACCAGTGTTTCAGCCAGCGTTCATTCGTACAGGCACTTCAGCACACACGGTGGATAGAGGCAGTGAACGCTATCAAATGCTTGCTAAACGAACCAGCAAAAGAAAAAAGAGCGACCAAATTGCTTGTAAACTCATCACCAGGATTGAGAGAGAGAGAGAGTGAGCGGATGTGAGCACTGGCAACTAGGCAGCATCAGCATCAGCCTCAGCTCACCTTGCCGACCACCAGCTGTGCCTTTGTGCTCCATTGTCCGCCGCCTGCTGCTGCCTCACTCTCAGCTTCACCGTATTTGGGCAATTTGGGCGTAGTGGTGGTGGTGGTGAGCCCTGCAGTCTGTCTGTCTGTCTGTCTCTGCTAATCCCCAGCACTCGAGTCAGTAAGGCAGCAGCAGCCCAGTACATTGTGGCAGGACAATTAGCATGCAGCTAACCTAATTAGCATTGGCGGGCACCGGGCAATCTGCATGAGGGCAAGCAAAACACACACAGGCACACAACCAACCACTGTCAAACAGTGCCCGGAAGAGCACGCTGATGCTGTCAGGCTTCCGCGCTAATTGGCTGCAGTGGTCAGCAGAGAGAGAGAGAGAGAGAGAGAGAGAGAGAGCTGTCGGACATTGGGTCTGTTCAGTTAGTCATCAGTGTGTGTGTGTGTGTGTGCATGAGCAAACCAATTTCCTCCGCTCATCGGTTTGCGCTGCACTACGTGATGAGCTGAGCTGCACTAGTTTGCATTTGTCGACCCTTTGCGAGTTGCAGTTTGGTTCGGCAGTTTGCTTATGCCTTCCTCTTTGATTGGCCGGGTGCGCACTTTGCATTCGCACCCGAACTGATTCGGCAGCAGCAGTAGTAGTAGTACATCGGCAGTGCCCTTACCACTCAATTCACCCACTCCTCATTCTGCCTTTTTCCACTGCTCACCTCTGTCCCCTAGTGATTAATGGCACTGTGCTGTTGGTTCTGTTGGTGGTGGTGCCTGTTCCGAGTTAGTCTCACACACACAGTGCAATCGATTTTTCATTTTCAAGACACTGTGAGCTCGCGTCACACTGTTCAACTTTACAATTCACTGCCACGTCCTCACTAGCATATTCCTTTCCGCCGATTCTCTTTTCTCTTTACGGCAGTTAATGGCAAGTCAAGTCAGACGGGGGAGACAGAGAGGGCAGTGATAAGCTGCTGATGTTGCTGGTAATTATTATTGTGCCTGCTCCCCCCTCATCCGTTAATATATCAATGTGAGTGAGAGGTGTCGCCGAAGAAATGGAGAAAGAGAATGTGCAGTGCAGCTCTGCGGTAATGTGCATCTAGGCAAAGACTGTCGCTGGTTGGTGCCCTTTGCCAGCTTCTCTACATCTTAATTGTTTGTCGCCAGAACTCGAGAGAAGAAGAAGGGATAATGACATTGCAGTGCCAGCAGTGGTGGTGGCCACACTGTACCCACTTTTCTTTCCCTTGGATCAAGCCTGATGTTGCTGATGCTGATGACGATGAAGTCGAGCGGATTCTCTTTCTTTCCTTCTTTTTCCTCTTTCCCTCTTTCCTCCGTTTTCTTATCCCGTGAGGAAGCGAGGGTGTTAGAGTGCGAGTCTTAGGCGAAAGAGAGAGAGAGAGTGTTGGTAGTGGTAATCGAGTGTGGACAGAGTGTGTGAGCTGCACTGAGCACTGCAGACAGATGATGAGGCTTTCGCTTTCGGTAGAAGGGCACCACCACTTTCACTTTCACCACCACCACTTCCACCACCACCGTCATCGTCACAATTTGCATGGCAGACTGAGGCCAGCATTGGACTGGCTGGCTTCACTTAATTGTCTGTCATAATTATGTCACTCACACTGTGTGTCCTCTAAGCTCTCTCTCTTAGCAGCACTCACTTACCCTCCTCCTCCTTCTTCTTCATTTTTGTGGTGAGTGAGTGGGTGAGTGGAAGTGACTCTGCAGCAGCTCTACACCAACAGCAGCCCACAATTTTTCTTCTTCTTTTCACCGACCTTTCTGCTCGACTTGCCAACTTGGAAAAGTCTCGCTTTCTTTCTCTCTTTATTCTTTAGCTTCTCAAGTGTTTATGTGTGTGTTTCGTTTTGAGCGGCGAATAAGCAAAAGTAGTTTTTTTCTCGCCAAAAAAGCTGTACCCCTCTTCTTCAGCTCATTGTCCACCAGCAGCAGCTCTATTGACTCGTCGATTTGTGTCGATTCCCCCCCCCCTGCCGGTTATCGTCACCGTCGTTCTCGTCCTCCTCGTTCTGCTTAGTCAAGCTTAACCCAGAGAGGGCCAGGCACAGATAAGATCGAACTTTGCCAAAAGAAGAGAAATAAGCGAGCCTAGAATCGAGAATCGAGAATCGAGTCAGTGTGTGTGTGTGTGTACACACCGGCTTTACTTTGCCTAATGGTGCCTAACTGCCAAAGAGAAAGAGAGAAGAAAGAGAGACCGGCATCATTTGCTGATGATGATAATGACGGTACTGCTGCCTCTCCTGCTCTCGCACCTCTAAACGAAAAGAAATCTTTCTTTCTCCTCTGTGTTTGCGTTTCAGCCTTGGTCTTTAGTCGATTGCCCACACTTCCTTACTTCTACTTCCTCATCTGAAGTGCGACCATGAGAAATGGCAAATGGACAGAAGAGTGCAGGCGAGCAAAAGATACAGTCAAGTCGACTTTCCGAGTTCCTTCTCTCTCTCTCTCTCCCCTTTCCACCCAGCACCCATTGACTCGTTATTATTTATTATTGGTAGATTAAGATTAATACCAGCCATTTATAAGCATCAACTGGAGTGACTGGATGCGTATGTGCTTGCCTGCCTGACTGCCTGCCTGCCCGGTGCCCGATAAAGTCGTCGTCGTCGTCGTCGGCGACGTCCTCGATGCCCTCTCTCTTTCCTTCTCCTGGCCAGTGTCTGCCATTGGGCATTATCACTTTTGCCTTTTGCACTGCAAACAAACAGTCCATTCCACCCTCTCTCTCTCTCTCTCTCTCTCTCTCTCTTTCTTCTGATGACGTCCACCGGCGGTATATCAACTTCAGCTTTAGCAGCGGCAGCAGCAGCAGCCTAAGCACTCTTGTCACGAAACGTGAGTGCTCAACCGGGCCAGCAGTTGCCAAATGTCTCATTCTTCACCGTCTCATTCTCATTCCCATTCTCATTCTCACTCTCGACCTCGATCTGTCTCCCCAGTCAGTCAGTCCCTCCGTCCGTCCGTCTGTCTGTCTGGTAATAATAATTTCATTATTGTAGCCCGCTCTCCTCAACTACTTATTCTCCTGCCCCGGCGATTCTCAATACTCAGGGTGACATTTACCGTTCAGGGGGGAGGGGGAAATGCAGAGGGGCCGGTGGCAATTATTCTTTGCCGTTGACTATGTGCCGGTAACAGAGCTACAGAGCTGCTCTCTTTCACTTGACTCTTTCACTTCTTGCCTGTTCACAACTTTAATTAGATTATAAAAATGTATATATTAACAGAGAAAGTTGTGTTGTAGTGAGTGAAGTGCTGCCTTTTCCCTTTTCCCCCTACTCCCTACTCGACTACAGACGATTTTAATTTCACTCCATTAGCTGGGCGCCTCAATTACCCACTGAGTGGGCCAACTCTCTCTCGCTCTCTTTCTCAGTTTCTGCTGTTTTTAAAAGTTTGCTAATTTTTTAATATAAATTCACTTTTGTCCGTGTACACTCGAGCAGTGATGGCTGGCTGGCTAGCTAGCTAGCTGACTGGCTCTGCTAACTCGCGGTAATTCGATTAGAGGAAAGAAAGTGCAACCTTCTGCGGCCTAGCCTTTTTTCACAAAGGTAATGTGTGTGTGTGTGTGTGTAAGCAAGTACGGCCGCAAATGTCAACTTTCACTTTTTTCCTTTGTCTCTGTATTGAAAGTGAAGGATTGAAGAGAGTGAGAGAACTGCTGCACTGTGTACCCACAGAAAAGAGGTAAAAGATGAGCTTGTGAGCAGCTTTCAGCCTCTTCAGCTTGCCCTAAATTTTACCTGAGATGAGCTTTCGCTAATTGGACCAGGCAACAGGCCCTTAACTGGGCTTAACTGGGAAAAAAATTCGGGAAAGGGATGCCAGTGCTAGTGCAGAGCAGAGAGGGCACATGCCCTTGTCTCGGTGCCTGCGTTCCCGTCAGAATTTGCTCCCCTTTATTTTCTCTTCTTTTTTATCCCTTTCGTTGCCTCTTCTGCCGCTAAGATGCTAATAAATAATAATAGGCAGTGAGGCACAGGCACAGGCACAAGCACCCAGTCAATGGTAATAGTTGCTGGTAATAAAATAATAGTAAAGGAGGGCATTAGAGCAGGGGCACCCTCACTCACTCACTCACTCACTTGATTGGCGTCACTATTAATAATGCTGTAATGTCAAAATAATCATGTAATAGTGTCGGACATGTGAGTTGGTAGAAGAAGTCCAGAGAGAAGGAGGCAGTTGATGAGCCAGTCAGTGGTGGTGCCCAGCCATGGTAGTGCTGGTGGGGTGGCGTATCGATCAGGCCGTGTATAACTAACCAACTAACCAAGCAAGCAAGCAAGCAAGGAGCACACTCTGCCACCGAAACGATATGAGCTTATTAAAAATGTATCTCGCCGAAGTATCAATTTGGCAATAGTGAAAGGGGATCCTGGCGCCCCAGCGAACCAGCAGCACTAGTGGCAGAAGCACGTCTCGCCCTTCTCACCGGATAATTAGATTGCTCCTGCTCTCCCCCCCCCCCCGCACTCTTCCTCTGCCGCTCTCTATTAGGCCATTTTGGGGCCTATTACGGCGAAGGAGCAGTTAAGCATTTGATTTATTTGCCGCGCGTTTTGGCGCGCTCTTTTTCCTTTTTTCCTTCTTTCTCTGGTTCAGCGAAGAGCATCGATGTCAGTGGCGGTCGTGGTGGTGGTGGTGGTGGCTGCTGCTGCTGATTTGAGTGCACCAAATTGCTGCACCAAACTGCAGCACTGAATTCATGCCTGCTCGCAGTATCGCAGTATCCACGCCGCTCACTTCGTCAGTCAGTTCGTCACGAGTTGATAGTGTAAGTGTTTTCTGATGCTGCCGCTACCGCTGCTGCTCAAATCGATGAAGCCGAAGCCGAAGGATCGCTCAATTAGCCAAATACACTGCTCACTGAATCGATTTCGGCTGTGTCTCTCTCCCTGCCTTTAACTGTGCTCGTCCAGGCATTGCTGTCAGCAGCTGACAATCCTTTTCACATGTCATCGATGGAGGCAAAAAGTGGTAGTCCTAGTTGTCCTGTCGATGATGAATTGAGTGCAAGGAAATGGGTGTGCAAATGTGTGTTCTAGTGCCAAGTAAAGCGGGGCAAACTGTTTTTTTTCTGTTTTGGTTTCTCCTCTTCTTTTTTCCTTTTCTAATGAAATAATGCGCTGCAGTGAAAGTAATGTACATTTGCTTTCTGTGTCCTTGCGCTTTTCTGCTGTCTGCTCGAGTTTCACGTTGGCAAACAAACCTTGGCTGACTGCAAACTTTCCATTTCATCTGTCTCATTGTATCTTTTTCTCTCCTTCTCTTCCCAGCAGGTGCAGCCCGTGCATGCAATACCTCGATCGATTACCACCTCCCCGCAGCCGTGAAAGATCGGTGAAATTTTTACTGCAATCATCAGGAAAAAAATAGTGCCAGCTCAGCGAGCACGACTACCGTTTTGCCAGGCACACACACCGGTGTGCCATGGATTAGTTCTGTTGCCTAACAGTTCTGCACACATTCGGCAATCAAGAAGAAGTGTGCAGCCAGCAAACGGTGACATTGAAGCTAATTCAGGCTCATATCCTGGCAATCATCGGGCCGTCAATCGTTCTGCCCACTCAGCACTTACCACTCACTGACCACCATTGATCACCGGTGATCCCCAACAGCACCACCAGCACCACCACCACCATGAGCAGTCTGGTGCAGCTGCAGGACCTGGCCAGTCGTCAGCAGGAGCAGATCGAGAGCAACCACCGGCTGATGGTGAGCAAGGAGCACCGACTCAGCCTCCTCACCAACCGGGCCTTCCACGAACAGCAGCAGAACAGTGCTGCTGCTCCTCCTCCTAGGCACACCGCTCAGATGACCAACAATCACAATCACAACAACAACAACAACAGCACCCAACAAACGACCGTCTCCTCCTCCTCTTCAGCTTCCGTCTCCTCCTCGTCAGCCTCAGCCTCAGCCTCGACGCCGATGGAGTACGAGGCGAATCTGGCGGCGGCGAAGGAGCGCCTGGCGCTGCAGGAGGCCAAGATTCGACAGCTGCAACTGCTGCGCGCCCAGATCGGCAAGCAGAGGGGCTCCAATGCCAACATCTGTAAGTGCACTACACACTACAACCCATTTCAATTAGGGCCAGCCAGCAAAGGGTGACAATGCCCGGCGATGAGATGCGGTGCTCTTTTAGTGCTCAGGCAGCAGCAGCAGCTCTCTTTGTGGGCAACTTAATTGGCTCCCTCCCTCCCTTTTTTATCGATAAAGTGCATGTTAGTTTTTTCTTCCTCCTCCATTCTCTCACAGTGGGCGATCAATAGTTGCTGTTGTGGACCACCAGCGGCTAATTAAGCGCAATATGTGTTTGCCTGTCTCTCAGAGTTTAGAGTGCTCTCTTTTTCATTGTTTTCATTGTTTTTTTGTTTTTGGATAGGCTCCGAAGTGGAGACTATCAAGATTCTGTACCGGGAGAAGGAGCGCGAGCTGACGGTGGCCATGAGCAAGATCGATGCACTGACGCGCCAGTTGGAGGAGCTGAAGAAGGGCAACTGTCGAAACAGCTACAGCTTACTCACTAACAACAACAACAAGACCAGTCAGCAGACGCAGGGCCTCGAGCTGGAGAAACTGAGACAGGAGTTGCTGGTAAGTAGTGGTGGTACTTCATTTCCGATTAATTGAATTGCTTCCCAATCAATTGCTAATTCAATGCCTGTACAATACAGCACAAGAACAAGCTCGCCAAGCAGCAAGACGAGGAGCTGCTGTTCAAGCGAAAGGCCCTCTACAAGCGACAGGCGGACATGCTGGCCATCGAGCAGAGGGTGACCGAGCTGAGGTCGAGGCTGGCGAGGAAGCGACAGCTCAATCAGCAGATGATTGGCAGTGGAGGAGGGGCCAGCAGAACGACAGCGGAGAACAACAGCAGCAACAACAGCTCCTCTGGTCAGCACCTTCCAACAAACTCCAAAGATCAGACTGAGGTGTCCTCCACCACGACGACCACCGCCTCAACTGCGCTCTTTAACGGAAAGACGGGAGTTTTGAGGAGTTCCCTCGGTGGTACTGGCGCCTGCAGTGCCACCACCTACAAAGTGCCATCCTCCTCTTCCAGTTCCTATGTGAGCAAGCCAAACAACAACAACAACAGCAACGCATCATCCGCCTCACAGCTGTCGCCAAACATTGCCACGGTGGAGCCGCTTCAACGGCTCAAACAGCAGCAGCAGCAACAACAGAAGCAGCAACAGGAAACGATGCTCAAGGTATAAGAGAGGACTAGATGATTTAGATGTGTTCTTAACCGGTAATTCTTCCCTTTTTCAGCAATTTGACTTTGTTCCTCCCACCATTGACCATCAGCAGCAACAGCAGCAGCACTCTTTGAGCGGCAGCAAGTACCAGACACTGCCGTACAGTTCGGCCAAGTTTGGAAGGCAACAACAACAGCAGCAACAGCAGCATCAGCCCCAGCAGCAGCATTCAATCTCCACACTGAGCAGCTTCACCAATCACTCGAACAATCACCACCCGAACAATCACAGCTCAAGCAATCAGCCCTCAGAGCAGTCTTCAGCGAGCTATCAGCCCAACGGCTATCATCACTACCACCATCCCTCAAATGACATTTCGCTGATCATTGGTCCGAATCATCATCATCAGCACTACCAGCAGCAGCACTCCAATCATCATCAGCGTCAGAAGAGCTTAGACAGCAGCAAGGGCGAAAGAGAAGAGGAGGAGGAGGAGGAAGGGAACTCCCTGGAGGAGCGGCCCTCGCCTTCAGGCAGCAGTGGATCCGACGACCGAATCTCCTCCTCGATGACCTCCTCCTCTGCCTTTGACGTTTATGGGGACAAGATGTCCCACTACTACAACACCAACGCCAACACCAAAACCACCTCCTCAGCCTCTTCAGCCTCCTATGTGCCACTCAGTAAGGATGTGAAGAAGAGCTCCACAGCTTCGAGCAGCACTTCTTCATCGAAGCCATCAGCTCCGGTGAAGCCATCGGTCATTGCCGCCACTACCACCACCACCACCACCACCACCAGTGAATCGGATGGGGACTGTGTGGACAATCTGACCGCCTTCAGCAGTGGAAGCACCAGCAGTCGCTACGACCACCACCAGCTGTACGGCGGGGCTGTCGGGCAAAAGTGAGACGCCTAGTGACATTTGCGTTTGTGCACATTTACTCAATATCTCTTTGTTTCTATTTAATAGATCTGGACGGTCGTGCTCCTCTGCTGAGAACAGCACCCTCTCCACGCCCACCTCTGGCGTCTACTCCTCCTCGGACATCTTTCTGCAGGAGGAGGAGGAGGAGGAGGGCAAAGGTCACTGCTCCTCCTCCTCACTGCTGCTCAGTTCAGTTGAGTCAGAGGTGAGCAGCTCGGACCTGGTGACCATGGAGTTTGAGGAGGACATCGCCGAGGAGGAGGAGGCGGAGGAGGAGCAGTTTGAGGAGAACCGGCGGAATGAGGAGCTTGAAGAGAAGAGCGGCCGAAGTACCTCGGTCAGTGAAATTGTCAACCGCCTCAACCAGTGGTCGGTGAGCAGCGGGGAGAGCAGTAGTAGCACCGACTGGGAGAAGAACAGGCGACGGCCAGTGGTGGCAGACATGGAGAAGCAGTTGATGAACAGCAGGGAGAAGGAGTCGACGACGACGATCAAAGACAGCAGTGCCAATTCACCGCCCGAACAAAAACAGAGGAGCAAAAGCTCAACAACAACAACCGCCGCCGCTGCCGCCAAACAGGATCTGGCCAACAATAACAACAAAAACAACAATTGTACAGCGGATGTGACGTCCACTGACGTCGATGACAACGGAAATGAAAACAAGAAGAACAAGATGACGACCATGAGCAAGCCAAAACGGATGAAGGGCAGTCTGAAGTTGAGTGGAAAGCAAGAGAATGAGAACGGAAAGAAAAAGGCACCACTCGGTCGGCGGGTCAGCTTCGATCCACTCGCCCTCCTCCTCGATGCCGCGCTCGAGGGCGAGCTGGAGCTGGTGAAGAAAACCTCCAGAGAGGTAAGAGAATTTCAGGCAGTGTTTATTTAAGCCTTAAGGCCACACTCGATTTACTGAAAAGTGGGCTTCCCTGCGCCCTTCCTCAAAGCATGTGTTTCAACGAGGCTTGTTATGGCTCTCTAGGTTCATTTATCTCAAGAACTACAAATCAGATTAAGGTGAGGCAAAAAGCAAAAATGAAGTTAAAAAACTTTATCTAAACTTCTGTGGTTAAATATTTGGATAAAATGTAATAGGAATATACAAAAAGGTGCTGAAATGTTTATCTTGTCATTCTTATAATTTAAATCAATTTTAACTCAAATATTTAACCACAGAAAATTAGATAAAGTCTTAAACTTCATTTTTACTTTTTACATCACCTTAATCTGATATGTAGATCTTGAGATAAAAACACCTAGAGAATCATAACAAACCCTATTGAAACGCATGCTTTTTGGACGGCGCAGGAAAGCCAACTTTTCAGTAAATCGAGTATGGCCTTAAGGCTTAATAAGCATTATCATCATCTTCTTCTTCTTCTTTGAACAGGTGCCCAATCCGAGTGCCTCCAATGACGAGTCCATCACCGCCCTGCACAACGCCACCTGTGCCGGTCACTTTGACATAGTGCAGTACCTGGTGGAGATTGGCTGTGATGTCAATGCACAGGACAATGACGGATGGTAAGTCGCTTTCTGGAGAGGTCAATTAGTGAATAGAAAGACTGATCACTGAACATATATCCCTTAGGACGCCGCTGCACTGTGCCGCCTCGTGCAACAACCTGCCGATGATTCGGTACCTGGTGGGCGCCGGCGCCTGTCCCTACGCGGCCACCTTCTCCGACCGAGAGACGGCGGCGGAGAAGTGCGAGGAGGACGAGGACGGATTCGACGGATGTTCGCAGTACCTCTTTGGTAAGCTATGGCAGTGACAATGAAGTGAGTCACTAATCAGTGTTCTCTTCTGCAGGCATCCAAGATCAGATTGGCAGCATCAACGGCGGTCTGGTGTACGCGCAGTACGACTACGAGGCGGTCAATGAGGATGAGCTCAGCTTCAGACAGGGCGATCGGGTGCAGGTGCTGAGGAAGGTCGACGAGGTGGAGAAGGGCTGGTGGTGGGCGAGGAAGGTCTGTAAGGCCAATCAACAGGAGGAGGACAATCACCAGCAGAAAGAAGAGGAGAAGGATGGGCAGAAGGAGGGATTCATTCCGAGGAATCTCTTTTCGGTAAGAGTCTGATTTTAATTACCACTGTACGTTTGCTAACTGTTCGTTCTCTTTTTGGTTGTAGCTGTATCCGCGCATCGAGCCATCCTACCGCCTGTATCAGCAGTAGTCATCTTTATTCTTTCCGTCCGTCTGACTGTGATCATGATTCTCTCTCCACTTCACTTTTCTTCACTGCACCAAAGCGCATCACTTGTCCACTGCACACACACACACACACATTCTTACTGCATTCCCAAACACCAAACCTGTGCCGCTTAAATTGGTTAAATTGCCTTTTGTTTCCAGTTGTCCAATTTTTCAGAGACAATTTTTCGGAGAGGCTGTTGTAATATATACAAGAATAAAAGAGTGACTTTTTTTGCTGAACAAAATGGAGTGCTGCATTTATCGAATGCATAGCATTGGCCAAGTGTCACTGGGTTTGAACTGTGGCATTTAACTGTTCAACTGGAGAAGTAGATGGCGTCATCTGTGAATCCGGGAATGCAGTGGAATGTGTGCCCGCACTGTGCTTATGTAATGCACAGGGTAATGCACACACACAAGCTGCAACACTGAATGAGACGAGGGACGCCTGCGCCTCACAATTCTGCAGCAGAATCGGACGTCGCACTGCTGAGCAGACGGGAATGGAAGCGGCGGCGGCAGTGGCACTCACCTCTCTCGCTCTCTTCTCTTTCTCTCTCACAATTCTATTTATCTCTCAGGTCTATGGCCGCACCCGATGACGCCGCTCAGCTGATGATTCACTGGTGATGATGATGAGCTGATAATAATGAGGAGAATGCGGCCCTAACTACGATGCTCCTCCAGTCTGCACGTCCTCAGCTGAGAGAGCAAGTGCAGTGCTGGTGGGCATCATCAGCACCAGCATCATGTCCGACTTTCAGGCCATCATCGACTTTTCCTTTCAGCTGAACAAGTTTGTCAACATTGACCTCTTTCAGAGAGGGTAAGTGGTCACCGGTGACCTAAACAGTGTGTCTATTTGCCGTCAATTTCTAATTGAATCTTTTCCTTTAGCCTGTACCAGATTCGCCTTCAGCTGAAGCTGCCCAACTGCAAAGTGCCGCACCGGGTGGAAGTGCTCAGCAACAACACCAACAACAACAATGGCAGTAGTCAGCAGAGCCACTCAAAGGCAATCAAATCGGCGCCCAAATCTAGTCGTTTGAAGGCAGATTTCAGCAATGGCAATGGCAATCTCACACTGTCCTCCTCCTCGTCCTCCTTGACCAGCAGCACTACAACAACAGCCAAAACAAATGGATCATCAAGCAAACACAGCAGCAGCAGCACCTCAAAGAAACACTCAAGTCGGCCACAGAAAGGAAGCAGCAGCAGCTCTCGAGCAGTTGTCGTCAAGTATCAGCTCTCCTCTTCTGACTCCTTCTCCCGACCTCCTCCTTCGGGCAGCATCCTCTACCCGGGAACAGTTCTCCCGCACTCCAACACCGCCATCAGCAGCACCTTCCAGATCGTCTACAAAAACGAGGAGGTGCAGCTGAACGATGCCGCCCCCTTTCGGGTGCACCTCGTTCTGGATGCAAACGACTGTCGGGAGCAGGTCGCCTCCAAGATATCCTTCCTCCTCGCCGTGGAGCTGTGGTTCACCGAACAGGAGGAGGAGGAGGAGGTGATGGCCATCGGCGGAGGAGGAGGAATGGTCCACTCAAACAGCCCCAGCTTCCTGCTGGCCAGCAGTCGCCAGTTGCAGCTGCACCTCGACCTGTGCCGTGGTCTGCACTACAATCTGCCCGTCATCTTTGACTACTTTCACCTCAGCGCCGTCACCCTGACGGTCCACGCGGCGCTGGTCACCCTCTGTGCACCATCGTCCTCTCTGGGCAGTGCTAGTGCTGCTGCTGCTGCTGCTGCTGCTGGTGGTGAAACACCGATGCTTATCAATGGGGGTGAGTGTCCCTCCTCGGAAAGTGCTTCATCCTCGGAGAAGGGCAGCAGTGGCAGTAGCACCAGCACTTCAGCCGCCTGGTTGAGCAGTCTGGTCAGCAAGAGCGAGCTGATGAAGGAGGAGAAGCGAATGCAGGAAAATGGCGGCGGTAGTGCTGCTGCTGCTGCTGCTGCTGGTGCATCATCATCCACCAAATCAAGTCTTCTGGTTCGCCGTCTGCAACTGGCCCAGTGGCGGCTGGTCTCGTTGATGGGCGAGTCGCTGGTGACACTGCGCCGCAAGGTGGACGAGTACTACAAACTGCTGCCACCCTGGCAGCAGGCGCGAATACACCTCCACTCGCTCCTCGTCGACATTACCGAGGATTCAACTCAACAGCTAAGTGAGCTTTCAAGGAACTGTCTTCGCCGACTCACTGAACAGGCGGAAAGTGAGGGCGGCGCTTCTGCTGCTCGAAACAGCCTGCCTTCATTTCTGGAAGGCGGTGGTGGAGGAGATCAATCGGAGGAGACGATGCTGGCCACCGTCCAGCGAGACATCGCCGCCCTCTGCTCGCTGACCGCCGACCAGTGGAGTCGTCTGCTGCGGCTGGCCAGCCACTCCGAGCGGATCAACCAGCACCTGGCGAAGCGGCACCACCTCAGCCGCATTCGCCGCTTCGCCGAGGGCTTCTTCACCGCCGAGCTGCCCCGCTCCGACCTGTACGCCCTCACCGACGAGACCTCCGCCCGGTGGGCAGAGCTCAGTGAGGCGGTGCGCAAATCGGCCTACCTCGCCCGTCTGCCGCCCTGTTCGGTGGAGTGTCTGCCGATGGACGGCGACGCCTCCACGCTGCCCGTCATCTTTGAGCAGCAGTACGAGTCGATGAGCAGCACCGAGGAGGTGGCCGTCATCAGCCGGCGGAGAAGTTTCCTTCGGCTGGAGGCACTGGCTCTCAATGGAAACAGTGGAAGTGGCAGTGTCTCAAAGCATTCGCTTTCTTCGCCCACCTCATCTTCTACCACCTCCACGTCCACCTCTTCGAACTCTTCCTCAAACAAAAACAACATTCGCACTTTGCTCACCAAGCTGAACTACGTTGTCACAGCGGATGGCAAGCAGCAGAAACAGCAGAAACAGCAGCAGCAGCAACAGCAGGAGGTGGTCGTCTTTCAGGCCAATGGAGCTGACAAGAGTGCTGCCCAGGAAATCCAATTGGTTGAAGACAAGACGGTGGCAGTGACCACGAGCAGCACTACAGCCAATTCATCAGCTGCCATTGACCTGCTTGGCCTCTACGGCACTGACCTCTTTGCTGAAGGTGATGGCAAAGGCGGTGAAGGTGGTCAACTGTACAATCCCTCGCCCACGACCGCCGACAGTCTCTCGGTGAATCGTCGCATCAAGCTGCTGAACAGCCTGCTCTACCGAAAGGAGCACCTGCTGAAGAGCCGCTACTCCAAGCTGTACAGCTACTCGGAGCGGAAGCAGCAGAAGGAGCAGTTCATGAGGACGGCGGCCACCGCCTCCGCCCTTGCCTTCTCACTGCACTTTCCACAGCCCAACTTTTCAGCAGTGCCCAATCACAAGTCGATCACTCTGACTGATGGGACTGGCAAGGACTCTGGCACTCAATCATGGCCCAATCTAACACAGCAGCAGCAACAACAACAGCAGTTAGTTTCTGCAGCGAAAACCCCAAAGGACAGTGCTGCAAAGGGACTAAGCAAGTCGCCGTCTTCCTCATCACGGATTGGCAAGTCAAAGAGCGATTCGATGTCGCTGACCGATGATCAGGTGATGAGAAGTGGCGGGGCGGCGCTGACCACGGCCACCTCGCTGAGAAGTCTGAACAGTGGAGGCAACGGTGCTGGTGGTGCAGTGATGAGAAATCTCACGCCGACCTTCCAGGGAACGATGTACTTTCCGAAACCACCGAAGGAGTTTGCCTCCATTGATGAGCCCACTGAGGAGGTAGATGTGAAGGCCATTCCCAGGGCTGCCGGCAGCAAGAGTGTCTCTTCAAAGCAGCCACAGATAACCGTCAGCAGTGAGCACTCTGATGAGCACCACCACCACCAGCACCATCCTCCTCATCCTCATCATCATGCAAATGGCCAGGCCATCACCAGCAACAGCACTCCATCAGCAGGTGCAGAGGCACTGCTGCTGCTGCACAGTTTGGACAGTCTCAAGCTGAAGGGCTCCAGCTCATGTCAAGACCTAACTGAGCGTCTGGAACGCGAGAAGGCGAGAGTGGAGAAGGCCAAGGCCAAGCTGGAGAACGTGGTCGCAGCTGCAAAGGCTGGTAACCAAGCTGGTGCCAGCACTGCTGCTGCTATGCAGAAATCCAAAGACGACGCCTACTTAAACAGCAGCACCAGCAGCACTCGTCAGCAGCATCAACAGCAGCAGCAACAGCTGATCAGCATCAGCAGCAGCACCTCAACCGACGTGAACAAGTTCACCTTTCTGGAGCTGCTTCGCTCGGACCACTGTCTCCTCTGCTCTGGATCACTCAGCGCCCGACAGGGAGGATGGCCTGCAGCGGTGAATAGTGCAAAAGTTCCTGCAGTGGACAGCAACCACCACTCATGGCCTTGTGTCTGCACCACCGCTGATCAGCAGAAGCAACAACAACAACAACAACAACATCATCAGCAGAAAAAGAAGGCAAAGGCCAAGCATCAGCAGCAGCAGCAATCAGTTGAAGCAGCTAGCTCTCAGTCTTCAGCTTCAACGGCTCCTCCAGTTTCCTCCCCAGCCAATTCGAGCACTGATGCATCAGCTTCCCAAGTACGTCGTCTTTCGGCGACAGCCAGCGGCACCGCCGACCTGCTGTCCTTTCTCACGGCGAAGGAGGCCTTCCGCAATGGTCAACCGCTGCTGCGCGACAAGAGCCTCCTCTTCTACAGCGACTTTCACACGCTCGCCTCGCGCATTCCCTACTTCCAGTGCGACCCCGACTTTCGGGCCTTCAAGTGAGTTTCATTTGTTTTGAGCGCCTTTTTGATCACTAATCTCTCTTTCTCTTTTTAGTTCTCACAAGGACCTGCACCTGATCGTGTGCGTGCACGGCCTGGACGGGAACAGCGCCGACCTCCGCCTGGTGCGCACCTACCTCGAGCTGGGTCTGCCCACCAACAACTTTGAGTTCCTCATGTCGGCGCGCAACCAGGGCGAAACTTTCGAAAGTCTGGAGACGCTCACCAGTCGACTTGTCGCGGAGATTGACACCTACGTCGCCGCCTACTGTCTCAAGCCGGCGAGGATCAGGTGAGAACTGGATTGGGTTGGATTGGATTAAGTTGAGCTGTTGACTAACTGTGCTTTGTTGCTTTATTTGTCAGTTTCATCGGCCACTCTCTTGGGAACATCATCATCCGCTCAGCCATCTCCCGACACGACTTTATCCGCCGCTGGGGCAGCAAGATGCACACTTTTCTCTCGCTCAGTGGGCCTCACCTCGGTCTCGCCTACAATCGCAGCGGACTGGTCAATATGGGTAGGAGCATAAGGAAAGCATTTAGTTTGTTCTAAACTGATCTGTATACTCTTCTTCCTCAGGTTTGTGGTTCATTCAGAAGTTCAAGAAGTCCGCCTCTCTGACGCAGCTCTCCATGAAGGACGCCCCCAACATTCGGCAGACCTTCCTCTACCAGCTGAGCACGAAGCCCGGTCTGGAGCACTTTCGGCACGTCCTCCTCTGCGGCAGCTCCCAGGACTACTACGTGCCCATTCACTCGGCGCACATTGAGCTGTGCAATGCCGCACTGGCAGACTCCTCGGACAATGGTAAACAGTGCAGTGCAGTTAGTAAAGTTGATTGAGATTGACTTAACTCCTTTCCCTTAGGCGTGTGCTACCGCGAGATGGCCAACAACATTCTGGAGCGCCTGCTGAGCCGTTCCAATCTGAACATTGTCCGCTATGACGTCCACCACGCCCTCTCCAGCAATGCCAACTCGCTGATCGGTCGGGCGGCGCACATTGCCGTCCTCGACTCGGAGCTCTTCATCGAGAAGTTCATGGTCGTCGTCGGGCTGAAGTACTTTGTCTGAAGTCTGTCAGAGTGCTCCGCTCCATGTGCTCCACTCTCTTCCAAACTCTGATCACACTGATCACCTATCACCCCCTCTTTCCTCTTTCCTCTGTTTGGCTTCCACCACCACTGTTTGTTTGTTACTCCCGTTTTTCACTTTCCTATCTTTCCTCCCCCTCTCCTCTCCTTTTCTATGTTCCTGTGTTCACCCCTGTTTACACTGTTTCTTCCATTCTTGCGCAGCTCCTCTTCTTCTCCTTCTTCCTTTTGAAGCAATAAATATCAAGCCTGTCAAAGCGGTCCTTGGACTGCCATTATCTAGGTCTCTGTTTGATCATCATCGTCATCACGATACGTTATGTGCGATGGGCAATGATCATTACCAGCGACTACCCGGCACACACACACACACTTGCACACATTCCTCTACGCTATTTGCACTGGTCATTTATTTGCCGTACCAGTGGAATGGCAGTGAATGGCAAACAGGGAAAGGCACTTAGCAGCAGTGCCATTCAATGGATTCGGTTTCAATGCACAGTCCTAATCTGTCATCGGTTTTCGGGTGCAGCCACTACTGTTCAGGTACTGCTCTATTGACTGCTCTATTGTTCTCTCCAGTGGCCTATTGATGATGGCTGATTCCCTCCTAAGTGCACCCAAAGGTTTTGCTGATTGGGTGCTTCTATTTAGCGGATAGTCTAATTAGGCAGTGCTCCCTATCCCTTTCTTGCTAATTCAATTGACACCGGCCACTTCTGGGAACAGTGGTGGTGGCTGCTATCTGCTGCATAATAGAACAGCACACTGAGCACCTTTCCGGTCACCCTTGAACAAGGACAGAAGGAGAGAGAGAGAGAGCGAGAGAAAGGGAAAAGAGTTATGGTGGAGCAGTCTGCCTTTGCAATCTGATAAGCAGTGCTCTGGTATGCGAGGCACGCAGGAACGACAGACAGGAACGGGGCGACATTTGCATTGCACTCGCATTCGCCCAACGACCACTGCACCACATACCTACCCAATTGCTGTTGCTATTTTCAGGTGCTCTTTGCTGTCTTGTGCTCTTTCTGGTGCTGGCTCTTATCAGGCAAAGAACAAGCGCCCTCTTAATTGGCGAGACAGCTCAGACAGCTTTCAGACAGCAGCTGACAGGTGACAGCTGACAGTGACTGATTGTGTTGTGAGTACGGGTGAGCACTCACCTCACCTTTCTCTTATTTGCAATGTAAGTGTGTCCGTGTATGTGTAGGTAACTGTACATCAGTGTTCAGGTGTGTGGTGATGTGGGTGTGGGCAGCTCCAGCAGAGGGTAGCCCAGGCTGGAGTTGTAGAGGCTGTTGGAATGGTTGTGGCTGTGGCTGTTCACTGGCAGACCGAGACTGCCCCGAGAGGCTTTCCTCCCGCTCGATGCCCCATAGAAAAGCTGTTGTTGTTGTTGTTGTTGCGTTTGCTGCTGTCTGCTGCTGCTCTCACTGCTGATGGTCGCTGATGATCTCCGCATGGTGAGGAGGTGCACCGGAGGAGCATTGCCACCACCTCTGATGTCCCACTCCGAGGAGGCAGTGGAGGCGGACAGACCGTCTGACTCGACCGAGGCGAGAATCTTCGAGTACCGATGGGGCAGTTGAGGAGGATAGGCACTGGTGGACAGCCACTGGTGATTGGCAGCAGCAGCAGGTGCAGGACTGCCCTCCAGGCAGTCCTGCAGTGCCAGCACCATCGAGTTGGTGGGCGATCCCGAGCAGCTGCACCTCGACTTCCACCGAGAGGGAAAGGGCGGTGGGTAGGCTGCGAGTGAGTGGGCGGAAGCGGAGGTGAGCGTGTGCAGGGAACAGCCCTCGGGGTCGCTCAGCTCGGTGTCGGCGGGCGAGGGAATGCGCACAAAGGACATGTCGATGGAGAAGAGGTCGGAGGTGGAGACGGAGATGCACGTCGAATGCTGGCGAACTGGAGGCGGATGACCGTGGGAGGAGTAGTAGTGCGCAGAGGACGATTTTGGAGGAGGACGGTTGTGCTGCTGGTACCGACGGCCAACAGGGGCTGCTGAGGAGGAGGATGCTGGGGAGATCAGTGCTGTTGGGGTGGCTGAACAGCTTCCCAGTTCCTTCTCCTCCTCAAGAAGATCTCTGCCGGTGCTGCTTCTGATCTGTATGACGGACACCTCCTGATCCGATTGGCCGAGTGGTGCAAGGAGCTGAGGATCGGTTTGGAGAATGGCACCGGCTAGGTTCACACTGGAGTAGGTGTTCGGTGGATATCCATTCGCCTGATGGTGCTGCTGTTTGACTGAGCTGGTGGGCTGCTCTCTCACCGGATAGGGTTGCTCCCTTGGGGCAGTGGGCAGTGCTGCTGACGGTGGTGGCGCTCTTTTGCCTGGCTGTTGTTGTTGTTGCTGCTGTTGTTGTCCAGGTGCCACCTCTGTCCTCTTCGTTCTCTGTTTCTTCCTGCCGTCTTCAGCTGCCACCTTCTCCTTGGTCTTGCCCTTTCCCGGTGGCGAGTGTTCAGTGGGCTGCACGGCGGCCATCTGAACGCCCAGTGTGTCACGCACCTCAAAGGTGAGCACACAGGCGGCCACCAGGACCATCCCGCCGAGGCCCATGATCACCGGACTAGTGAGGAGAAGAAGAAGATATGAAAAGGTAAGAGTAGTATCTGATTACTCTATCAAAACATTGAAAGCCAAACCTACCCCACATAGGTGAGATTGTGCAGCTGAGCCTTCAGACTGTCGTCGGTGTGCCTCTCCACCATGGTGCCGTTCTTCAAGCGGACGGCCGCCACCTCGGAGAGTGCCTCCGCGTAGAAGCCCACCACGGACATGATGGTGCCGACGAGGACGAGGATGACGCCCGGACAGTGCGCCTTCACCGCCACCCACCAACAGCGGCTGCTGAAGAAGACTCGACGAGTGCTGGACTTTTTATCGCCACCAGCACCACCACCTGCTGTTCGCTTCTTGCCACGACGACCATCGCCTCGGCCATCGCCGGCCAAGGCGGCGGCCGCCTCCGCCCGATGTGCCGGATGCGGGTAAAATTCGTGACTGTACAGCTGCGAGAACTTGGCAAAGTTCTTGTCCGCGTCAGCACCTGTGTTGTTGTTGTTGTTGAGGAAGAGTGAGGAGGAGGAGAGGACAGTGGGGTGGGAGCCACCTAGCTGATGGGCATGCTGAGAGGTGTCTAGGGCGCCGTAGAAGGAGCTAGTTCGAGCTAGGTTCGAGGACTGGTGGCCCTGACCCTGTCTAGTCGTGCCCTGCCGGCCACTACTGCTGAAGCTACTGGGACGGGCCCTGCTGAGGGCTGCGCGGGCCGCTTCCGCTGCCGCCGCCCTGGCGCTACTCCCGCTACCTTTGTACTGGGTGGGCGGAACCACCGGTCCGGAGATGCGACTGGAGCTGGCCTGCTGACGCAGCTGGCGACCGATCACCGCCGCACTGGCCGCCATTGGGGCAGTTGTGGTTGTTGAAGGTGGTAGTGGGAGGGAAGGTTAGTAGAAAAGAGAGAGAGAAGGAGTTTTGCGTTTGTTTGGGGCTGAGGACTATCAGGGGAAGGATGCAGAACTGAATGGAGGGGTGGACGACTACGCCGAGGACGGGACACCTCGGGCATTGGCTGCCTAGTGGAGGGTAGTGGTAGCAGTAGTAGTACATCTGGCTAACATTCTTTCTTTCTTTCTTTCCCTTTCTCAGTAGTGGCACTTGTGGGAGTAATTATAAGTCTCATCGACTAGGCAAGTCTCATGTCGGGCATGTTCAACATCATCATCATCAGCTCATCATCAGGCGGTAATGGCGGTGGAAGTGGAGGTGGTGATGATGGCATCGCTCACTCAACTCAACTCTAGTCACAGTCACAGGCAAGTTTGGGTAGCATTTTTTCAGCTGGCAGAGAATTGGTCGAGCTCACGATGCACCAAAGTAGGAAGAGAGTGGAGTGGAATGATTGGAGAGCAGGCAGCAAACTGCTAATATGCTTCGGATTCGTTTCGATAGGAACAGTCGACAAACAACAACAACAACAACGACAATATCACTTGGGCTATATTTTCTAGTAGTAGAAGTAGTAGTGGCTGATTCTAGTAGTGGTAGCAAAGGAGACAAATTACCATTTAGAGGTGGCAATTAGTTGCAGTCGTAGTAGTGGTAGAGGTGATCGAACATGCACTGTTCTAGGCAATGGGCAATGGGCAATCGCTGCCTAACCGATCGAACTGTCTACTGTGTGCAGTGTGCAATCGTCGAGAACACTACCTAATTAGCTAGCTAGGCAAATGATGCAGGGTCGGTGTGGGTGTATGTGTGTGGGTGTGACTGGCTGCAAATCAGGATTACCTCATCTTGAAGCAGTTTTGATGATGGTATGTAGGTCGTCAAAAAAGTGAAGAATCGCTGTGCTCTGCTCCAAGGACAGTAAAGAAGTGAATGGAGAGGGCCACTGAAAGGCACAGCAATGCTGGCACTGCTGCCCAGATCGTGTTCTTTCAATTTACTTGCCGATGAGAGGGCGAACTGTGCGTCCCCGCTTTCAAATGTCACTTGATGGATCGCCTGTAGTAGTAGTAGAGCTGCTCGGTCAGTGTCTCGTTGGAACTTTAACAGGAAAGGCGGGAAGAGGAAAGCAGTCAGATTATAACGATGACAGCGGCGACAGAAACTGGGAAACTGACGGCCGATTAATTGTGCGATGCTGGAGTGAAAACACTGCTCAGGCTGCTTCCGATGACAGTGTGAAAGTGGCCAAGTGAAAGTGGACACTGCAGATGCTGCGGGGCTGATGATGTTGATCAGATGTTTTTCTTTCTTTGGTGCAGTTCAGGTAAGAAGATGGGCAAATGAAGGTGAAGGGGAAATGAGTGCTGGTGGTGCTGGTGGTGGTGAAGTAATCGGGTGCCTCTTCATCGGACGGCGTCAGGCGGCGGTCTGAAATTCGGCGGTCGTGGTGGTGGTATTGGTGGTGGCAGTGGACGCCAAAGACGACGACGACGACAACGACGACATCATTAGGGGGAATTAGACAGGGCCATTTATTGGCACAGACAGCGGAGATAGGACAGTGCTGTATGAGTGTGCCGTTGTATGAGTGTGAGCTGCTGTACACCGTCCCTGTGACACTGGTGCACTGGAGGCACTCTTTCATTACCGATTGACGAGGAGTGGCCAGTCCACTGACTCAATTCTGCTGCTCTGCTGTCCTCGTCTTCTTCACTTCACTTCACTTCACTTTACTTTCGCTTCAATTCACTGGTCGTACAGTGCCCGCCGACCACCGACCACCGACCGACTTTACCGGTCTACGCCATTCGGGCTCACAAGACAATAGAGGAAGAAGAAAAAGGAGAAGAAGAGAATGGAGAATAGAGAATAGAGAATAGGGGAAGACGAATAGCAGTGAGAGAGAGAAAGAGAGAGAGAGAGAATGAATGAATATCATTCCTGTGCAGAGAAGACTGCACATTCCAGTGAGGAAGCACGCAAGGAAGCACAGAATGCTGGCAGAGACTGCTGCGACTCACTTCCCTGTCGCTTGCCTCTACCCGAACTACCGACCGACCGACCAACTGACTCACTCACCCACTACTCACTCTACCCGACCTGGCAGACGGTGCAAATTGATTCGCAGCAGCAGGAATTGGGTAGCAGCAGTAGCAGTGCACTACCTGCACCATTCTTTCCTATTCTTTCACATTCTCCTTTCCTTCCTTCCTTCCTTCCTTCCTCCTCAGTGCGAATTAGTGTCCAGGCAGGACAATGGCTTCCATGCCATTGGTACAGTCATTTGCTGTCAGATCGATCAGCAGGCGCTGGGTGCCTGCACAGGAAAAAATGGTGATCACATATCGAATGGCGCTGATGGTGCCGATCGGCTTTGATTTTGTTTCGAATTTGCGCCCAAAGTCATTCAGTTCCAGTCTCAAAGTTGAGCAAGATGGCCGACAGTGGCTGCACCTGATGACGGCAAAAGCAGGCTGATTTGCACTGGCCCCTCATCTGCGAGTGCCCCCAAAGTGCGGACGGCACTTTGTTTTGATTCAAGCTGATTGTTTTCATTTTCAAACTTCACATCGTTTGGCCAGAAAATGCCAAAGAAGCACTCCAAGATTGCCTCCCTCGCCTACTCTGACTCGGAAAATGAGGACAATGATTCGGTGGAGGATGGCGAGATTGACGACGACGATGAGGAGGGCGAGGTACACGATGAGGAAGATAGCCAACTGAGGACCACGGAGCACAACTCGAACAGCAACGACTCAAGCAGTCGAGGCGACAAGGCCGCCGCCGAGGAGCCCTTCTTCGAGGACATTTACGGCGACCAGGACCTGACCATCGCCGACTACCACCGCTCGCTGTTTGGCAAGCGGCCAGAGGAGGTGACCATGCCGCCGCCCACCCGACGTCGTCCACCGGAGGAGCTGCAGCGACGCATCGAGCGCTACTACGAGAAGGTCCGCCTCGGCTCCGACCTGAACCGGTCGATCCAGGCGCGGAAGGACCTGCGCAACCCGAGCATCTACGAGAAGATGATCTCCTACTGTCAGATCAACGAGATGGACACCAACTACCCGAAGGAGCTGTACGACGCCACGCCCTACCTGGGCGCTGCCTCCTACTACGAGGAGCTGTCGCGGCTGCAGGTGGAGATGATGGAGAAGCGAAACCAGGGCGGTGCCGCGGGGGCGGCTGCTGCTGCTGTTGCTGCTGCATCAGTGGCCGGCAAAGCGCCCGATGCCGGCAGCTCGGAGCAGCAGAACAAGAAGAGCAAGTGGGACTCGGGTCCTGCGGTGGCCAAGTCTGCCGCCGTGGCCGCCGCCCTCTCCAAGGCGCAGACACTCGCCTCGAAGGCGAGCCAGAAGAAGCCCACCGTGGTCACCGCTTTCGGGACGATCAACAAGCGCAAGTAATCTCGGTTCATCATCATCATCATTTGTACTGTACATCATCATCACTTCAGTGCTTTCATCAATAAATATTACATGGTCCGTATGCGATTGTAGGTGGATCGTGAGGAGGAGGCGGAGATGGAGAGTGCCTTTCGCTTTCTGCGGTCCTTCTTGTAGTCGACGGTGTAGAGGAGGAGAAAGGCGCAGACGAGGGCGACAAACTGGAGGAAGGCAAAAAGAATGGAGGTGATGCCCACGCCGTGGATGTTCGCCAGCAGGTAGTGGCGCACCTTCGCCAGACAGCCGTGACGCCAGAGAAGGGTGCTGTTTATCGTCGGAGACTGCAAGCCACACACTTCGGTACTGTTCTCTGCTAACGGTAGTGGTCTGCAGCAGGAATCAGGCACCCTCTGCTTGTCGGGCCAGGCGGCAATGTGGTACCAGTCGGTGTAGTTGTTCACCCCGCAGCACCGAAAGTGCGTCTGCAGGTGGTCCCAGGTGGAGCGAAAGCCCTGCTCGCCGCCGCTGCTGCTGCTGCTGCTGCCATTGCCCTCCATTGCGGCGGCCTGGTACCGGTGGTGGATGCCGTCGAGGAGTTCGCTCTGCAGCGTGGCGCCCAGCTGCGTCTGGAAGGCGAAGCAGACCGCGCCGAGCAGTATCTCCACCACCATGATGAGGATGACCGTGGCGAGGTACACCGTCAGCAGGGTCTTGCTCTGGAACCAGGCGCCGCAGCAGCCGCAGAAGGCGGTGAAGAAGGTCAGCGCGCCGATGGCCAGCGCCAGGTTGTCAGCGCTCAGCAGGTGGTAGGAGGGCAGGATGCGGGCGTAGGTGTCGTAGGAGAGGGTCAACCAGAGGCCGATGCCCACCAGACAGCTGCCGCTCAGCTGTGTTTGGAGAGGAGAGGAGGTAGTGTTAGAAGATGAAGGATAATGATGAGGATGAGGATGAGGAATACTTACCCAGATGAGGAGGTTGAAGAGGCAGAGGAAGCGGCGAATGCAGGTGTAGCCGGTCGCCATGATCGTCAGCGTCGCATTCATCAGCATCCTGTGCTGGAATACTCGGTGTTGCTGTTTAGTAGGGGATTAATTGGTGAGGATGAGGATGATGTATTGCCCTGCTCTCCAGTGCTCACTCGCTGAAGTGTGCCACAGGTGTGTGTGCTGGTGAGTGCGAGTACAGGTAAAGGGAGCAGTAGTGCCTGCTGAAATGGATGAAATGGATGCTGCTGTTTGGTTTTTTGGTGCCTGCCAGGGAGTCCTGTGCTGTGACTGTGGGTGACAAGAAACAACTGCTTCTCATCTGTCATCGGCAATTCGTGGCACTACCACCACCACCACCGCCGCCACTACTCATCATCATGGCTGCCTTTCTCGCTTCTGTCGCCAGTGCCGACGATGCCGCCCAAACTTAATGACTCTCTCTCCCTTCTTCGTTAACAGCAGCAGCAGCAGCAGCAGCAGCAACTGGCAATCGAGGAAGTGATCCGACGACGGCGACGGCGACGGTCATTCAGTTGGTGAGAGAGAGAGAGAGAGAGAGAGAGAGAGAGAGAGAGAGAGAGAGAGAGA
>JAALOO010000425.1_pt1 | contig 37881 bp, 43 predicted proteins | sample 7257641 | NCBI WGS metagenome assembly JAALOO01 (sample SAMN14085613, study PRJNA598686) | mite metagenome | biome: ENVO:01001000; feature: ENVO:01001002; material: ENVO:01001226; isolation source: single female mite from University of Michigan culture on fish food culture... ...
AAAAGAGTCAGTGAAGACGGAGAGAGAAAAATCATTTTTTTAGGGATAGGCTGATTATTAATTTAAAAAGTTTAAACTTTTTTGATTTACTTTTTTTGTTTAGATCGGTAGTTACTCCGGCATTCACCACAGGAAAACTGAAACAAATGCTGACTCCAATAGAAAGAATAACAAGTAACTTCATTGATCATTTGAAACCGATGGCTGAATCGGGTGAACGTTTTGATATGAAGAAATTCATTGGAAGCTTTGCGATGGATACTATTGCCACAGCAGGCTATGGAATTCATCTTGATTCACTAAGCGACCCAAACCATCCGGTAGTAGTCAACGCCAAGAAGGTTCTCAATGTCGACGCCTCTTTCAGTATGGTTGTTTCTACTCTGTTTCCATGGTTAGCTAAATTACTTAAACTGGAACCGTTTGACAAGAAAGCAGTTCAGTTTTTTGATGATTTGACGTCAAAAATAATTGAACAACGGCTTGCGAGTGACTCAGCTAAGCGTAAGTCAGCTGAACAAAACTAACAGCGTGTCATGTTAAAAATGTTTTTTAAATTTTAACAGAAAACTCAGATTTACTTGGCCTAATGATTGAAGAGAGTCAAAATTATTCAGATAAAGATGTCAATCAAAACAATACTCCATCCAAGTTTAAAGGTCTATCTCCCTCAGAACTGTCTGGTCAGGGCATCTTGTTCTTTGTACGTGTAAGCCTTTTATTCTGGTGATTTTAAATCTAATTTAGTATTTTTCAGATTGCAGGTAAAACTTTCTTAATTTAGTATTTTCAAATTATACTAACGATGTTATTAGGTTATGACACTACAAGTGCCACTCTTCTGCACGTAATCTACTTTTTGACTCAGCACACCGAATGGCAGGAAAAGTTGTACCAAGAAGTTTACAAAATGAAGGACAATCTTGATTACGACAACTTGAAAAAAATGCCCATTTTAAATGGCATAATCAATGAAACACTCAGACTATGTCCTCCCCTTCTTGAGTTTCACCGCGTTGCAAAAGAAGATTGTACTCTTCTGGACACTGGTATCAAAATACCAAAAGGAACATCGATTGCCATTCGACCGCAAGCAATTCACTTTGATCCTGAATACTTTGATGAGCCGGCTGTGTTTAACCCGGAAAGGCAACACGAATCTAATATTGCCTTTATGCCATTTGGAGTAGGAAATCGACTCTGTGTGGGTATGCGATTCGCTCAAGTAAGTCCTCCGTCGTTACGCATGCAAATGCTCTGTTTTATCAATGTTTGTTCCATAGAATGAACTGCGCATTGGAATTGCTAATTTTGTGCTAAACTACAAATGTATGGCCGAGAAAAAATTAAAACTGGAGTACTTTCGTGGGTCTATTCTTCTGAGTCCCAAGAATTTGATGATCAGCATAACTGAACGAGTCCCTAATTGAACGTCACCCAAAGCAAAAGCAATTAAAAATACTCTGTAGATTTTAATTATTATTAAATAAAAACATTTCAAATAGTAAATTCATTTTGTTTTGGTTTTGGATTACTTTTAAACGTCGGAGAAAATGAGCCAGCATTGGTTTTGCTTGTCATATGCTTCATATTTTCCAGTTTTTCTGCTGGAACCACATCGCCAGAGTAGCGCAAAACTTCTAGAGCCCAAGCAAAACCAATGAAAATTATAAGAAATATTTGAGCAAACAACAAAATCAGGACAAATGATAATTCTTCTTCAGATGGGTTTTCTTTTAAAGATTTGCTTAAACTTGACTCAGAAACAACACCTGAAAATAAAATGGTCATTAGAGCAAAATACAAAATAATTTAAAATCGACTTTTAAAAAATGACAACTAAAGCTGGCATTTATATAACAAATCTTTTTCTAAAGAGAACTTTTTGTATTATAAAACTGAACTATTTTTAAAAAATTTGTTCAATGTTTCAGTGATAAAAATGTCATTGCGAATGTTTAAAACTTGCAAATGTCTAAGTTCAGTGCAGTTACTTATGTTCAAGCTTAAGCAGTTTAAAATGTTTAGATACGGTGAGGCAACCTCCTCAAGTGGGCACTAATGCACACAGTTTGATGGCTGCATGGCAACAATTGAATGATGTCCTTGAGGTTATAAAAGTCTCATTTCGCAACAGGCGCCTAAACTGTCTGGTAAAGAGGGGAGAGTCCGAAATGCTAACAGTTGATGCAGATACTAGTGCTGTCAGTTGCAACATAATGTTATATAAGCTCACGCAACAGATTGGAAACCTACAGTGAGCTTTCTCTACCATCAAACTGCCAGAAAACTGAGCTGCTGAGATGACACTGACTTTTGCATACTGGAATTGCAGAGGGTATTTTTGCAAAAAAGGTGATAACTTTTTCAACTTATTTTTTTCTGTTGCAGACGCGGCTCGGCTCCACGCCTGATGTTACGGTATGCTAAAGCGGACTACAATGATGTTGTCTACTCTCTGGATGGACCACCGTACAACTTTGACAAGTACTTTGGAGAAAAGGAATCTCTCGGTTTGGACTTTGCGAATCTTCCGTACTTGAAAGACGATGAAAATGGGGTAAAAATTACCGAATCAATGGCCATTCTGAGATATTTAGGAAGAAAGTTCGGTCTCTGTGCTACCTCTGACCCAGAGCTTGCTACAGAAGACATGCTGATGATGAAATTAAATGACTGCGTGGAAAGAATGGTCATCGCTAACTACCACAAACAGCCGTACGCCACTGAAGCCGATTTCGAAAAAGAAATGGAGCAACTTCGAAAGGAACACGACAGCACACTAGAGTTGTTTGAGAAGTTTCTAGTTCCTGGGAAGTGGCTTACTGGAGATAAACTCAGCTACGTTGACTTTCTGGCATACGAAATTTTTGACTGGTATCGAGAGCTGGTGCCGAATGACAGCTTGAAAAAACATGAGAAGTTGAGTGCGTACATGAAACGTTTTGAAGAGCTGGAAAACTTGAAGGACTTCTTGGCTTCAGATGAGTACCGAAAAAATGCCATCTTTGGACCGTTTGCCAAGTTTGGCAATAAGAAGAAAGAATAACTTACGTTTTGTTAATAAAAAGTGAACATTTCAAATAAACTTTATTACTTTGTTTTCAAATGACACATGTTAACAAAAAAGGGCACTACCAGGGCAGTTCTTTTCCTTGGTGGTTGACAAAGGTGCCTGACTGCTCTGAACTGACCTTAGCCAGAAACTCTGAAATGCCGCTCACACTTGCTAGTGGGGTCAACGGAGCTCTTTCGCCGCCCATATCGGTTTTCACCCAGCCAGGGTGGATTGCCAACACAATGATTCCAGTCTCCTTCAGGTCGACCGCCAAAGAGCGAGTGATCATGTTCAGTGCGGCTTTACTCGACCGGTACGGAATGCTGATCACTGCCGAACCTGAGGTGTTGTCGCCAATACTGCCCGCCATAGAGCTAATGTTCGCAATGACGGTCTTTCGCTTGTTGGCAGTGGACGACGCCTTCAGCAGTGGAAGCAGGGCTCGAGTCAGCTCCAGCGGAGCAACAGCATTCACCTCGATGTTTCGCAGCACGTCTTCCGCTTTGACTGTCTCCAAGTTGCCGCTCACGTAGATGCCCGCATTGTTGATTAGCAAATCGATGCCATCGGGGCCGACAATTTTGGAAACTTGCTCAACAAAATCCGGGTAGCTCTTGTAGTTGGTCGCATCGTAGGTGACAATGTGCAGATTCGAGTTGGCTGACTTTAGCTTGTTTAGCTCTTCACTAGGCTTACGAGTAGTGGCGATGACATTCTTTGGAGCAGGAGATTGAGCTAGCAAATAAGTCACATACTGGTAGCCGATTCCTCGATTAGCACCGGTGACGACAATGTTGGAAAAACTCATCTTCTTACAGAGTAACAATATCGTCCTTCTCCAAATGACAAATGAGCTGAACAAAATTAAAACGTTGGAGATTGTGTGCCAACTTAATGGTGTTTGATTAGATTGGAGAAGCAGTTAGGGTAACGTTTGGGAAGCGTTGTGAAGGCTTCAAAAGTAGGCGGGCAATAGACGAAAAATGCACTTTAAGTGCAAAAAAATGTGCGGGAAATCTTTTCAGCCGCGCACAGTTTCCCCATCAATACAACTTGTATTGATTGCAAAATGATCACTAGTTTCACAAAACCCAACAAATTCTTCAAACAAATATTTAGAGTCATCAAAGAACCTTTTTACTTAGATTTAAACGAACTTAGGCAAAAAGGAGAAGGTGGGTTCTATTTGGTGACAATAAGGCAAACCAATTTTTATTGTTACAAAATTTAAATGAATTAAAATATACAGTTGTTTTCAAATGACTCTTCCATGGTAATCTTGATCGATTAAAAAGCCTTCATTTCCAACGGCTGGTACTCTAAAGAACAAGTTTTAGTTAAGATGGGAAATAATTTCGAAACACAAAAAGCATACCAGTTGCACTCGTGCTTAACTGGATCAGTTGAGTGCATTTGGCAGATGGCTTTGGGACAGCGTGCGCAAAATGATAGAGGAGGCTCATGGCAGTCCTCTTCAGCACACTTATGCCAGGGACAAATCCATTTATCCGAAGGAAATGTGGTTATCTGCATACACCCCAAGTGGAACGTGTTGGGGCAATTTTTGTATTGACAAACAATAACTATTTCAGGAAACGACACTTCTTCATGGCATTTAAAGCACCATCCATTATGTTTGGCACTGGCTTTCTTCAAGTAGGTATTTGTAAAAAGTCGGAACGGCATGGCTGATTCTTGTTGTTGCGGAAACGCTAGTGATAGAAAGCAAACGCCGTTTAGCACCGCTGAATCAACAAACTTTGAAAGCATTTTTTTCAAAAACGTAAATAACAACAGAGCCGCCGTCTATCGCAAAGATTGGGCACTTATTTTCAGTAATTTTAATTTATTTAAAATGTTCAAATTCAACATCATGTGTGCTTCAATGTTTATCGCTTTTCAAACTCCAAAAACACATCTTTGGGTGTTAGAATCTGGCCATTGTTGTAAAACTCGACTGGCACCTAATAAAAGAAACGACAGAAGGTTAATTACAATATCGTAATTAAACGAAAATATGCGTTACCTTTGTTTTTGAGCACTTTTTGAGCTTGTACCGGTAGACTACGTGAAGCAATGCAAGTTTTGCTTCCATTAGCTAAAATTAAATGTATAAAAATTAGTATATTTTAATTCAGATTCACTGCAAGTACTTACAGCCAAACTTCTGGCGACGCAATTGCCTAAAGAAAGAGGAAAAGTTAGTTAAACGTGTTGGAAACAGTTGCAAACTTAATGCTTACGGGGACCTTGTCCAAAAGGCAGATACGAGTACTTGTGATACTGAGGAGGGCCAATGAATCGAGAGGGGTCAAAAACTTCAGGGTCAGGCCAGTTTTCATCTCTGTGAATAGCGTACACTGGCATGTGCACGATGTCACCCTTTTTCAAGTCTAGAGACGCGGAACCATCCTCATTTTGGAGAACAATATCCCGAGAAGCAGTCCGCTCTAGGCTGGCAGGAGGAAAGTAACGCAGAGTCTCCGATACCACAGCGTTCAGGTACTCAAACTGAGACAACGATTCAAAGGTGATCAACTTTAGTGGATCGTACAGCTGCTCGCTTGATTCTCTGCGAAGCTTCTCAATGACAGTGACAATTTCCTCGTGTAAACTCTCTTGGATTGTTTCATTTAGTGCCTTTGGGAAAAAACCAACTTTTTAAACAACACTAAGCAGGAAACCAAAATGACGAACCAGAAAATATGAAGCCAGAGTTATTAAAGACGTTGTAGTGTCAAAAGCGGCAATGAAGAAAAGTATGGCCTGTGATATGAGCTCGTCATTGGTCAAATCTTGGGGAAGTAAACGTGTCAAAACTGTTCTCCTCTGCACCCCACTTTTGATCACTTACATTTCACGTTCTTGCTTGGTTCTACTGTACCATTTGTATTGACATTCTTTTCCAAGCTTTGTAGCTTTTCATGCTCGGCTTCGGCTTCTAAAAGCATCTCTAAAAAGTTGCTCGCTTTTCCCAAGTTTTCAACCTTCTTGAACTCTTCTCTTTTTTGGTGAATGACCTGAAGCGACAAGTCTTTGAAATAGTCAAAAACATCATTTCTAATGTTTAGTAGCTTTGCAAGTCGAGGAACAGCAAACAAGAGAAAAAAAGAAAGCATGGTTTTAACGCTCAAGTCATTGGAGAACATTTTCTTAGCCTTAGAAATCATTGGGTTTTCATCTTCCGATAACGAGTCAATTTTTAGGCCGAAAGCCACACGACAGATGGTATCCATTGTGAAAGACCCGTAAAAGTTTTTAACTTCGATGACATTACTAAAAAATATCAAACATTAAATATAATAAACAGATGTAATTATAAAATACTGATTGATACCTTTGCTTCAAAGCTTCATCAATATTTTTTAACATATTTTGGACCGTTTCGTCTATTTTTGGCTTCATTCGACGCATTTTACCCGTACTAAAAGTAGGAGTTACAATGGCGCGAATTCTAGTGAAATCAAAATTAAAAATCAATATGGTTTTGGTAAATATAAAAAGCATTTTAATACCTTTTCCACTGCTCGTCCATTGCTACAGAAAGAAACGATTTTAAAATGGGGTCGTCAAACTGGAATATCTGCAGCAAAAAATGAAAAGTTAAACACTAAAATATTATTTTTTAGGGAAGAAGGACAACCCAAAAAACTTACCCTTCGGTTAGTGAAGCTGGTAAAATCTTTTGACAAAATAAGCTGAATAAGTTCAGGGTCAGCGACAAATATGGTTGGCTGGCCAAAGATTTTGGTGGCGAATATTTTGCCATACTTTTTAACCCGATCGTACTCTTCTTGCTCAAAGTGCTTCTTACTAAACGATTGACTTATCAAGTTGGGAAAGTCAACAAACTGAATATTCCTGTCGCGAAACTGACGACGAAGTTGGGCGTCCTTCCACTTTAACCAGACCCAAAGTAAAGTTCCACTTACGGCGACAGTCGCGGTTGAGTAGACAACAGCATTGGACATTGGCATTTTTAATTGCTTTTTACAATTGTCTGTTTTTAGGAAGCTAACAACATAAAAAAGGAGTATGTTTGTCCGTGTGTGACACAACTTTGACAGTCTAATAATGTAGATAGAGAGACTAAATCAAAGTGTCTGGAGCACAAGGTTACAAAAGTGAAAGTGAAAGATTACCATTGCAGCGCGCTCATATATTGGTTTTTATAATTCCAACTCAGTTGTCAGTTATTTTATCTTCTTGTTGGTAAGCGAGTGAGCATTGTTTACTTGCCAATGAAGGCGTCAAGGCCATCATTTACTTGCGATTTTCCAAAAGAGGCACTAGCCACTGATGCATTTTAAAAGCACAGTTTGATTACTAAAAGTGAAAATGTCAGTTAAATTAGTATCTAATAGAAAATCATAGTGGAATCAAAAGGTTCCAACAGAATTTAAATGACGAAATATTTATGCAACGAATGTGCTCAAAAGAAATCTTTCTGTAAATTAAGCTCATCAGAAAGGCCGAGTGTATATTTTGAGTGTACACCAACAAATGCATTTTTTTCAAAAGGCTACAAGCTAATTTATTAATAAACGATATAAAATTGTAACGACAAATGATCTAAAATTTTGAAAATATTTACAAAATGTTTCCCTTTAATGGTGTCAGTTTAAGTAGAAGAAAACTTCATTGGTAAATTAGTTAAAGTAATCTTATCTAACATCAACTAAAATGATTCCGAGCCGACCTTTTGGACGTTACATTCGCCGATTTCAAGTACCACAAATCTGGATAATTCTTTTCATTATCATCTCTTTCACTGCTATGATCTTGACCATTAAACACTACCGTCAATTAAATCGTGACACCTTACTAGCCGAAACCTTTAAGAATATGAAAACAATGAAAGAAAACATTGACTTTATTGAAACAGCTAACATGGTTGTTAAAGAACAAATTGAAGATCTCAAAAACAATGTAAATAAAATTAAAAGTTTTCTGGAAAACACAAACTCAAGTAGAAAGAGACGCTAACAATAACTGTGTTCATTTTGTAAACCGCATAATAATAAATCTTTTTGTTGTATTTAAATTTATTTAATATAAATTGTATTATCATATACAATTGGTATAAAAGTTAATGCATACAAGCCGTGTAAAAATTATATCATAAGTTATGCATCCAGAACTAAAGATAATGATTTCTTTAGACGGGATTGTTGCATAAAAATTGAACAGGCAAAAGGGCCTGCAGTACATAAAGAATAAAATTGTAAAATTAGTTGCTAATTAGGTGGGGTAATGAAATACAAGAGATATAATTGCAGGGGAAGGAGAGAATTGTTTGAAATAGCTAAGAGTAGTGAATTTGTTCATAGAAACTATAGCTTTTTTGGAAGATGTCCCGAAAAATTGTGAATGATTGATAAAGAGTGGCAAAAAGATGTTTGAGGACGATGCACAGAAGTTTTCTGATTCAAAGAATGAATCAATTGCTTAAATTGAGCGTGGCGGACGCGTAGCTAACCGACGAGTCACGCATGCGAAGGCACTGCGAAGACTGAGCATAGTAGAGAAATCGTAGAGTTCCACTGATTCCTGGTTGGCCGTTGCTAGTGGTCAATCGAAGATGTTGAACAGCCTTTAAAATGTCCAAGGTTAGAATAAAATGTAAGCAATTTCAAAATGGCATCACACATACGTTCAACAACACCGAAATCGGGTGACGTCCGCAAATAGTATTGCGATACTTCTTCAGATACGCCGTGAAAGCACTTGGATCAAGTGACTCAATCAGGCTCATTCCCTGTTAAGAATTTTTATAGTTTAATTTAGGCCGAGTAGAAGGATGCAACTTTGCTATTTACCATATTGTCCAACTTTTCAATTGACTCATGAATCTCACCCCAGCTCTTTTCGTAATGCTGATAGCTAAAGCGAGATCCCCAATGGCAAAAATCGGAAGAGATGACAAAAACATTGGCTGGATCGGCCAGATACTTGGCAAGCAATTGGCCGTACATTTCCTCCTTGTCAGTAGATAGAGACCCAACCAGGATGGGCACAATTTTGAAGCCTGATGGACCGACGGATTCCATCACCTTGGCAATGTAAGAAAGCTGCATCTCTATGCTGTGCTCTTCCTGGTCGGCATTGATGGTCATCCTTTCAAAGGCATTGGTGCTGTACAATTCTTCGTAAACTGTTAACGCAAAAAACATTAATTGAGGGTCAGAGGTGACTTAACATTCGTTTTACCATCACGATCAATATTCAAATTGTAGAGAGGTGTCTCGTAGACGGATGCAGTAGAAAGAGCACAACCAGTTAAATGAATGTGATGCGATGGGCCAAGAATAAAGATGCGCTTCCTATTGGTACCAAATGAAATAGTTTTAATCGTCCCAATTATCTGTTACATCTTACGTCGTAGTAGGGCATATCTCCTTGTATGCATAAGCCGCACAAGCTCCACAGTATTGATAGCCAGCATGACTAAAAAAATTAATGCATTACATAAAATTCAGCTGTTATAGCGGTACCACGAATTGGCTTACGGAGAAATGATGGCTCGGGCAGGCCCGTGCTTGTTTGGACCAGCTGCCTTTAGCCAGTTTTCAAGCTGATTGTTGAGTTGTGTTTCTGAAAACATAACTCGATATCATTAGTCTTCCAAGTGCAAGTTTCAAAGGGTGGAAAACTTACTGGATGAGCTGTACCAGCTACCAGCGTGAGAAGCTCTTCTGGAAATAGGTTCAGACATATTTTAAAAGTCCTAAGTACGTTCTGAGGTATATGGTCGGTTAAGGGTTGATGCGTGGCGAATGTGCTGAACAGATGAATCTTCAACTAAAGAGTCAAAATGTGACGCACAAAGACGCAGACGAAGTGGCCAATCGAGGGAATAAGGAGAGACGGGAGAGAGAAGAGAAAGGCTTTGTTTACCTATGCTGTCTGCAGTGCAGTCCAGCCTGTCAGGCAGACACTTTGGGATTTCGCTTGTGGGAAACGATGTGCTGGGCAGAGTGGCCACTGAGGTGCACTGCCGACCAGGCCTGCCTTCCCGCACTACCATTCACCATGCTCGCCAACTCCTCCATTTTGGAGCCTACTGAACCTGAGCTCAGTTTTCTCAATACGCTTCCCAACAAACTCAAGTGTTCAAAGATGAGATTCTGCGTCGTCTGCTTCCTTTCAAGCGACTGTAGTAAATTGCTCAGAAATAATTCAATTTTTAATTACGAGAGTACTAATTTTAAAGATATCGATTAAGAATGGAATTCTCACGTCGCATGCAGGGTGATGTGTTATTTAGTACTTTTGAATGTACTAAATTTAGTATCCAAAATAACATAATCTATGATCACCTCTGCTGACTGATACCAGGCGACAAGTGATAATCATGTGGATAAATCGAGTAGAAAGAGACAACAGAATTACAAACTATGATAAACAGGCAACCCATAAAGTTAGACACAAATCAGAACGTAATATTTTCGACCGTCGCACGACAGCAAACACCAATGGTGCTGCTTCTCGTGCAATCAACTCACAATCAACTGGTCGGCCTTGGTTGCATCACCATTGCAAGTGCGACTGAAGCAGGAGCCACCAGCAGACTGGTTCGCCTCTCTGCAAAGCACTGCCGTATACAAACATAAAAATCCTCAGCCCGCCAAACTTACCTTATATAAGCAGTGTGCATCAGTTTGGCACAATAACAAATCCACTGACAGTTTTTCATCAACACTAAAGTTAAGCTACTGAAACTCAAACCAACCATGATAGTGTTCTTCTTTTGGACAGCAATCGTTGGCGCTGCCATTTACCTTTTCATGAAATGGTCTGACCACAAGACACATGAAGAGTTCAAAAAGCGCAATGTGCTTTACATTCCGATGAACAACTCCATCTTATCAGTGCTAAAAAAGGAGAGAGTTGAGGTAACGAAAGATGAAATTATCAAAAAGACCGGAAAGAAAGTTTTTGGCTTTAAAATGATGATGTAAGTCACTTGATTAGCATAATCAGTAGCAAAAGAATAACTTGTCATCTTTTTTAAAGGTCGAACACAATTTTGTGCGCCGAACCTGAAATTGTTCAAAAGGTACTATCAACCGAGTTCACAAATTTCGTAAACCGACGGGTAAGTAAAAATATTTTTGAGAGTTTTTACTAATTTTATTTTGGTGATAAGGTTTTTAAGTTTGACGATCCAGTGTTTGGACAATTACTCAGCGCCGTACTTGATGATCAATGGAAGCGATTGAGGAGCATCGTAACGCCCACCTTTTCATCAGGCAGTTTGCGACGAATAAAGCCTCGAATTGACGAAACTGTTCAGAATTTGCTCAACAACTTTGAAATTGCCGTCGGCGAAGCACCTGATGTGGACGTCAAAAGGCTGTTTGGAAGCTACACCATGGACACCATCGTACAGGTATTCTACGCGTTCACACATAACTTTTCAGCTGTATTTACACTTTTCTTGCTCAACAGGTGGCATTCGGGACGCGCATTGACTCTCTTAATGATCCGATGAATCCTGTCATTTTGAATGCGCAAAAAGTGTTTTCTACAGACATAACAGTAACAATTTTCGTTCAAATGCTTCTGATGATGGCATTCCCTAAACTGGCAAAGGCACTTGGTATTCGATTCCGAGGCCTCACTGTGGATTTTTTCAAAAACTTTTCTGAGGATATTATCACAAAGGCAAAGGAGGAGTTAAAGAAACACAAAAAAGGTTAGTTACTGTCATTTATTAACTTTTAAACACATATTAATGGTTATCTATTCATAGGAAAAGCAAACACTTTTATTGAGCTTATTCTCGAAGCTGAGGCGGAAAATGAACGTGATGAAGCAGCGGGAAAAGGTGAAAAGGGCGAAAGTGATATCTCGAAAAAGAGCTCTAAATTTATGACAACTGAAGAGATGGTTGCTCAATGCGTGCTTTTCTTTTTGGCTGGGTAAACGATAATTGCTTTGTTAATTTTAAATTTACTAATTTAAATCCGCTTTTAACACATCGTAGATATGACACAACAGCTACAACTTTAACTTTGGCAGTCTATTCACTGGCACTAAATCCGGATGTTCAGGAGAAACTTTACGATGAAATTCAAAGTGTACTAAAGAAACTTGAAAGCGAGCCAGAGAATGAAGGAAAGAGCACTTTAGAGATGATAAGCCATGAAGTGCTGTCGCGGTTTGAGTACTTGAATGCTGTAGTCAATGAAACGCTTCGACTCTATGCTCCAGCCCAGGCGACCGAACGAACAGCATCACAGGACATTGTACTGCAAACGAGTGACGGATCAGTGCGAATTGACTTGAAGAAGGGAGATGTCATTCACATTCCCATTTATTCAATGCATCGTGATCCCATCCACTTTCCAGACCCCGAAACCTTTAATCCGGAGCATTTCCTTGGAGAGCCCAAGTATCACAAGTACTCGTATCTGCCTTTTGGACAAGGTCCCCGTAAGCATTAAGTTTGAAACTGCTTCCAACACGTTTAACTAACTTTTTCTCTTTCTTTAGGCAATTGCGTCGCCAGAAGCTTAGCGGTAAGTGTTTTAAACTTACTTTTTATTAATTTATAACATTTTCCAACTTGCATTGCAATATTTCAGCTGATGGAAGTCAAGCATGCACTGTTGAACACTGTGAGAAAATTCAAGTTTAGCAGATGCGAGGCCACAAAAGTAAGCTTGTTATTTTGCAAAATTAAAACTGTGTTTTACTTAAGTTTGTTTTTATCCAGGTTCCATTTGAAATGTACCATCAGAACAACTTTGTTGTCCCGCGAAATATTATATTAAGAGTTGAAAAACGATAAACATTTTGTCAATAAATGTTTTTAAAATAATTTTTTGTTATAAGAGTAAAAATAACTTTGTATTTGTTTACTTTATTTTTTTAATTAAGCAGCTAATAAATTTTATAAGGATTTTTAAAAATTGTTTTTGCATTTATTTTTAATAAAATAAGTAACAATGAATCAATTCAATTTGTCACGCTCACTTTTATTACATTTAATAGGAACTTCCTTTTTAAGGCAAATCAAATGAATTAATAATAAAAATGACGTGCCAGTTTAGGATTTTATTAATTTTGTTTATTTAGTTTCCTCAAAGAACTTTTTGTACATAAAAAACATTTTAAAAACAAAACTACTAGTTTATGTCTTTATTTTGAAACTTAAATAATTTGTAAATGACTGTAAAACTTTGATAAAGTAACATGAAATATGATATGTAGAGAAACATAAACTAAAAACTAAAAAGGTTAGTGAATCATAAAATTATTTTTTAACGTACTCTAAAAGCTTTTAGTTTAGTGATCGTTGACAATGGTCCAACTTTAATGCCGACTGATCTTCTGCCATTAAGAAGTTCATAGTGTAAATTCAAATAAATTTTTAATTTTGAAAATTGTTTGCCAGTAAACATCATTTGAATTGCTGGCACATGTTGGGCTCCTTTAGACATTTTTACTGCCACTAGCCCGTATAGAAAGTAAGTGACTGGGATGGACAGAATTTGAAAAGATAAGCTTACAATGAGAAAACTAAACACAAAGATATTAAAAGTGCTCTTTTTGTAGAGAACATAACAAAATGTCACTAGAAGGCCAGGCGCTAGTGTAATCACATGAGCATAGGTCATTTTACCAATTACTTGATTACTTCTAAGCATGTACAAGAAATTCCGTTTATGAATTTGAAATTGATCAAACAGTTTGGTAATTAAATATGAAGGAACTTTTTTATAAAAACTGTAAACTTTTTTAAAATTTATAATATTTTGCGTACACTGGTCAAGGCTGTGATCAGCAACTCCAAAAGAAATGATAAGAAAATTTCCAATCATGAGGTGCATATGAACAGTTTGTTGAGCTATGAACGTCATTGTTAAAACGTCAATAAACACTGGAATAGTGAACGAATAAAGTAAATTAAAGTTGAAGTAATAATGAATTGATCCCCATGCTAGTGCACAAAAAACTTTAAAGTCAGAGCTCAGTTATCTTGATAAAGTAAAATAAAAACTTTTAAACATACCTGTAATGAAGCTTCCTCCAACATAGGTAATCTGACCTATTTTTATAGCACGCCAAAATCTGATTCGGTATCTCGAGACGATAACATCTGGAAAAAACAATGACCGTTGTCTGTGTTTGTACACGTTTCCCAGTATGTCCAGTGGTATTAGCCAGGGATAGCTGTTCTTTGCGTTAAAACAAAAGTAGTATTTATACCAGAAAAAACATACTTTAGACAAATACACAATGACGTTCAACAGAAAAACTAAATCAAGTTGTCCGTTTTCAACGCCAGTAAATGCTAGTTTGTCAATTTTAATATACATGCTCCAAAGAGTTTGGTTCATTAGAGAAATTGATGCAACTATTGCTCGAAATATTGAAAATAACATTAAATACAAATTTATGTAATGCAAATATCGAGTTGTTGTGTTTGGACTTCCGCCCACTATTGCTAACAAATCATCCAACAAAAAGTTTAACCAAATATTATCACACTTTGCTGAAAACAATTTAATTTGTTGCGTATATTTTGACAAGATTCTATTATGAATTAACAACATATTGTGTTATTTTAAAAAATAAATTTGTTGAAAAATGTATATCAAAAATTGTGTCACACAAGCTCACCGTTTGAGCTAGCGTTACAATTGGATATTTTATTTTAAAAACTAAAACTAGTGCAAGTTCTAATTGTTTTTTTGTCTAATGTTTTTCAACTAATTTGGCAGCTCCAGCGAAAAAACTCAAATGATAGTTTTTGACATATTAATAAATTGTGTTGTTTCAATTAACACAATCAAATATTTTTTAAATCTATAACGGTGTTAAAGTTTTCAAATAACAAAGTTACAATTTTAGTATGGCCTCATAAGCATTACAAAAAAGATAAAAGTTTGATAACAGACGTTTAGTGATTAGCAACTATCTTTCTGATTAGCACTCGCCTACTGACACTTAATTTTTTGTACTAAACTGCAAATTGAAAACAAACAAATTTTAGGTCAATGAATTTGTTCGCACCCTTGTGTAAGCATATTTTGTTGCCAAACTTTAACATCCGTCGGTTCTGCTATTACAACAAACACAATCAGTTTTTGACAAACGTTGACTGATCGTCAATATTGAAACAACACCGTTTCACAGTCGATTTTTAAATAAAAATTGTATATAAACTGAGTTCCTTATTTCTACTCACAGTTTAATTTTAAACGGAACATAAAAAAGCACAGAATGGATTATCTTTCTGGAACTTTTGGTTTGTTTGTGTTTGCTGCATCAGCTCTAACTATGGTCTGGATGGTTTACAGCAAGTACTGCGATTGGCAAAATCATCGAAAATCAGCTGAACGAAATTTAAAGTTTGTAAATGTAGAGAACTTTTTTGTTGAAGCATTCAAAGGCGATTTTCCTGGAAAAAGGAAAGACATGATTGTCAAGAAAGAAGGCAAAGCTTTTTGTTTTAGTATGTTTTTTAAATTTTGCGTTTTACTGGCCGATCCAGAATTGGTTGGATTGGTTCTAAGTTCTCAGTTTACAAATTTTACAAATCGTAGAGTATGTTGCTTCAGAGCTAACATGTTTTATTTTATTAAAATGATCATTTTTTAGGAATTTAAAATTTACGATCCTGTTTTCAAAAGTGCTTTAACCGTTTTGATGGATGATCAGTGGAAACGGTAAGTAAACCTATTTTTTATTAAAAAAAATTAGTCACGACTTTGACAATTTTTCTAACAGTGTAAGAAGTATAATATCTCCTACTTTTTCAATGGGAAGTTTGCGTAGAATGAAACCTAGAATTGATGTCACACTTGAAACACTTCTAGAAAATATTGAAAACGCTTCAAGTTCAAAAAAGTATGCATGTAAAAACAATACATTACAACCGATAAAACTATTTTTTTCTAGTGGAATCGTCAACTTCAAACCACTCTTTTCTTTGTTCACACTAGACACCATCATTCAAGTGGCATTTGGAGTGTCTACTAAAGTAGATGACACTAATCAAGTTGTAGTTATGGCTAAGCGGTTGTTTCAACAGGAACTTTCCTTTAAAAGTATTCCTTTGTACGCGTTTGTCTTTATGTTTCCACGACTGTCTCATGCACTGAACATTCGAGTAAATGGGAATGTAAGCGATTTTTTTATGAAGTTTTCAATGGAAATTATTAAACAAAAACGCGAGGAGTTTAGAAAAAATAAAGAAAATAAACTAAAAGCAGACAACTTTATTGAGCTGCTATTGGAAGCTGAAAGAGAAAATGAAAAACAAAGCAATGAAACAGACAAAAATAATAAACAGACTGCCAAATGTAAGTTTTTTGTTTTACTAATGGTGTTTTTGTCTTTCTTATACATTTTTCCATTTTCACAGTTGTGTCAAACGAAGAAATTATTGCGAATTCAGTAGTTTTCTTTTTAGCCGGTTATGAAACTGTTTCTACCAGTGTCAGTATTGCGACTTTTTTGATTGCTACTCACCCAAAAGTTCAAGAAAAACTTGTTCAAGAAATCCATCTTCAACTTGAGAAGCTTAAAAAAGAGTCGGAAAATAGCGTCATTGATCCAATTAAGCTGGTGACACTTGAGTCTTTGACACGGTTCGAGTATTTAAACTCTGTAGTCTCTGAAACGCTGCGACTTTACACGCCAACTCCATTCATTGAACGAACTGCTTCAAAAGACGTTAAACTGGAGACCAGCGATGGTAAAGTCAAAATAAACATTAAAAAAGGAGACATTGTGCATATACCCGTTTATTCACTCCACTACGACCCTTTGTCATTTGAAGATCCTGATTCATTCAATCCTGATAGATTTATGGGAAATCCCAAGTACCACAAATACTCCTTCATCCCATTCGGAGCAGGTCCACGCTCGTGCATCGCACGAACTTTAGCTCTTTTTGAGCTTAAATTGGCATTACTACACATCTTCAATTCATTCAAAGTGTCACCATGCAGTGAAACAAAGATTCCAATGGAGTTTTTTAATCAGGGAACTTTTATCGTTCCAAAAGACTGTATTTTGAAAGTTGAAAAAAGATAACTTGTTTATGGTGTGACGATGACTTTTAGCAATAAAATAGAACTTTAACAAAAGTTCGAATTTGTTTTTGCGGTAATGCTGACGCGTGTTTACGATATCTGCTAAATAAAAACACAAACAGTCGTGCAATTCAGTTTTTGCGGTTGACAAGTAGCCATGCAGTCTAAACAAGCAAGTCCCGGATGGCCAATTCTTCGAGTGGTGATGCCCATTGTGATCACCCTGTTCCTTGTTTGCACTATCGTAAGTCTGTAAAGGTGAAATGGCAAGCACAAGTGTAACTTTTTCTAAATGGCAGGTATCGATCACTTGTAAAAACAAGCAAGAGCAGTGCTACTCTGGTCAACTAAGCGAAATGCCTCTGGGGGTGGAAAAGATTGACCAGAATGTGTTTGACCGAACCGTAAATGCCACAACAACTGCAATCTCTTTTCTAATCTTTCTTGCCATTGCAACTTTTTGTATGCTGGGAATCATCTACTTGAACATCACAATCTGCTTTGCAATCTACGCTGCCGTCGCCATACCACTAGCCATTGTGACGCAAACTTTGATGCTCCTCAAAAGTATCCTAGCTGCATTTGAAGTCGCCATCGACTGGTTCACTATTGCACTTGTCACCTGGAACATTGTCGGCACAGGTAGGCACACTGGCCTTTACTGTTTACTTTGTTGTTTGTAGCCCTTGCACTTTTTCCAGGAATATTCACCTTCACCTGTCTGACACCTCCCAAAATCATTCGTCAAATGTGCCTGATCTACATTTCAGTAGTTGTGGCATACCTCATCGTCATCCTCTTTCCGCCGTACACCACTTGGGCGCTGCTCATTGTCCTTGTTTTATGGGACCTTTTTGCTGTACTGACGCCTTGTGGTCCACTTCGGCTCATTGTACAACTGCTCAACAAACGTCAGGCTGAAGATAAATCAGGCAACAATCACAATGGACTACCGCCAATTCTGCTCTACTCCACTATGGCTTACTCAAGTACAGTAATATCTTCAAATGTCAAAAACTCGGACACTGAAAAGTGCTCAAACAGCCATTCAGGTAATGAAACGCCAAGGTATGCCATAAATAACTTGGGTAATTTTCTCTAGATGATGATGACTCCCCGAATGACTCTGTGACACCTTCGAGCGACCCATCCAAACAGCATCAAGTAGAAAACATTAGACCGCAGTTAGGTTTAGGCGATTTCATTTTCTATTCACTTTTAGTGGGCAAAACGATGACCATGACTCGCAATATTGTCACCGTCCTCTTTGTGTCCCTCTCCGTTGTCGTTGGTCTTATATTCACTCTTCTCCTTCTCTTCGCTTATCGCCAGGCTCTACCAGCTTTACCAATTAGCCTGTCCATTGCGCTGGTAGTGCTGGCGGTGATGAGCCTGAGCTCCGAACAGTTTAGTCAAGAACTCAATACTCGTATGCTACATATTTAATTTTAATTAAAAGATTCGTGCAAATGGCATTTGAGAAAAATCACTGCGGCCATTCACAAGAGCCATGCCAATTGGTGTCTTGTGAGCAGGTGCTGTCGTGTCTTTGCATATCCACAGGTAGTCTGCAGGTGTAAACACTAAAATTGTTTTTGCAGCTAATAGATAACTGCCACTACTGATACTTCTTCATATTTGCCAGTTGAATCCCACAGCCACCTCACAAGGACGTCAAAAAGACAATTGAGCGGTAAGTATGATAGTAATTCATTGTATTTTCACTTTAATTTTGCGTTTAATAAATTAGTATTTTTCTTTCCAAAGAACTGGTGATCAGTGAAAATAAAGCTTAAACTCCCAATTTTCTTTGAACAATTTGCATAAACTAAACATGCCAACATACTAAGCTGAACAGGATCCCTCAAATTGCCTGATACCACCAACAAAACTAGCAAGACTAAGGAAAAAATACTTAAAAATGTATACAAAATGATCACATGTTGGACTGCAGTAAGTGCACTCTCGAGTGCGAGTTTCTCCCTGGTGAAGTGGCATTAAACTGACAGCTAATCGCAATGATTACAAGTGCCAGTGACTCAGAGAACTGCTGAAAACCGCTCCTTACGAGGGAATCATCCGTTTTTGTGTACAACTCGGAAAGCAGACAACTCATCCATGTGCACCTTCCTTATCAGGGGCTGAGATAAGGAAGCACGCTCACACACACACAGGTCGGATCGACACGACCGAGTTGAGGAAAAAGTACAATAGCGCACAGTGATGGCGGTGCTGCGAATGATGAGGAGAACTACTGAAGCTCCTCTCCGACTATCACATCATTGGCGGCATTGGGTACACACCAGCGCAACGGTGACGCTTCCACGCGCCTGTCCTCATTTAGCTGCATCTCAGGCAGTCAGTGCACTGTCGGTCGGTCTACTGTCACTTCTTGTTTCTGCCGCCGCCGCCGAGTGCAGGCAGTATTCACCCACTGGAGCATCATGAAGTCGCCTGTTTACTACACCATCAACCCGCCGCTGCCTGAAGCGTACAACAAGACTGGCTACAGTGAACTTTTTCGCCTCACCTCCAACGTTCTGCAGAACTTCTACGAGGATGGACAGAGGAATGGTCACTTTCGAGCGCCCGATTTGGCGACGCTGCTCCAGTACTGTCCTAGCGTTTGGAGCGATATCGGACTCTGCCTGGTCGGCGCGGTGATGCTCACCTTTTTCAGGGTTACTCTAGGAAACTCCTTTATGAATGTAAGTTTACACTATAACTCCATTTCTGTAATTTGTCCAACTTTTTAATTGCAAACATCTTTCTGCAGCTACTATCCAGCTATAAACTGGTCTTGCCAAAGAATCACAATCGTTTTATGGAATCATTCTATGTTGCCCTTTTCTCAGCTGTAGCTTTCACCTCCGCATTTCTCATTGAACGGCAAAATGGTTATCTCACGCATTCAGAAAGATTATGGGAGGGTAAGTGCGCTCGATAGAATTTAAAGTTCATTTCATTACTGATTTTTTGCTCCTTTTGTTCAACTAGACTTTAGCTTCGAGAACACAATTCCGACCGCCATTTGGGCGTTGTACATCTTCGAGGTGGCACACTACGTCCACTCACTTTACGCCGTTCTCTACATCAACGTGTGGAACAATGCCGACTCCATAGCCATGTTTGTGCATCATATCTTTGCCATTCTTCTCTTATCAATTTCGTACCTCACCAAAACATACCAAATGGGCAATCTCGTACTTTACTTGCACGACATCTGCGATGTTATAATGGAAGGTACCAAGTGCCTACTCAAACTCGAGCTTACTAGTAAGTGGGCCATCAGGGCGCGTGAAGTCATCAAAGTCATCTGCTTTGGGCTGCTCCTCTTCTTCTGGTTCTATTTTCGGCTGTACCTCTTCCCACTGCGAGTCATCTACCCCGGAGTGCTCTACTCAACGGCAAACACTGTCGATACTTGGTTTCCACTTAGCTTTACTCTCTTCTGCCTGCTCTGGCTCGTTTTCTTACTCAACTCATATTGGGCAATGGTACGCTAATGTGACTCTGAATTGCTACCTCTTATGCAAATTCTCTAATGCTCCAATTTATATTTCTTTAGCTTCTATTGAAAATTCTAATCAAAGCCATCTTTGAAGGCGCTGATGAAATTGAAGATCCTCGAGACGTCGAAGAGGTTGCCGAACGAGAACGACTCAAGAATACGCAAACGAAGATTAAAACTAAATCTAAAAAATCTGATTAAGCTTTGGAAAATGTGGCCAAAAAACTGTTATTTAGATTTTTTACATTGTATTAATACTGCTTGTCTCATTTTATAATAAAATTTTAAAGTTTACAAATCAGTTTTATTTAGTTTTACTGTTAATTCTTTTGTACATTGTGCAAAGTTGACCATTTGTGACAGTCGGAGTGCACGAATGACTCACCAAAAACATGCTCTGAACTTGATAACCAGTATCTTTTATGCAGTAGCTTTGAACTTTATATTCAACGTGACACTGACACTGATTATCACTGATACAATTATCATCATAATTTGAACTTAAACTATTTTGTCACGCGCAAACTTATCAATAACTTTTGACCCTCAGAAAAACCGTCAACTTGGCTATAAAAGCAGACCTTCAATTGCCACCCCTGCACCAGTCGTTCTGAGCATTTCCTTCTGTGCTGATCAAGTCTCTTTTTCCCTCAACAAGTGCACTTTTTTCCCGTTTGCAATGGCCTCCATTTCATTCCTTTTTACCCTTGTCATCCTGGCCACAACTGCCCTTGCTGCTCCCTTTGAGCCTGCCACCGGGAATACTACAGCACCGGCACTTTCATCTAACGCAACTACCTCAACCCTTCCTCCAACAACGACAAGTTTACCAGCCTTTCCAGCACTGGTCAACAGTTTCCTTCTTCAGCCACTGATCGACTTTAACAATCGAGTGTCACAGGCTGCCAACTCGATGCCTGATCAGTTCAGTGACAGCGGCAAATGTAATGTTCTCCCATTCAGAAGCTGTCTTGAAGTGACTAACTCTTTAACTTTGTTTTAGCTCTGGGTTCTGCTTTGGTGGTTCCCATTCAGTTTGGCACCAACGTCTCAAACAACCTTCTCACCAGTTTCAACTCGACTGTTCTCTCCGTTTCCAGTGCTGTTCATCCTATCATCATCAGCCCACTCTCCTGGATGGTTAATACAACGATGGGAAATATCACCCTAAACGCATTCAACTACAGCGTCACCCAGCTGGGAAATGGCATCACAGGCCTGGGCGGCTCTGTAACCAGTGCTGGTGATCGCCTGCAAAACAAGGGACACACTATCATCGATTGGGTGAAAGCACTGGATGAGGCTATGCGTCAACTGAACTCGTCAGTTTCGTTTTCCAACACCACCGACACTGTTCCCATCTTCTTCCTTAACCAGACTACCACTGCCAGCACCACTCTGCAGACTGCTGAAGGGAATAACGCCACTGGAAACTTCACAGCCGAAGGAAGCACACCACAAGCTTAAGCATTTCATCACTTTGCGGCATTCATTACTCAACACATGATCTCAATGTAGAGCTTTTAACCTTTTTTCATTGACTTGACAAGTTTCCTTTTATTGTAAATTATTTCAGTGCATTAAATTATCCGTTTGAAACACTTGAATACTTCCTTAAAAACAGCAGTTTTACAGCTTGGTTTTTTGAACTGAACTGGCTGTCTCGCAGAGTTTGCTGGTGGGGTTGCGCTCAAAGCCAGAAGCACAAACGCATGATGGCGGCGGCGGTGGAGCGCAAACTTGCTTCCCGGTGACATCAACGTAACAGCCGCCACCAACAGCTACCAAGTGTTCATTAGGTCCGCTGCAGTCTGAGAAATTGCAGAAAAAATGTTACTGTCTCTGTACTGACGGACTATTGTGGTACATTAGGCTTACTCTTCTGCGCATCGGAAATTGATCTTCCAGCTCTTACTGCAGTTACTGATTTTTCGCACTTTTTGGTAGTCGCGTTTCTTTGGTAACCAGAGGTGCACTGGCAAGTTGGTGGCTGTGCTTCAGCACATTGTTGAACTCCATCAGTGCCAATGTAGCAACCACCACCTTTGGCTACCAGCTGCTCATTCGGTCCGTTGCAGTCTGCCAAGCACGCACATTACAAGAACAAACATAATGGCAAAAAACCAGTGGTTATATTCCCCAAAACATACCATTCGCAGAGACGACAGAAACTGAACGACCTGCACGAAGTTGTGCTGAAGTATTCGATTTGTCGCACTTTTTGGTGCTGGCATTTCTCTGGAACCCGCTTTCGCATTGGCAAGTAGGCGGCTTAGGTGGAGCGCACTGCTGAACGCCGTCAGGTTTGACAAAACAGCCACCACCAGTTGCTAACAAGATTTCATTATCTCCGCATACTGTTAAAAAGCATTAATGTTTTTGTTGGTTTTGAAGTAACGCTTGCTTTGCTGATACTTTACCTGGTAATTCTGCCAGTGCTGGAGTGCTCACAATTTGACTTGGAGCAGCGATTGTTATTGAAAACAGCGAAAGTGCCAATAAAGCACGAAACATTTTTACAACTTGAGTACTTTTAGTTTGGTAGCTTGCTGTAAAAATATGTTTCTTTTTGATATTTTTGTTATCTAAGAAGAAGAATGTGCCTACATTTATATTAACTGACGGTTAATCAGTTGTGTGTGGGATACTGTTCAAGGTTTTCAAAGTTCCTGTTTATTTTTGTTAATAAAGATATTTGGTAGATATTCTCAACAGGTTTCTGTTGACAGAGATGTTTTATTAGATTTACTAGACGTGCAATTTTAAACGTGATTTTTGCATAAAGGTGCAATATTCAAGAAGAGATTTGCATCTTAATACCACTTGCCTGTCAGTTTTGTCAGTTTCTACACCTCTTGGCAAGTTTGATTTATTGAATATTTAAAAACAAAAAAATAAACAGAAATCCGACTTTATTTAAAAAATTCCATTTTAAAATAAAAATTTATGTTGAAAATAAATGAACATAATAGTTTTTTAAAAATTGTGCAATAAAAAGACACTTTTGCACTAAACTGAGTCGGCTAAAGATCAAAGAACCAATAGAAACTAAATGCAAATAATACTAAATAATACTAAATAATAAAACTATATCCGGTTAGAAAACCAACTTAGCAGTTTTTAATGTCATTTAAATTATACCTTGACAAGCTTTTATATTTATTTTTTATTTTTATTTTAGAAACAAAATGATTGGTATAATTGCAATTTTGTTGTTTTTTTTGTTAGAATTTTACGTGGGAATCAGAATTTACCGTTGGATTTTTAAAACTAAAAACCATAAATAAACATCGTAATTAACTTTTTAAAAAACTGTTTATTATCATTGCCTAACAATTAAACGTTCATCAATCGTACTTCCAGCTGAACCAGACGAACTAGTCGCGTAATAGATGAGTGCACCTTTTCATGAAAAGTGCTGACACCAAAAGACGTGATTTTCTCGGTTGAAAAACGATAAATGGTTAGCAATTAAGAAAAACGCTGATTTAAAAAACAGATATATTTAATAAAGCAAAAGGTTTAAAAGCTCAAAGTACAAATGTTTTAACTAGTTAAACGTTTTGAATTTTGCTGATTTCTTCAATCCAGTTGCGTTGATTACGTTTTTGCGATTTCTCGTCAGATGCGTCCCGTTTAAATGAGTGATAGTGTCCAATATGTCTAATTTTCTTCATATGATTGTCTGAAACGAGGTAAAAGTAGTGAAAGTTGGTAATTAAAGTCATGTACAGACTTACAATGCGTCAAGTAAATGTCAAAAGAAAGTTCGCAATTACTGCAAATCATCAGGTCCTCCTTGACTGGAAACTGATCAGGCAACACCATGTCTGTGCCAGCATCGTTTGTAGGAAATGCTTCGTGATATTTCCTATGAAGAATCGGAAAATTGCGACAATACGAAACTTCGGTGCAACTGGGATTGGCACACCTAACCGGTTCTTTTAAGAAATGGGCTGATTCTCCGTTATTTTCACCAGACGGATTAATTCTAAGATGGCAAGTATTACATTTGACGTTTTTATAAAATGCCTCAACGTCAAAGTTGTCACTTTGTAAGCATTTTGCAGCTGATTTTGTGTCAAAAAAGCAATCTTTGAATTTGAACATCTCCGAAGCATCAGTATCCACTTTCTCAGGCAAATCTCCTGGCACAGAATTATTTGAATCCTCAACATTTTCAGATTTTCTCCCATTTTTTCGATGAGCTGTGGTGGATGCCGAAATAACATTTCTCTTATATGGCGCAAGAATCTTCTTCAGTCTGTCTTCATTTTTGTAAAACTCAAGCTGAGACAATGCCTCTCCAGACACCTATAATCAAAAATATAAGATAGTTTTGGTCCTGCAAAAGATGAAAATATTTTTGATTAAAACTCACGACTAAGCCTCGGTAAGCAAATCCTGTATGACTGAGAGGACTTTTCTTGACGTTTAAAGCAATGTTAGTATGCGTTGCCTTCTCATGACTTATCAAGTCAGCGGACGAGATAAATGTAAGAGTGCACTTTTCACAAGCATATTTTTCGCCAAGATGAATATGTTGCATCATGTGGTGAAAAATCTCTCGATACAAATCATAACCATCTGATTGGCGATCAAAACTTGTGCGATAGTTAGAAAAGAATAGTCCTCGGGCATTTGGAAAGAGATGGTGACAGAGATGACAGATAGGCAGTGGATGACTCTGAAAATAAAGTTATGATTCAGAATTAGTATAAAAATATCCAGAAAAGCCTTTGACATTTAAAATACTCACTTCAACGTAGTGTGAGGCAAAATTAATTTCGATTGAACTTTTATATGGACAAACAGGACAAACATATGGCCTAAAAACAAAAATATAATTTTAAAATGTTAAATTGACTCCAAGCTTTAACTCACGTGTTTTGACAAAAGTGATGCGTTCGGAAGTGTTTAAAACGTTTTTCGGTATTTTTAAACTTTTTAATGCAAAACATGCAGAAATATCTTCCAAAACGCTTGACCTAGATAACGAAAAATGAAATTGTTAAGTTTAAATGGACTAACATTATTTTATTATTACCATCATGTAGTGATCTCGCAGGTCTATATCGGTCTTAAAACACCGATTGCAATGAGCACACCAATTGTGGTTTTCCCGCGGGAATGCTTGCTTGTCTTGAATAATGTGGGCAAAAACATGTCTCGAAAAGGATGAACTTTTTACCCAGTCCTTGCATTCAAAGCAGCGAATCGGCGGCAAAATGTTGGGCATAGAGTCACAGAACGAGTAAATTTTTTTACTTTTTTCATCAATTTCTTCAAGGGGATCAGTGGATTGTTCGCCTTTACTTTTGTTCTTATCTTTGTCACTTTTCTTTTTCTTTGAAGCAGCAGTAGTGGTCGCCTCAGAATCGGTGGTTTTAACCTTCCTGAAAAACTTTGGTCCCAAGTCACCCAAGCTAGTTGGCTCATGTTGAAAGTCCGTTTTGCGCTCAAGCGGCCAGTGTGTCGGCTTAAACTCTATGTAGGAATGTTCTTCCAAGCATATCAATCCTGTGTTGGATGTAAAACCCGAATTGAGTTTCCTTTCAATTTCACAGGCTGGCATGACTTCCTCGTGATATCCACTGGGCTGGTCAAATTTAGTTGAGGAAATGTAGGGGTAAGGCCGTAGGCGGCCTGATCTTGGCTTATAAACCACAGCAGGTAGTTTCTCGACATCTTTGTTGTTCGCAGATACATTGAGCTTACCAATACTGCCGGTGGCTGTGTTTTCGTCTAAAGTAAATTCATAATGCGGTGGACATTGTTTTGAGTGATTGACGGCGACTTCTCTTGAGGGAGCCGGTTGTTCATTGGCATTAAGTTCTTCTTCCGATTCAGAGCCCGACGCAGAGTCAGAAGGAACGAAAACCATCATTTAAAAAAGGTTGTGCTTGCTTTTTAAGATTTCAGCGAAGAATCTTGCGGACGGTTTGATTTCACAATGTGGAGCGCACATTCAACTGAAAGTTCAGTGCTTTCAAAGCACAACAAAAGTTGGTTTGCCAAAAGCGCCAAAAAAAGAGTTGTGCTCACAGATGATAGGACGCAGATTCAAACTATCCAACATCTATAAGCTGGATTCTTGTTAAAGAAAACACAATTGAAAGTGAGATGCCAAAAGACAAAAAATGGTTTCACTTTTCAATAAGCTAAGATGCAGTTGTCAAAGTAAGAATAAAGTCCTACCATAGGAAAAGATGATGCGGACGACAGAGCAGCGACAGCAGTAACAGCTGTAGCGACAGCAGTAGCGGCAGCAGCAGCAGCGCCTTCAACCGTCAGTTTTTGCCGCCTCACAGAAAAGCGTGCGTTTGTTTACGCTTGCTGTTTTCGTTGACTGTTGCGCGCGCGGCCACTTTGCATCGCTCTGTCACCTGTCTTATCTCATTCACTTCTCTCCCTCGCCAAATCATCTTATCACAACAATCGTCCACTGCCACAGATGACCTGATCACCTCTCGTTGACTGTTCACTCTCCGGTGGCATTGTCAGGGACGCCACCATCGCCGAAATGGCTTCACCTGCAGTTTCATCATCGTCCAGCGGTGACACGCCAAGCGAAATACCGTCAACACCTGAAGAAGAGCTAGAAAAACAAAGAATGGCTTTATTGTTGCAGAAGACCGATCCCCCTAAACGGGATCCAAAGAAAGTTATAAAGGAGTTTTTCGACAACGCTTATCAAACGTTTACCACTTTCGCTGACATCAATTTGCTGGTTCATAATATTGAGAGATTAACTTATCTTTCCAACAAATATCGTTCAAATTTTTGCTCCGTTTTTTGTAAATATGTCGATTTACTCAAGATTTTGCTTAGCTGGACAAACTATTCCCTCACTGATCACGAAATTAGCGAACCTCTCGATGCTGCTTTAAGTGATGTATTTTCAGGAATAAATCAGGTAACCTACCTTTTCACTTCATACTTTGAATATTGTTTTATAATTTTCTTTTTAGTTATTGTATTCCTATACTAAACATGATCTTGAGGAAATCCGTAAAAATTTTTGCGGCGTTTACACCATTGAGTATATCCTGGACACTTCATCAAAATTTCTTAACCAACTTCAATCATCAAGTGCTGCGACAGTTACAGCCCGACGAACGCTTCCCAAAGCTTTAAATGTTCTTTTTATCATTGGCTCTTACGCTCATGACTTCTTGGACCTTGACATGCTATTCCGTCATATTATTCTAATTGCAGTGCGCCTTTCATCACTAAATGTTCCTGTCGAAGACTATCCAGAGTGGGTTCAATTGCTTACCCGTTTGCATTTCTGTATGGACGCATACCAGTGGATTGAACAGCAAAACCTTCCCAAGCTGGAAGAACTGCAAGAGCTTGCTTGCAGTCTAGTCGAATTTTGCTTGGCGGATGGTTACTCGCAAGAAAATTATCCTAACACAAATGGTTTCTGTCTTTTCAGCCATTATTTGGTCAAAAGGTCTTTTAAAAAGATTACGCTAAAGTTTAATGAAAACACCAGTCAACAGCCCATCAAACGACATAATCTGTTTCAGTTTTTTCAAAAAGAAATAACTGAAGTGATGGTCAACTTTGCTATAAGAGTTTCTCATCCCCAGCCTATCGAAGTCCTTCTTCATGGCATGTCCTTGTTTAACATTCACAAACTTGTCAAAGAACTTCTGCGATGGTCGCTTCCACCTTTTCTAGTAAGACGTAATGATCAAACTGAAGCATTACTACGAGGCATTATGACCTTTACTGGCCAACCTCTTAAAACTGCCTTTGAGGTAAGTGGGAGGCAATTTTTAGTATTTTTGTCAAAATTTTATTGTTTTTTGCAATATTTCTATTTCTCTAGAACAACTTCAACGACATCCTCGTCTATATCTTCTTTGATTGCGCACACATGGGTGATCCAGTTAGGCTCACCTATGATGTTTTTGCTTTTGGCACTCGAGTTGGCGGTGAAAATCTGTTCCAGCTTTTCGACAATATTTCATTGACTGGAAGATTTGTGGACGACTGTCTGAAGCTTTATTGCGTTAATCGGAATCGTACCTTTCTCGCGGTTTCATTTATATCGAAAATGAATCCAATTGTTCACCTAGATCCTGAACAGCCTGAATCGTTTTTAAAAGTGCCCGTTGACTTTAATCCGCATTCGTCAAATTTTCGTAGTGAAATGGAATTTCGATTCGCTAACTACATTCATAATGTGGACTCTCGTGTCATGTGCAACCAAGATACGCCAGAAGATAAATTGCACTTGATTGACAGTTACGCCCAGTTGATGAAATTTGTGGGAGAAAGTTTCATCAAGAAGTTTAAAATGGAAATTTACTTTACTGTTCGAGCATTATTTGATTATTTTTCTAAGGATTATTTGAACCGACTCAACTATGTTGGCAAAATTTTGGAAGAATTGATTTGCGGTACTGAAACTTATTTTGTTCAAGCCGAGCTTCCCGCGATTTGTTGTCTCCTTGTACCGTTTGCGAAAGTGATTCCGAGGCAAAGTGTCAAGGTATGATTTTATATATTTCTAAAAAATACTTTTTCGGTATTATAATATTCAATTTGTGTAGGTTTTGGAAAAGATATTTTATTGTCACAAGTTTCCCAAGCAAGTTTATTTTCAGCTGCACTTTATGAGCTGTGCACCAAGTTTTTCGTCAATCTATGAGCTTATTCGTAAACAAACTGGTATCGGCTGCTACGACGATCAGTTACCAGTTCCGGATTTATCAGAAGACTTGAACCAGTTTGTGGATTTCATACAAGGCGATACTTTCAGCGCGAGATGTCGCGAAATCCTTTTCATATTGGACCAAGTAAACTACAATAACAATAAAGTTCAAGAGCTGGCTTTAGGTAAACTGTATGAGCTGTTCAGCTTAAATGTCGACATCTACAATCAAATTCTCTCTGCTAAGCAGCAAGAGCTAAAAATATACGAAGATTTAAGTGAGATTCCTTTGGATTTGCTTCCCGATGGGCATGATGGACCAAGTCAATATGTGCCCGAAATGTACGAGCTCTTGGCTGATATTACCACAGTTGGAAAGTTTTTTCAAACACTCATCGCTCAGCTACTTAAATGCTTAAAGTTTGTTTCACGTGAACGGGCATCAATGATTGCCAATTGCCTTGGTCTTCTTGGGGCGATTGATCCAAAATTTTTAAACATCGACAAGCCGTGTTTAAGTGAAGTTTACAAGGTAAAATCAGCCGAGTTCTTTCACTCTATTTGCTTTAAACTAATTTAATTTTAACTTGATATATTTTTTTAGATTGACAGTAACAATAGAGCTGTCAGCCAAAGCTCACAAGTTGAGCACCATGAAGTTAGCGAAACGATGTATTCTATTGATTTCTGCAATCAGCGACCATTTCGACATCAAACTCGGGAGTTTAAGCAAATAATACTTGAGAGTTTAATGAAGATAATAAGGAGTGCTGTTACTCAAGTTGATTTTACCTATGCCAGTCTCGGAATTCAAGAACTGATGAAACTTTTCACAACCGCTTCGCCAAACATGATTATCGATAATGACTTGTTGCAAAATGGAAGCGGAGAAAGTGTTAATGATGATGATTTAGAAAACTTGATCATCAAGTTATATGCCAAAGAAATACAATCTTCTGCAACAGCTCAAAAGTAAGTTTTTGAAAACTTATTCGTGTATATTGCAAGTTAATAATTTGTTTTTCATTCAAAACAAAATCAAACTTCAAAAAGAGAAATGATGGACAATCTCGCACAAGTAATGGCTCGGGAAAAAATTGAGTGCATTCGTAAAAATTATGATCTCAGCAGAGAACTTTACGACTATTTAACAAAGGTTGAAGCTAACGCTGGCGTTTACCATAGGAAACGAGCTTTTTCACGACATCCCATCACGATGGATCTGTTTTTTGAAAGTATAAGTCCAACAATGACTTACTTTGCTTTTTTGGAGTCATTTTTGAAGATGCTTTATCACTGCTTTATTTTTAAGCAATCATCTAAAAGCGATGTAGCCGACTTTGCTGCTAGTAAAGCCAGTCAACGTTTGGACTTTCATCATATTGTTTTTTCACAGTATAATACTCAAGTAAGTTTTTATATTGTTTTTACTGTTTATTGACCTGACGCTTTCTTTTTCAGTATCAATCTTCTCAAAGTTACACACAGGAGTTTAAAGAAATAATTGAAAAACTAAAGACAATTAAATCGCCTCAACTGGTGTTCGAAGTTTGCTACAAGACCATCTTCTCTGACCCTAAGTTAGCGCATATCATATTTCCTTCTCTACTTATCCTCTCGCTCAGCTACGCGGACTCAAAAACGATTGAAAAGTTTTCCACTCATTTCCGCTCAATGATTCAAAACAAGTTTCTTCTTAATCCTCAATATTTCCTTTTCGAACTCGGTCCTCAAGTTGCAGAATTGATTTGCTTTCTTTATGACTTTTTGGTAGATTTTGACAAGAGCCGCAAGAAAGCGCATTTTTTCATGGTTCGCAGTCTTGTTCTTCGCAACCGTGTCAATCGTTTCGATTCGGAATATTCAAGCGTTTCTACCTTGCTTAAAGATATAGAATTGCTTGATATGGCAAAACTTGCCTTCGCTTCAGGCTCCCATCACAAAGCCCTATCATATATCGAAAAGAAGTTTGCTGATAAGCTTGAAAAAAAGCTTTCTGATGCTGCGCTGGACGCATTTCGCCAAGAGAATTTGGAATTTATTATGCGCATATACTCTGAAATGGGCGACGAAGACTCGGTCAAAGGATGCCGGCTGATTGCCAACACTCATATGCCCACATTGGAAAGCATGCTAAGTACTGCTTTTGTAGAAAGGAACTCATTGGAGGCGCTGATGATTAGTGCTCAACTCTTGCGAAATGACAATAGGTGAGTGCCCGGGTAAAAGTACCTGCTAGAGTTAACTTAAATACTTTCTAGAACCAATCACGAATCTGGTAAACAATCGACGATGAGCGACTTTTTTGTGCAAGATAAATATTTTACAATGATGCAAGAACTTCACCTGAATCCGTCCCTTTGTGCCTCCCGTCTGATAAGCGATCTTTCTTCCCGAAGTCAGTCCTGCAAGTCAGAACTGCCTACTTTGTGGAGCTCCAAAGCGCCTATGTACATGATCGACGCCACTTGGAAGCTGAACCAATGGGAAGAAATGGACACTGTAGCCAATGCATTTCACTCTTTTGGAGGAAGTTTTAACTCGGAGCTTAGCAAACTGGAGCAGGATCGCAGTTCACAGTCCAAAAAGAAAGATAGTATTACTTTTGGCGCTGACACTGGCATGTCGGAAGCAGTTGTGCCAAGTATTGGAACAGTTTTGCATAGTTTGAAGAAAGAAGAGGCGCTGTTTGTATTTCAAAGTAAACTCGGCGATATTCGAAGCAATGTTCTGGGACATTTGAAAGCAGCCTTGCTGTCAAATCAAAGCAGCGCCTACCAACGCGCTTATTACAGCTCCATCATTCCGCTACATTTAATTCACGACGTTCAGCAATTTTCTCAAACAATTTATGAAAAGCTCATTCAGAACCACTCAGCTTTCCAAAGCGAACAGTCGAGCGCTGAAGACATTTTCCAGTGCTTCACCAAACTGAAAGCCGGATGGGAAGCCAGAAATCGTTTTGTTCCTTTGATTGCAGTCGACCACTCCAACACCATCAATCAAATAATTGACGTTCAGCGATCTTTGGTTAAGATTCTCCAGCAACATAGCATGAGGATATCACCCAACAACTCTGACCTCTACGCTATAGAGCTGTTTCGTTACTGGGCCAAAGGATTGGCTACTGAAATTAAGTGTGGCAACTTAGACCGTGCTTATGCCAACATGCTCGAAGCAACACAACTGATGACGGATCTACTGCGAAACAAAGAGCAAAGCTTACTGGACTTTTTAAGTTCAGACGAGCGAGCTGATTTTGTTTTGGACTCTGCAAAAGTTCACTGGTGTCGACGTGATGAGAGGGGTAAGCATTTACAAATGAAAATGCATAACTATAAATTGTTACAACCTTTCTCTTTTCAGCTGCTTTAAAAGTTATAAAAAATGAACTTGTGAAAAACTACTCTAAACTCGAGCAAGTATGCTTCATGGAAACGGGAAAAAGGTACCTTTCAAGTAGCTGTGATACCGAAAAGTCTGAAATTTCTAGTGCTATCGGCCTTAATGTTGAGACGATCGCGTCACGTTTCATCACTAGCGACTCTTTACTTTCAACTTCTGGGTCCAAACGTTTCAATTCCCTTCAATCTCACTCGGAAGAACTAGCTCGTGTGAACAGAGAAACCCAAAGAAACCCCAATGTGTATAGAACTTTTGGACGGTTGCAGCTTCAGTATGCGCGATACGCCGAAGAGTGTCGCCATTTTTCCACCAACTCTCTATTTGCTGTTTATAAAGCTGTGAAAATTGCCTGTCCCAATTGGGAGGAAGGCTTCTTTTCATCGGGAGAATTTATGAGCAATCTCGCCAAGGAGTACGAAAGGTCGATGGTAACGAAGATTGGCAGTGAAACTAAATGTGTAATGTGCAAGCCTGAAGAGATCCTCGATTGTAGGCATAGAATCATTATGGCATATTGTGAATCTTTGAAATATGGCAACCAATTCTTACCTATTTCATTGCCAAAGTTGCTGAATACCTGGGTTGAGTTGGGGTAAGCTCATTGAATAGTACGCACACATTTTGCATTTTAAACTTACTCATATGTTTATTCTTTTAAATCGTTTAGCTACGAAGAGCGAGAGTTTTTAAGCAACAACCCTTCTCCATTTTTGTACAACATTGTTCATTCTGGAGTCCCCAATCGCCTAAAAGAGCACTACAAGCGAGCAATTGAACTGTCGACGGAACATATCGTTGGCCTAACTCGAGTGGCCAATAATGCCATCTTTCTGTATGCTGTCGACACGTTGATTACTCACCTCATGCATCCGAACAATGACATCGCTCGCTGCATTAAGAATATACTTACTGCTCTGTGCGTTGATTTTCCTCACCACATGGCTTGGCATCTTTCGAGATCATCAACGCAGAACAACCGGCGAGGATTTGTGGTTAAAGAAATTCTAAACAAAGCAGCATCTCAGGAAAAAACCACTGGAATTGACTTGGTGAAATTTAATTTTTCCTTTCGTAATTTTGCTGGCCACCTCAACGAGTTATCTCGATTCAAGCCTACAAAGTCTCAAAACTCAAAACCTAATGATGCTTCGATTAATTACGAATTTTCTCTTCGGCGTGCGGTTCCCGCTTTAGCCATAACTATGGAGTCAGCTAGTTTTAAATTCGTAATGCCCTTCAACAAGTTGCTTATGCCATCACTGCTGAATTTGGAACGCTTGAAATCCACGAAGGATTTCAATTTTTTCTTCAGTGGCTTTTTTATTGAAAAGTTTAAAGACCAAGTTCAGACGATGAAATCGCTGCAGTTGCCGAAAAAGATAACCTGTGTCTGTCAGGATGGCGTGAATCGGATATTACTTTGCAAGTCATCTGACGATCTACGCAAGGACCGTTGCTTTCTCAACTTTGCTAATTTGTTCAACCAGGCTTATGGTGGGGAGATACCGAGAGTTGACTCAATGCGTCGAAATGCTGAAGAGCTGCAAATCGATAACTTGACGGAGGAGAAGATTATAGCAAAAAGACGACTTAATCCGCTGAAGGTTCAAACTTACTTTGCCTGTCCACTCAGTGATAGCTATGGCGTTATTGAATGGATTCCTGGATTAACGCCAATGAAAGTGATCGTCGAAGAGCAATACATCAGGTAAATCGTAGCTATGCGCCCATCTGCTTAACCGCTTCATATTGCTCATTTCTTTTATCTTTTTTTAGAACTCGTTTGAGCAAACTTTGTTATTATACGGCAAGAAATAATTTCACTGCACACATTGTGCGGCATAACTCCAAACCGAACAAAGAAAAGCGAATTGAAATCTACCTCAAATCTTTGCCCTCATTCAAGCCGTCAGTTTTGCATTTGTGGTTTCAAACGCAATTCGCCGATGCGTACTCTTGGGCAATGGCAAAACAAAATTTCACTCGCACTTCGGCGGCCTATTCGGTGCTTGGCTACATTCTCGGCTTGGGTGACCGACATTCGGAGAATTTGCTCTTTGACCCTGCAACAGGTGAAATGGTTCAAGTCGATTTTAACTGTCTTTTCAATCGTGGCGAAGACTTTATTGTCCCAGAATGTGTTCCATTTCGAATGACACATAATATGGAGACAGCTATGGGTGTCATTGGCTATGAAGGGCAATTTCGTCACACCGCTGAAGATGTTCTGCTAGTTCTGAGGCAGTATCGGAAACTGTTTGCCAAATATGTGACACAGTTTATTTATGATCCACTAGCAGAGTGGATTGAAAACCATACACGCAATGATCAGGTTTGTTTTTCATTTTTCTTAAATTGAAATGTTTTTAACCTTTATAGTTTAGGCTGAAAAGTCAATATTTTGCGTTGAAGCTCGACTTTCCGGTTTCGTTTCAAGAACAAAGGCAAATTTGTACAGAGGAAGACAAGTGTCCGTTATTGGGCAAATTGATCATATCATTAAGGTAGCATTTTGTACTCATTTATATTTTTACTTGTTTACAAAACATTTTTTTATTTTTAGGAGGCTGCGAACCCCAACAATCTTGGTGCAATGTATCAGGGCTGGGCCGCATATATTTGATTGAAAAATGTCACCTCGTCTCATCTCATCAAATATAGTCATCATTTTATTTGATTATTTAACCCTTTCATTTATTTTAGCCAAGAGAGTGGTCAAGAGTCGTAATAGATTACGGGTTTTCAACTTATTTTCACTTTATTTGACAGTATTTCAAAATTAAAAATGTCATTGCCATTTCAGTTTTTTAAGTGAACTATTTTTATTATTTGCAAACAAAATTAATGTTTCTGATGTTACAGATTTTCTTTCAATCTTTCTATCGCAACGCTCAAGGACTACTCTATTTTGTGTAAGAAAACATTTAATAAAGATATATAAATTACCAAAAGTTTCACCAATTTTCAGCTGTTTTTTCTAGGCGATGCAAGTGACCTTCTGAGTATTCAACAAGCATTAGCATGTTTGAATAAGTTAAAAACTATTGCGTTACTACTACTGACACAAAGTCTACCTATGGTGAGATTTTTCGTCATTAATTATGCATTATCAAATATATTTTTATTGGCTCGTAAGCGTATATTCGCGCTAATTAAATTGATTTTTTGCCTTCGGCAACAAGTAAGGTGAGTTAAATACACCGCTCAGATTAGCGCTGTCTTAGTGCTCTTTTAGTACTGCTAATCACGCGTTCACGCAAATGTTCACATTTCTAATTTTTTTCAAATGTAGATATTTGTTTGATTTTATATGCAACTTAGATAGATCTTTTGACCAAACGGCATTATTATCAGTTCAATCTTCTTTTTGTATAACTTTCACTCAGTTTTCTTCACTTTTATTGCCTTTAAAATCTTTTTGTTACCTTTTCGTTTGTTTATTTACTTGAGTAAAGATTTAACTTGAGATAAGAAAAAGAGGTGAATGACGTCAAATAGAAAATTCTGTACTTACATAACCTTGTGGCATCAGTTTCTTGTACTATAAATTAAAAACTTACCTTCATAAGGCAACCCCTAACGTAACAAAGTTGGGCCGACTAAATTGTTAATTTAAATTCATATAAATTTGCAGACACTTCCACAACCCTACTAGACAAAACGAGTTTGGTCGTCCAAAACTCGATTATCTGTTTAAGTAAAAGTTTAATGACTTTTGCATCCAATTCATGAGCAACTCTGGTAATATCGGCCAATTAAATGTGTCCGGACAGTGTCGCAATACGGGTTTTTCAGACGCGGGAAAACGCGGGGACATTCACTGCGAAAACGATTGTGGGCAATGAGAATATTGTTGAAATACAGGGTGAATCATGATATGTAAAGGAGGCGGTCGTTGAAGCAAAATTTAAGTAGTGGTCAGAGGTGGAAAAGAGGTAAATGGCATCGCAAACCTGTTGATCACAAAGCAAAAAAATAACTTTAATTTTGGTATAAAAACTCAATGTCAATTCCGGTAATCAGGATTGTCCTTCCACTGACTGACTAAAAATACACTCCTGTCCTGTACCAAACCTGCTCTATACTACTCCTAAGCCTTGTGTATTTAATTAACTTGAATGCTTGTACATCAGCAAATAATAATGTTTGTTTGTGCCATTTCTGCATAAATAATGAACAAGTTTACTAGTGAAGTGTTTTTATCAAAAACAACATCAGCAACTACAATGTGAAAACTGACAACTTTGTGCTTCATTTGAAAATAATCAATAATGGCAATTAATAGATTTGTAAACATCTTATCTGTCTTAGCCAGCTGTGTTACTGCCCACCGTTCAATCAAATTCACAGAAATAAAATAAAAAAGTAATCCTTGACCATAAATGAGCAAGTGTCACTTGCGCAACACACGGCAAAACTGCAGCAGCTCTAAAAATTTGGAAAAATTTAATATTTAAAATGCCGGAAAATGACAGGACAATGACGCTTTAGCAGAGGAAATCCTAGTACAGGACATCCATTAGACAACAATCGCGATAATAATGCAATGGGAGGATACAGTGTATGGACTCAATTCGGTAGTTCCAGTGAACACTCTCAAACAAAGCATTATGTGCTCGCTCAACTGTTGCTTAAAATTAGTTACTTCAATTCATAATGAGTTTGTAAAACAATTGAATGCTTTTTCAGATGAATGATAAACAACAAACAACTCAATACAATAAAACTTTGACAAATAAAGTTCTAGTCTCTGAATTAAAAAAAACTTTCCTAAAGTTATGCGTCAGATAATCATCGTTTTCCACCAAAAACAACGTCGTTTCATGTGATTAAAAATACGTTTTTTCTCTCCAATACTTGCGTCAACCCTCCTAACATACTGTCTCATTAATTAAATCTTTCAAATTAATTCTAAAACGATTTGAAATAATCAAGTGGTATTCGTTTTGTGATCAATTCGCTCCACGCAGCTACCTTAGAGGCTTTTTTACGTCACACAAACCATTTCGTGGAGCGCCTCAGAGTCGTTGCCGCCACTTGTCGTCATCAGCATTTCACTGGTGAGTCAGTGTTTCTCCTAATGACCAGTGATAACTGAAGAAAACTTTCTTCAGGAGTTATTGCTTCTACTTGTACTCTTTCTCTCTCTCTCTCTCTCTCTCTCTCTCTCTCTCTCTCTCTCTCTCTC
>JAALOO010000426.1_pt1 | contig 37870 bp, 50 predicted proteins | sample 7257641 | NCBI WGS metagenome assembly JAALOO01 (sample SAMN14085613, study PRJNA598686) | mite metagenome | biome: ENVO:01001000; feature: ENVO:01001002; material: ENVO:01001226; isolation source: single female mite from University of Michigan culture on fish food culture... ...
TGATAAAAACTTAGAACTTTTACAACAATACCCCTGTACACTAAAAACATGCCGATTTTTGACTAGAGTTAGTTTGTTCCACAACTCACCTATCACTGAAACGAACGCAGCCTAACCAGGTAAAGTAGATACAATTCACAAGCAGCTGCCCAATGACAACCAGTCGCAAAGTCCAGCAGGCATTTAGAGTGAGAACACGAACTTGAATGGGATTTTGCTTTTCAAAACCAAGTGTTTTAAGACGCTTGATCTCTTGAGTTTGAAAGTTCTCTTCCGATTCGTATTCTGTTGCGAAAGATTGAAAAATATTTTTTTCTATTGAGTTTACACTTTTCTGCATTTTACAAAATGCACATGTTAAAATGCGTGAACGATTAAATACTGAGCAAAAGTTCTAACATTTAAACAATTCAGTATAAAAATGCGTAGTTTTATTTGTAGTTTGTTCTAATTAGAATTATCACTCATTTTAGCGTTTTTTGCCGGGAACCTTTTATTCCCGAGTATCTTTGGCCTAGTTGTTTGCGAGTACCACTGTTGGACTCGCAGTGCTTTGATACGGGTATCCAGCTACTTTTTGTGTCATGTTTTTGTGGCATGTTTGCCAACTTGGCAACGTTTGGCCATTTACTTGGGTGAAATCACACTGGTCAATGATAATTCAAATATTTATCTTTTCAGCGAAACTTTTTACTGATACACACTTTTTAAAAGTTTTACTCAGGAGACCATTAAATGCGATAATCCTAATCCCAAGGCCCGATTGCCTGAAAAATTTTTGTTGTGATAAACTTAATTTTTGTTGGTTTTTCTCCAAGTATAAAAGGTCATTTTTAGTCAGTTTTTTTTGGAATCATTTCAGCGATAGGCATCACCTGTTGCAGACGTGCATGCTACCTTAATCCAGTGCCGTTTTTTGCGAGTTGCTCTTTTCAGTGCGATCCCGCCCTTGAAGAAATTCTCCGAGGACGCCAGTGTAGCTGCAGTCACATGTGCGCCTAGCTGCACGTGCCAGTTACTTTTTGCAGCCTGTTGATCACCGCCTTTTCCAAAACACTCAATTTCCGCCATGAAAGATTCGCTGCGTTCCATCGTTCGCCGCCTGTACGAGTGCAACGCCCTCAAGTTTGGCCGCTTTACCCTCAAATCGGGCATTGAATCGCCCATCTACATTGACCTTCGCGTGATCATCTCCCAGCCCGTTTTGCTGATTGACATTTGCAAGGAGCTTCACCACGTGATTGTCGGCAGCGGGGCCATGTATGATGTCATCTGCGGCGTGCCGTACACGGCTCTGACGCTGGCCACGTCAATCAGCACTCTTTACCCACTCAGTTCGCCAATGGTGATGCGACGAAAGGAGATGAAAAACTATGGCACAAAGCAGCTGCTGGAGGGCATCTACCAGCCGGGACAGAATGCACTCATCATTGAGGACCTCATCAGCTCGGGCACTTCCATTCTCGAGACGGCCCTCGTTATCCAAGCAGCCGGTCTCCACGTGTCGGACGCTGTCGTCTTTATCGACCGTGAGCAGAATGGCATCCGCAACCTCGAGTCGTACAATATCAACGTGCACTCGGTGGTCACGCTGAGCGAGGTGATGCACTTTCTCAACGAGTCGGGCTTCCTGCCTGACCAGCAGTTGTCCCAGGCAATGGACTGGGTTCGCGCCAATCCATGTCACATTTCACAAGTTGTCAAGAATGACGTTGAGCTGGCCAAACTGGAAAAACCCAAGCCCCTCTGTCACGCTGCTCGAGGTCGATTGGCCACACACCAGCTGACAAAACGACTTTTTAGTCTCATGGAGCAAAAAAAGAGCAACCTCTGCGTCTCTGCCGACCTGACCAGCGCAGCAGACATTCTCAAGTTGGCCGACCTGGTTGGCCCGTACATTGTCATGCTAAAGACGCACGTTGACATTATCGAGGACTTTTCACAGGATTTTGTGCATCAACTCTCCCAGCTGTCTGCCAAGCACGATTTTGTGCTCTTTGAAGACCGCAAGTTTGCCGACATTGGAAACACTGTCGCTCTGCAGTACTCAAAAGGCGTCTTTCACATTGCTGACTGGGCCCACCTGGTCAACGCACACCTTTCACCGGGTCCAGCGCTGGTACAGGCGTTGAAGGCAGAAGCCGCCAAGCAGAGTGAACCTCGAGGCTGCATTCTGATTGCCCAGCTAAGCTCAGAGGGCAACCTGGTGCCGCCCGAGTATGCCCGAGAAGCCTACAAGTGGGCCAACCAACAGGCCGACTTTGTCATTGGCTTTATCAGTCAGAAAAAGATTACACATGACCCAACGCTGCTGTGCTTTACTCCAGGCGTCAAGATTGTGGCTAGTGATGGCCAGGCTGGTGGTGACGGTCTCGGTCAGCAGTACAACAGCCCTGAACATGCCATCATCAACAATGGCGCAGACGTCATCATTGTGGGACGAGGCATCATTTCGCTCCTAGACAAGCCAGATGAGCTGATTTCTACTGCAGATTTGTACCGAAAGCGAGGATATAATGCTTACCTCGAGACTCTGGAAAATTGATAATCTTGTTGTCGTTTGAGCAAGCACAAACAAAAGTGTACTCAATTAATAAAAAATCAATCGAAACTAGTGCTGACTGAGCACATTTTGTTTGTAGTACGACACTACGACGTATCCTTTTGCTATGCGGCAGCACAATCATCCAGTTTGCTAGCTGGTGCTATACAACTTTTTTTTCATTTCACAAATCAAGATTGTCTACAATCTTGTTACCAATCTTGCTAAAAATGCGATTCTTCTTGTCCCTTGGGCCTCCTGCAGTTTGCTACCCTCCCAGGTACCGATGCTACTGCCGAGGCCGCCTCTTTATGTGCTCGATTTTTTGCCGTCGATGCCGTGGTGTGCCACTTGTTATCGTTGGACAGCCCGTAATGGGGCCCACAGTGGTCATCAACAGCAGCCCTTGTACAACCACAACCACAACGGTTTGCAGGTGCTGAGTATGCTGGCGAATTTGATTTGACGCATTTAATTTGTGTTTTTTTTTCAGATATTGATTTTACTTTGGTGAACCAACTTGATGTGATCTACTTTTTGTAACAAAAATTCGAATAAAAAATTCCAAATAATTCAAATTTACAAATATAATCAACAACAAGTAAACGTTTTCTTCACTTGAACTAGTGCCCAACTTGCGTGTTATTGTTTTTAAACTCCACCTTGTCCAGTTTTGCCAATTCCCATGACCACCCCAAGCCGCCAAGACAGTCCGCCGCCGGGCAACCCGGCCCCTTCCTCAGTGAGCGACTCGATCAAGGAGTTTGCTGCCAAGCTATTCAAAGTTTTTGCCAGTCGTCACCAGACCGACTCGAAAAACATGTGCTTCTCACCGCTTGAAGTGTTCAACTCACTGGTCATGATACTCGTCGGCGCCAAAGGCACCTCGGAGGCTCAGCTCGAAGAGACACTCTGTCTGCGCAACTTCAACTGCCAGGCCAAGTTTCAGGAGCTGATGGACCTGCGCGAGTGGATCATCAAGAGTAACCACGACATTATGGTTTACGGAACCTTTATCTACATTGATGACCGCGTCCAGATTCAGCCCAGCTACCTGTCCAAGCTCAAGGACATTTTTGAAATTAAACCAAAACGCGTTAATTTCAGCAACCTCGAAGAGGCTGTCAAGATTATCAACAAGGACGCCCATGAGATTACCGATGGCGTCATTCGCAATGTCATTTGCATGAACGACCTCAAGGGTGACCCCAATGTGCGCCTGGTCATTTCCAATGCCATCTTTTTTCGCGGGTACTGGCACTTTAAATTTGGAGACATTCACAAGGAGGACTTTATCTATTCAAAGGGCACCAAGTCTGCCAAGGTGGACATGATGTCTCACGTCGGCTATCACCGCTTTTTTCGTTGTGAGGAGCTAAAAGTGCAAGCAGTCTCTATTGCGTACGCTACCAGTGAGATTCGCATGGTCATTCTGCTGCCTGATGAAATCAACAGCGAGGTCATTTACCTCATTGACAAGCTGAGTGCCCTCAAAATGACCGAACTTTTCGGACAGCTGCAGTCACGCCCCAAATCGCTCACCGAGCTGATTATTCCTCGTTTCGCTCTGGACGCTCACAAAGTGTCACTGCAGCGATCGGTAAAGCAGATGGGCGCCAAGTCCATCTACGACAATGATGCCGCTCAGCTGACTGGCATTGCCAGCGACCGCGTTCACCTCACCAAGCTCGTCCACAAGGCCTTTATTCTGGTGGATGAGCGTGGCTCACACACTTCTTCGGCTCGCCAGGAGGAGAGTCTTTTTAAGGAGTCGCTCAGTCTCTCTGACCAGGCTCTTTCACCGGTGGTTTTCAAGGCGAACCACCCCTTTGTCTTTGTCATTCTCGACAAGGACACGGGCGTCATTTGCTTCATGGGCGTCGTCGCTGATCCACGCGAAATGCTCGAAGTGGTCAACGAAAAAGACCTCAGTCGGGAGGAGATTCAGAAGCTTCTCGTCGAAGAGGACAGCGACTGGACCTCGGAGAGCGATGGAGGCAGCAGCGCCGAGCCGGATGACTACTGAAAACACGGTCAACTTGGGGAGCCACTCTTCCTACCTCATTTTGCCAATTCATCTAATCTTTTCATTTTTGTTTTTACAATTTGTTCAAAAAATTGTCAACAATTGGATATTTGGCTTTTTCATACACTATATACCCAACTAAATTTAAAACAATTTTATTAAAAACAGTTAATTTTACAGTTATTTCTTTATCCACTCAGTTTCCAGCAACCGCTCAATTTCCTTACAAGCTTGAGCTTTGCTATTATCCTCCTTGATTCTTTTGGCAACATTTGTCAGTTTTTCCTGCAGTAAATCATCGTTAATTAGCTTATCAATTGCATTCAGTAGGGCGTTCTCTTCAAAGTTGACCTCCATTCGTAAACCGAATCCCTTCTCCTGAATGCGTTGACTGTTGTCAATTTGATCAGAGAACAAAGGAAGCACAATGATTGGTTTTCCAAAGCACACACTTTCACAGACAGTGTTGTTCCCTCCATGGGAAATGACCAGTTGGCAGAGCGGCAGAATTCGAGTTTGTGGCAAGAAGGCCTCTCCCCAGCAGTTGTCTGGCAGTGAATACTCATCAGCGCGAACTCCTTTTGAAACGATGCACTTGTATTTGGTTTTCTCAATTACGCGCAAAATTCGTTTCATCAGATTGATTTCAACTATAGAAAAAAAATTTCCGTTAAGCATTTATAGAAATTCAACCAAACTACACTTACTGCTCCCCATCGAGCCCATTGATAGGTAAATAATCTTTCCAGGTTTTTTCACAAATGATTCAGGAAGCTCAAATGTAGTGTCAAAAGTACTGTTTTCCCTGCAAAAAGCATCAACGCGAATGGTTTTGGGTGGGATGGGGACAATGTCGTCGTAGTCCAACTCCTTTGGAAAACCGTACAAATTGAGGTAGGGGCTTTTGTGAAAAAAATGTTGCGCTCTATAGTTGCTTCATGAGCAGTTGGAGTGTAGTTAAAGTGCTGGTACAGTTTTGTTTGATAGTGTTGAAATGGTTCACGAAGTGTTTTGTTGACTGCAGCAAAGAATTCATCCCACGTTGATGGGTCACTACCTGTGTGATATCCAGATCCGTAAGGTGGCAGTTTTGGAGAATTGTACAGTCCGAGAGGATTACTTGAGTACAAATGAATCCACGGAATTTTTGACTTTAATACCGCAGGCGGAACTACAAAAAACATTTTGTCATTAACTTATTTTTCAAATTAAATTACAATATACCTAAAAAGTGATCGAGAATAAAGCAATCGGGTTTCTCTTCGAAAATGGCCTGCTCAATTTGTGGATTAAAGTCCACTGTCGAGTCGTAAAGATTAATCATAAATGAATGATCTTCACTGTAATCTTGAATCTTTTGCAATGGTGTTTTGCCGTTTAAAAGGTCCATTTTAAGAATCATTTCAGCAAACACTTTTACTGGGTTAACTGTAGCTTCTTTTTTCTTTAAAGTAGACCGCGTCAAAATCTTTTCAGTTAGGCCATACTTGGAAAACTGTCCTTGACTGGCCATGTTTACCAAAACTACCACTTTGTGACCACGAGACAGTAAGGCTTGGCTAAAACCAATGAGAGCATTGATGTGGCCACTGCCATCGAGGCAATGAACAAAAAATTTGCGGCTATTTTGAAATGACATTTTTTTCAAAAAAAATTTTTGTTAATTAATTGTGATAGTTAACACATTGCATCTGCCTAACAAATTGCAAATTTATATACAGACAAAAATGTACTTTATTTGTCAGTTAGGGTTGCACTCAGAGTTGTCTAATCAAGTTAAAGATGATGCTTACATGACAAATGGCTTACATTTTTTAGTTGCAAAACTCGATCATTTATTTACATTGACATACAAAGATGAGCAAGTAGAGAAACTTTTGAATCAAAACCACAAAAATTTGGTAATATTTGTCTACATTTAAGAATAATTATAAACTGTCTTGCTTGTTACAAACTGCTTACATTTTATAAATATACTGAATACAGTTTTTCTCCGTTTTTGTTTTACAATGTACCATTTTAATAACAAAAGTATTGCAATATTGCCTCAAAACTTTAATGTTTGTTAATAGTTGCTCACAGTACCAAGTTTCATTTGTTGGCGACTTTAGATTTCTTTTTGCTTTTCCTTCCTTTGTTTTTTGAGCAATTGCACTTTTGATTACAGTTGTGGTCGTATTGCTTTGCAAAGTTGTCTATTCGCAAGTTGAGAGCTTTCACCACGTAGCTGGCCATTTTAGGCTGTTGCTGCTGCAGTTCGACCATATTTGTCTTTTTGGTGCTTTTAGGTCGAGCTGATTTGACCTGTTGAGAAGAAGCTTTCGTTTTCTTTGACACTGCTCGTTCCTTTAAGGTTTTCTGCTGTGTTGCACTTTTCTTGTTTTTAACAGGGTTGTTCTTGCTAACCACATTTTTGTCTTCTTGATCACAGGTACCATTTGCAGGTGATCCTGGTGATGTACTACCGACCACCTTCATATCACGATGAAATACTGGAACATAGTCAGGTGGTGCAATCAAAATCGTTTCTTCTGTTGGTATTCGAGACGGCAAACAGCTGCCTTTCTTTGCCGCCCCTTTATTTGACTTTTTTGTCTTGCTCTCTTTGATCGCGTCAGTGGATTTTTGGGTTTTACTTATGCTCTTGCTGCTTGCTGGTTTTGAAAAACTTGACTTTTTACTCTTGTCACCCATTAGTCAGGAAAGGTTAAACTGGTTTGAACAAACTTTAAAAACAATGTGACGGTTGTTTAATCAGGTAACAAACAATTCTAAAATAGCGGCTAAATTCTAAATCAGTACTTTTATTGAACAAGACACATTGTCGGAACATATAAAGGCTTTTTTAATGATCGTAAATCTTGAAAATCTACGTCGGTTGGTGGATACTTAAACGGAATTTCTCCAAAATTGTAGTAGCATTGCTGGTACACTGATAGTTTGACAGAGGGAAAGTATGGTGTGTTTTCACTTGCAACAAGTGATTTTAAATTGGACGCACCTGGCAAACCTGACGTGGTAATCTCATGTTCAATAGGGTCGCCGTAATTACATAGAATACAACTCTATCTTGTTCTCGTGTTCCAATATCAATCAAATCAACAGCCAATTACATCGCCTGTTTTCCACTTTTTTAGTGTTGGCATTGTTTCAAGAACAGACATTTTTTCATCATTTTGAACCACTACTCTGTTATAGCCATCGAATCCGATAAACGTTATTTTTCTATGACAACATGAGGAACTATTTAGTGTTCCCCATCCTAGAAACATTTGTCCGTCAGTTAGCAGAAGAACTTCGTAATAGAAAATTCCTTTAGAAATAAGAAACTCGTTCATGTGAACTTCGTTCCATCCGTAGTCACTTCGAATAGATAGGTTGCTACTAAAACGCTTCAGTTGTTTTGCTTTTTGAGGGTCATTGCTAGCTGCATCGTGAAGAAGTTGCTCGAGAAAAAGGCAAGCACAGAAAGATACTTGAAATGTGAAATAATCAAAGTCATCGTGGAACAGTTTCAAGTCAATGTCAGGAGTGCACTGAAACTTCAAAAGCACGTTTAGTGTTTCTCTCAGTCGAGCATTTTTGCGCAGTGTACTTAAAGTCGATTTTTCAACAGCTAGGTTTTCGAGCGTGATAATGGCAAATAGTCTTGATTGAGCATCCTGTGATTCAACAAGTATTTGAACAAGAAAAGAGTTTAAGTTTTGGTAAAATTGTAAGCGAGTTTGGGAATCAGCGATATTGACGGCAAACATGGAGGCGACAATGCAGAGATTGCGATGTTTAAGAATGTCTTTACAGTCAAAGTAGTATTTTAAAAGATCAAATAGTTCATCTTTTTGATGGGAATAGAAAATCTGATTGATAGACTCAAAGTGATCGAGAATGGCAATAATGACGTGCTGAATTTTTGACTCGCTGCTAATGCTGTACAAAATGGTAGAACCTAGTTGATCGATAATTGCCTGAATTAGTCGGAGAACTCGCGATGAAGTTTCTTTTTCTTGAGTACTGTCCAGAAAAGATTTAAATTTGCAAAACAATGGTGAGTTTTTTGCCGAGTATGTGTCATTCTTTAAAACGGAACATTCGAGCGCATTGAGAAATTCCTCAAACTGCAATTGCAATTCATCGGTGAAACGCATAACGGAAAGATTCTTAATAAAACATTAACTTTGGATATGGACTGAAAACAAAATAGTGATTCAGCAATTGGCATAATGCCTAAACAACTACCGTTGCCTTAGTAACCAGAGATAAGCTCATTTTTGATAAACGTTTCCAAACATATCAATACGTATTTGAATTTTTATAGCATATTTAATCAAGTATTGACCATTTTGCAAGAATTTTGGTAGAAAATCAAAAGAAAGCACACATCCTAGTACATTATTGCGTTGATGCGCCTAGCATACTAATGTGAAGCATCGTTCTGATTACTGATTACTTTTATCGTGAGCAGAATTACCCTGAGTAAGGAAATCAAGTAAAAAGAGCAGTAATAAATGCGCAGTCACCTGACTGTTTCAGTTGTTATCCGTCAAATGCTCTTTGGCATCGTGATTGATCACTCGCTAGAGTCGTTGAACATTAACAAGCAAACTGCTAAAAGTCCTCATTTTTATCTAGCATCTGTCAATCATTCGGTCTCATCGTCTGTCAATAAAACGAAGCGCTAGCAGTGTTAAACTGCCGGTTTTGGCAGTTTGAGCCTCATATAAAAGCAGATGTACACGACTATTTAATCTTTTGTTTGAAATACTATATTACTTCAAAATGCAGCCACAAATGTTTTATGTTTTTCTAGTTTTGTGGGTATTTGTGGCAAGTGTTTCAGCCAGCTGTCGTTATGATTCAGATTGTGGCCCAGCTGCCAGTGGCTCAAAGTGCTCAGAAAATGGTGTCTGCCTGGTGCCGGCAGAATGTCAAAGACATCGCGACTGCCTTCGAAAAGGTTAGTTTTACTGGATTTATTTGCTAATCTAAATTTATTGTTTAAACAGGCCTTTACTACAAATGCGAAAATCTTCACTGTGTAGTGTCAAAGGTAAAAAACTTCATTTGCTTGTTTATGCTCTTTTAATTAATTTTTATAACTTTTAGCATAAAATTTGCCGATCTGATGAAGTAAGAGAATTTTTGCGATTGCAGAAATACTAATTAATTTACTTTTAATAGGACTGCAAGAAAAATCTGATCAACACCAAATGCATTAATGGTAATTTAATTGAACACTAAATTTAGCTAGTTAATCACAACCATTTTCATTCTTAGACGGATGCACAAACACCATTTTTAGTTAAATCTCAGGTTTTATCAACAAGTCCATTGTATTACCACAAATCTACATTATTTGTTGCCTAAATCTGTATTCATATTGCAGTTTTGAATGCAACATCATGGTAGTAACCTGGAGCGTGACAAGTACATTTTTTCAATAACATGTCGACAAATAAACATTTGTTAACGCATTACTGGAAACTCCAAAAGAGATTATCAATTCAATAAAACTTTTGAGTGACATTATTCAAACTGACAATCGACAATGATCGACAAAAAGCTTGCGCAGTTATCGACCACTAGAACGGCAATCGCTGAAATAATCGCCGTGTTACCTGCCTGAATAGCATTTTTTGTTGTTGCCATGTGCTAAAATTCCATAGAATTAGCAAGTGGCGCAGTTGGACACAGAAACAAACCCCCCGTTTTAGGCGGACAGTCCGATAAGGTAGCTTTGTGACGAGGCACTTTCCTCTTTCTTTCTTCACTGCTCATCATGCGTATCACCAACGTTCAATTTGTTGGCAGCCTGTGCCACTACCACAGCAACCACTTGCTGCTCAGGCGGTATGATTGCCTAGCCTTACATTTGTACATAAACACGAGTTATTTACAAACTAGCCAAGTTGAGCTGATGCAAACCAAATTATTCCTTACTTGCCTCGGTGTCTCTGATTGACTGCTTATCCCTTTCACCCGAAATTAACAATGCGGTTCATTCTTTTAACCTTTGCCACACTCCTCCTGGCCACCACTTTCCTTGCCACCGAGTGCTGTGTTTACAATTCGGAATGCAACAAACAGTCCCGATGCATCAGTGGTGTGTGTGTCCCTGAAGAGTGCCGGGTCAACATAGATTGCATTTCCAGAGGACTCTACTTTAAATGCAAAGACTCAAGATGTGTAGCAGACAAGTACAAACTGTGTCGATCTAATGCTGACTGTGTGAAAAACCTCACCCGAAAATCTTGCAAAAACTACAAGTGTGCATAAAAACTAAAGCAATTTTGAAAAACAATTTCTGGAATGTACTCAACACATTTTATAAAAAATAAAATTTTTTTGTAAAAATAAAACAAAATAAAAGTTTAACCAATAGGGATAGAACACCTGAAAATATAATGTTTAGAAAGGTGCAAACTGCATGAACCAATCTAACCTGTCTTGTTTGCACTTCCTGTTGACCATGTTACTTTCCAAAAGAAGACAAAAAATGTTAGTTTTGTTTGCAGTTAACGTTTTTGTCTTACCCTGAACAGTCTTTGTCGGAAAGGCAGATTTTATGTTTAGACTTGATGCATTCATTTTGCTTGTTACATTCACTATACTTTCCGTGGTTTTTTAGACAATCCCGGTGGCGTTGACATTCAATTTTGGCAGTGCTAACGCATAGTCCATTTACACATTGAACCTGTTTAGAGCCACAATCAGAATCATAACTAAAAGTCATGTTTAGATATCAACTTTTGTAAATAAATTTTAAAAAATCTCGATAACATACCGACAAACAGCAGAAACTGCGGCAAACAAGAAAAATGCCAAGACCAAGTTTTGACACAAAAGTTGCGCGTTCATTTTTGTTTAAAATCCCTCAAATTAAAAATTAAAACTGCATTTTTCTTCAGCCTCTTTTTAAGCAATTTAAATGCATTAAATTTTTTCTTCAGTGATTCATCCGCTCCAGCTAGTCATGCACTTTTGATACCAAATTAAGCGTCACAATGCAATCAAGGGCATTTTTGCCAAAAAAATCAATGATTGTGCACATTCTAGAAAATTTATCAGCAATTACCACTGCTGACAAACTTGTGGTGATTATCTATTTGGCATAAAAGATGCAAAACAAAAACATTTTCAGTCCTTTTTTGGTCTAAGTTGACACACTTGCAAAGGTGATGATATTTCAAATATTTGAAACCCATTACATTGTTCATGAACGGTAGTTTGTTTTGATTTTTTAAAGCCAAACTGTTTAGCCAAACACGTGATTCCAAAGTACATTCAAGTACGTTGCGATATCAGATATCAAATGCTGCACATTTCTGATCTATCTTTGCTTTCTTCATAGACTGTTTTTAAAAATGTACTTTTTTTATCACTCGTCAAATTATAAATAGTCACTAGCGCATTGCCAGTGTAATTCAAATTTGACATGTTTAAAAACTGGGCCAAGAATCTCATCAATAAACTCTACTCCAAGCCCTATCTTTTAGTGACCAATACCGCCACCGGTGTGGTCTCCATTTCAATCGGCGATGTTTTACAGCAAAACCTGGAACACGCCTTATCAAAAGATGAATCAACTTTGCACACACAACAAAACAGTTGTGAGCAGTCAAGTAAACCAGTGTGGGACTCTCAAAGAACAAGAAACATGATGTTGGCCGGTGTTTACTTTTCTGCGTTTGGCCACTTTTGGTACTCGTTCCTAGACCGTCGTTTTCCTCCAAAATCTCCAAGTGCTGTTAGGAAGAAGCTCATTGCTGAAGTAGCAATGGGTCCGCCTCTTGTTTCCAGTGTTTTCTTCATTGTAGGCTCTCTAAAGGGACACAGTCTACTGCAATCATGGGAGTACATTAAATCAAATTTTCCTGTAATTTGCGGGGTATGTACTGCATTTTTTCGGTTGCCATTGAAACTAATATTTAAACATTAATAAGGTTGAATGGCTGGTATATATACCGTTACAGTGGCTGAATTTTTCTTACGTCCCTCCACAGTTTCGTTATCTTTACGTTGCCACAATATCGATTGGCTATGATGCCTTTCTCTCTTACATTTTGCACAGGGTTTGTTTAGATTTTTGCCAGCATTTTTTAACTGAAAATTTTATTTTTTTTAGAATGAAAGACATCAGCAAAAACTCATCAAGGCTTCGGAAATGCCAAAAACAGCAGTTGGGTCTTGTAGTTTACAAAACTGTTAACTTATTTAGGACTTTAAATTAAATTTGTGTTTGAGTAACTTTTACTTGGGTACCTTTTGTATGGGTGCACTTAGAGCTGACATGTGAATGTTTTTGTCTAAGAGAATCGATCATTTGGCCAGTGTTTTTGAGAAAGCTAATCGATTTACGTTTAGTTTAAAGTTTTGCCGCCCTTGAAAGGCATAGGTAGCATGGGTATCATGGCAACACGGTAAATGCAGTAAATTCTTCCTACCCGATTGTCTGACTTGCACTGTCTTTGATTAATTGCAACAGAGCACTTTTCTCATCGACTGACGGAATTGCCGTTTTTCGCTCGATTTTGCTCCACTGCTTTACTTTCTCACGGTGCCGCAAACATTTTATATTGTAGTGTGTTTTTTCACTAGTGTGCATTAACATGTACCTATTTGTGAGGAAATCTTTTCCACTGGCCAAAATTTAGTGTATTACAAATGCCGAAAACTACCTCGAAAGTGGCGAGAGTAGTTTTTCGCATCATCATCGCCACACTGCTCATTATCACTGGCCTTTCACTCTACAATGTCTTTTTTCCTTTGGCTATTCAATATGGTATGTCTATTTTTGGTCTGTTTTTGTAGCATTTTTTAAATCGCAACTTTTAGTGGTTGAAAACAAAATTGTGATTCTTCAAAGTTCTTCGAAATTCTTTCAAGAATGGTAAAGTTTATTGAGATTCGTTTCAAGTTTTCTTACTGCAACCATTAAACTTTAATCTGTACTTTTTAGGAGCGACTCGAAAACACCTTTAAAAACTGAAATATATCTTTTTGAACTTATCAACGCAAGAGACTTTCTAACAGGAAAGAAACCGCACGTGCGAGAGCATGGACCATTTGTATTTTTGTAAGAACAATTTTACCAATAATGTTTTCTACAAAAAAACAAATTGTTTATAAACACAGACACTACCGGAAAAAGATGAACATCACTTTTTTCGAAGATGATACCAAGGTTTCCTTCCAGGAGATGTCAACCTACTACTTTGACCGAACTCAAAGTGTTGCTGGTTTGCATGACTACAACATCACTGTCATCAACTTGGCACTGATGGTAAGTTGTGAATTTTCATTTCAAAAGTGTTAAATAAAACATACATTTGCAGACCACAATGAACGCTCTATGGAGGCAAACTCAGTCTGGTTTGCTTGAAGTTGTATCTCCTGCGGTTTCGGCTTTTTTAAAGGAGATACTGACAAGCAACTCAGAGTACATTACTGAACGACGTACACCGGGGCAGATTTTGGTCGGCCGAAGAGCACGCTTTATGGATCAAATTAAGCGCTACCTTGATATAGCGCGAAATTTTGGCGTTGATATTGCAAAGTCACCAGTCATGGAAATGAAGCGGGTTGGCTTTTTTCAGTTTACAAACAATACTCTGGGTGGAAAGGTTGTTATAAATACTGGTAGGCGGTCATTTTCCGATCTTGTCAAAGAGTTTATTTTGCATAAACGAGAGAACATTTGGGTGCGATTCTATGCGTTTTTATTTGGATATGAAACATTTTCAGAATTAGATGATCAAGAGCTGTCTAAAGTAGAGAAGGTAGAGTTTCAGTTTGATAGAAAAGTCATGAAAATCGATTCAATGGAGGGAAAAAGGTAAGATTCCTAGATAATTCTTTTTAATAATTATTTGGTTTACAATTCAGACATTATGGAAAGTTTTACCGAAAAGGCTGCAATGACATCAAGGGGACAGAAGGAACATTAAACAACAATTACTTTGTAAGCGAAAACAAAGAACTTTGGCTATCACTCGGTTGGTTAATTGATTTGATTGCACTAGACACAATTACTAATAATTTAGGTATTCAGATTCCTGCATTCGACCAATCAAACTACTTTTTGACGGAAAGTCTAAGTACGACATTCTCAATTCGGCCAATCAGTATACACTAGATCCGGAAGCTTTTGTCAGCAGGCGCGACAACTGGTGCTTCTGTCCAGGGGTGAAGGCCATTCGCCAGCCTTCAGCCACTGACAAGCGAACATGTTCTCGAAACCAAAGTGGCGGGGTCAGCTGTCGTCTGGTGTCACCGAAGAACGCCACAGTTCTCTACAAAATATCCGGCGACCTCGAGAAGTGCAACGGCTACCACGACATGGCCACGTGCAATGAGATGCTGCCCATTGTCATCACTTATCCACACTTTATCGGATCTCCTAAACTGCTGCGAGCCGTGAATGGCCTTGATCCGGATTTTGTTCAGCATCGTTCTTTCTTGAACATTGAGCCCACCTTTGGGGTGACCATGGAGGGTCGTGTCAAGATACAGGTTAATGTGCGAACTCATCCTTCGGCATCGATACGAAACTACGACCGCTTCAAGCCAACTATTATGCCGTACCTCTGGGTGTCTGAATCAGGAAGCATGCGTCCTGAAACTGTGCGAACGCTCTCTTTTGGAATTGCATGCATCTACATTGGCTACTTTATCTGTATCATCATAGTCATCACGGGAGTTCTGGTCATTCTGATGCTCATGTACGTTTCTCGGCAAAAATCGAAATCAAACTTCTTTGACTTGGACAAGTTTAAGAAAAATTACTCTGTAAAATTTGAATACAATGAAAATGAGCATGGCACGGTGTGGAATCAAAAGGAAATACTGCGCTCAAAGTTGAAGAATAGTAAAAACTTGATTGACCGAAAGGCACAATCAAATACTTCGTTAAACAAAATTTTGCCAACTGCTGACACGCCTAGTGTTGAGCCACCACGACCTGCCGCCGAGGGATACTACGGCAGCTTTGAGTCAAGCCAATCAAAGTCCCATAATGGAGAACGCCTTCATTCAAATGGAACAGTGCGCAGTGTCCGCAGCATTGGCACACTACCTCCTTTGGGTTAGGTTCCCCAAGTGAAAAGGTGCTCCTTTTACAAAACTTGTTGCTCATCCTCATTTATTGTGTGAATTAAAAAAAGTTATACCTTGATCAGGTAATAGTAGGCACTTGTGTAGCTTTTTTCTCTAATGTAATAAAATGTCAGTCCAGCTGCTGCCGCCGTTGCCAGAGAGGTGAAAGCAAGTCCATAGAGAAGTCCTCTTGCAGAGGGGGCGTAACGTTCACAGAAAGTACTTGAAAAGGGCACTGGTGGGTAGTCTACCGAGTTTGGCTCGTCCTGACAGATCCGGTCTGCAGAGAGTTTGCCCAGCTGAACGAGCACTTCTCTCGCCGACCGTTCTCCCGACTGAATGGCTCCTAAAATAGAAATATAAAACGATTAAGTAGGGATAATTTAAAAATAAAAAGGCAAAACTAACCGTTGATATAACCGGACCATTCAGTAGCACATTCAGTGCCGCCAAAGAACATTCGTCCAATTGGTTGTCGCAAATACGGTCCATAGTAAGTGAGAAACCCGGGTGGTAATGTCGAAGTGTAGCAGCCGCCGACATAGGGCTCAGCTGACCAATTGTGTTCTTCAATTTTTTTATAATATAAAGCATTGTGTTTACTATTTACGACTTTGATCTGTTTAACAATGCAATTACCTTCGTAGTGAACAGGCTCTAAAGCTTCTGGACAGTTGAACGCCTTGGCGAATGATTCACAAATGATCTAAAAGTATTTTTAGTGAATTATTTTTGCTGGTATCGTACTCTAACCTTTTGTCTCTCATTTTTGGTCAGTTGTGTCATTAAACGAGACTTGTCCGAGGGCAAGAATCTAATAGTTTGTAAGATCATTATTTAAGACCTTGTGTGGTTCAAAATCAGTCATACCCAATAATGGCCGGTTTAGATCCATCTGGCCACTTGCTATCATCCAGAGTGTACCTTTTAATTGGAATACATTAATAGTCAGTTTATAATGTTGAAAAAAACTTGATTACGTTATGGGAAACTTTTTATCAGGTCCGACCAGAAGCAAGCTACCACACATTCCATTTTCTTTCCAAAAAGGACGCTTGTAGTACATTATGCACTTGAAAATAGACCCTAATGAATCAAACAGGCTAAAATTAAAACTGATGGCTAGCAATTGCCCAAAACTGCTCACCTTGTGGTGCTCGTTGAATCAGCTGATTTCGCATCGCCGGCAGTGGTGGCAAGTAGTGAATCTTCTGTTGAACAGCTGGAGGCGTTGCCATAATCAAGTACCTTCCCCTAAACTCCTTTCCATTGAGCGTCTTTACGAGCACTTCACTGTCGTTCTGTTCAACATAGTACACTGCATGTCCAAGAAGGACTCGGTGCATGCCCACACATTCGGCCATTCGTTCACTAATCTGCATGGTTCCACCATTTACCTTGAACTCTTGACCGCCGCCTGTCGTGGCAAAGATCATCTTTGTTCCTAAGGGATGGTTATAAGTGTGTTTTTACTGTTAAACTCATAAGAACTATACCTCCACATTGTTTAATGTACCACAGAAACCATAGCGCCGACGAGAGGTAAGCTGGATTTGTAACAAGAGTCCCGAAAAATATGTTCATAAAATGACGAGCTCCGCTCATTATGGTGTTTGCTTCAAGAAATTCCTTGCATGTCATTTGATCAAGTTTTTCTGCTCTTGGCGATTTCCAAGGTTCATCAGCAGGAATGTCCTCTCCAATTTTGTCTATCAAGCGAAACATGTGATTGAGATCGAGCCAATCGAGTAGCCCATTTGCTGGCAGTTGGTCAGAGTTCAGTAGAGTGCGCTTTCCACTAAATCCATCGTAGTAGACGAGTTTTTCCACTTCATTGACTGGATACAACTCCAAGTTAAACTCTTTGATTATTCGCAACAAATGATTTTGCGATCGACCGACATATGCACCTATATTGTGGAAAAATATTTAATTGATGTTGCTATTTTATGAATAAAAAATTACCTCCAAGATCAACCCAAAGAACATTTTCATTCTAAAAAGTAACAAAAGTAAGTAAAAGCTGGTAAAAGTATTGTCTTTTATAAATTTTGAATACTTTATTCGTGCGAGTGCGTCCACCAAGTCTTTCTGTGGCTTCAAGAAGTACTAAATCTACTCCTTGCTCTCCTAAATATTTTGCAGCTGACAATCCACTAACTCCACCGCCGATAATTACAACATCATACAGGTGAGATGTCATTTTAACTTTTTATTTGCAAGCAGTTTTCAGTCACACAAGTTGTTTTTCACTGTATTGATCAGTCTCAACTTGCCATTTTGCCAATTCAATGTCAGTTGGTTTTTGGCATTGCTAATGTTTTATCAAGTTGATATCAGTCTTGTCAGTGATAAAGAAATGAAATTGTATACGGTTTTTTCCATGCTTCATTTTTTTGTGATAGTTTAACTGTTTGAGAGATTTTCCTGTTTATCTAACTCTCATCGATACAGTTTATCAAATGATAAGACTTAACTGAGATGAAAATATTTTCCACATTTGAGCTGTAGTTACGGTCAACCACGTTTGTCGTCTGCTTTTTATTAGTTGTTGTGACTAAAAATAATATAACATTGCCTAGCTTGCTATCGTTTATGTTTTGAGTAGTTTGTTCAGTACATTGGTGATTAGAGGACATTTGAAGTAAACAGCAGATGTTGTAGCAGCAACTGCAATGGAAGTGAATGTCAGGCCACGAATGAATCCTTTGGCAGAAGGAGCGTAACGCTCAAAGAGGGTCGTTTTGAAGGGCAACGGTGGGTACTCCAGTGAAACTGGCTCAACTTGATCAATTTCTGTTTCTGATAGTTTTCCCAGCTGAACTAACACTTGACGAGCTGTTTTTTCACCTGCTTGAATGCCACCTACAATAGATATAAAAATGATTAATTTTGTCTAGTTGCTTGCTAAAAAGTATATCTTGCCGTTGATATATCCACTCCACTCGACTGCGCACTCTGTTCCAGCAAAAAACATTCGCCCAATAGGTTTGCGAAGGTATGGTCCAAATCGAGTGAGACAACCAGGGCCATAGGTAGCTGTGTAACATCCACCGGTGTACTGGGACTCGCTCCAGTTGTTCTCCACGTAGTCCACGTAATTTAGTGCTTCATCAGTACCAAAACCTTTTGCGTATGCCTGGACTATTTTTGCAACTCTTTGTTCTCTGCTCAGCGCAGTGATCTTGTGCGCTTTTTCAGCGACAATGAATCTAACACAATAGGAGTAAAGAGATGAAACGGACATTATAAAGTGAGACTAGGGTTTTACCCAATAATGGCTGGCTTTGATCCATCTGGTTTCGAGTCGTCAAGTGTGTAGGTGACTGGAAACTCGGTGTCTTCTCCAATGAACTGCAGGCTACCACACATGCCTTTGTCTTTCCAAAACGCCTTTTCGTAGTAGACTATGCACTTAAAGACAGAGCCCATTGGGGCTCGTTGAATCAGTTGATTGCGCATTGCCGGCAGTGGCGGCTCGTAGTGGATCTTCTGCTGCACTGCTGGAGGCGTCGCCATGATTAGGTACCGGCTTTTGTGTTCTCTGCCCTCCAAAGTGCGAACAGTCACAAGGTCGTCTGTTTGCTTGACCTGCACAACAGGGCTACTCAAGAGGACACGGTCATTTCCAATTAGGCCTGCTAATCGCTGAGTGATTTGGTTAGTGCCCCCGTGCACTTTAAACTCCTAATAACAATTAGGAAAACATTTACACAAAACTCACAATGAGCAAAAAGATATTACCTGGCCGCCATTTGTAGTAGAAAAAATTCTTACAGAGCCACCACACTGTTTAACGTACCTTTTAAAATGTTGAAATGTAATTTGTTAATTGATAAATAAGATAAACTCAACCTACCACAAGAACCAGAGCGCAGAACTCGAAAATGGCTCGTTGGTTACGCAAGTTGCAATAAAGATTCGCATAAACTCAATAGCAGTTTTGTTGGTGATGTTTGATTCGATAAACTCTTTAAATGTCATTTTATCCCATTCTTCAGCATGAGGACAAAGCCATGGTGAGTCGGTGGGAATTTCTTCGCCCATCTTATCCATAAGGCGCATGATGTGATTGATGTCAAGTAAAGTGAGAAAGTCTAAACCAGGCATTTGCCAGTAATTGTACAACGTTCGTTTTCCACTAAAACCATTGGTAAAAACAATTTTTTGCTGCTCATTTACATTATACATGGAAAGGTTGAGGTCCTTGATCATGCGAAGAAGATGATTTTGTGTTCTCCCGACGTAAGCGCCCCCTAAAATAGAAAATTGTATTTGATTTTTAGCCTTTTAAAGGCAAAATTTTTACCTAAATCAACCCAGCCCACTTTATCATTCTGGACCGTCCACGTTCTCCCTCCAACTCGGTCCATTGCCTCTAAAACTAGAGTGTCAGCTCCATGATCAGCTAACACTTTGGCTGAGCTAAGACCTGAGAAAAAAGTTAGATATTTAAGGGGATCTTTTAATAAAACATTTTTATTTACCCGAAATTCCAGCCCCAATAACAATAACATCGTGAATATGTTCACCCATGGTTTTTGATATTTTAGTTGTCTGCTTTATTCAAAGTCACGTTTTGAATCGTCTGCGGCTTGCCGTAAGAAAGGCACGTTTTTATTGAGATTTCTTTTTGCGAACAAAAAATACACTGCAAATTACAGTATGTAAGAAACTTTAACGCTGGAAACCACTGTAGTTATCATTTGGAAGATAATGCTGGCAACTTTCCACCGTACTTTAGTGCCTCACAGCAACTCTCCACAACACAACTGCCCCAGTGTACACAGTGCTCACTCTGAGTGTCTGGCCTGAGATGTCAATCTAAAGGGTAGCCAGCTATCGCCACCATATAGTCAAGCTTGCACGGTAATACCGTGCATATGGGATCAAATATATATCTGATGCTGACAGTGCTTCATAAGCTAGTGTTTCTAATATTTTTTGCAAGTTGTAGTTAGTGAATTAATTTTTAATATAATAAAAGGACAAATGGCGGGAAAAGCGACAGTTTGAGTCACTACAAATTAATTTTTGTCTATTACATGTTTTAATTGAAAATGTGTATAATGAAAAATTTTATGTTTGCAAAGTTGACAAAAGCATCTAGTTTAAGCAAAACGACAATCACAAAAAAAGTTAATGATAAAATTTTTTACTTAAAGATTTCTAAACAAGCACAATCGCAATTGGTGTTATCTGCAACGCTCACTGAAAACGTCGGAGCAGTGTCAAAGTGCAACTAGTCAAAACACAAGCCGATAGTCGAAAGCAGCATAAAAACAAGATTTTGTATTTATAGATTAGTGTTCGGGTGCAGGAAAATGATGTCAAATAAGATTAAAATGTAAACGTAGTTTATTAGACTCAATCATACGCTTGTACAAACAGATGCAATCAGTTTCATGTGAATGGAAGCATTCACATGAAACCAAGAGTTTAATCATTAAAATGAAGCGGTGATTATGAAGCCCACAACAGCCATTAGTATTCCTGACCAAGTGAGCAGTTGATTGATAGACAGTGTCAGATTCATCTTGGACATTGAGTTGCTGACTCGCCGTTCTCTGGCCATTGCCTGTAGAGTTCTCTTTCTTTTGAGCAGCTCCGGGTTGGGTCGTTCTAGGATCGTTTCTCGGTTCACCTTAACCCCTAACCTCTGCATTACCTGCAGTGCAGCCCGTTCACCGGCCTGAAGAGCTCCGTCCATGTACCCGCTCCACTGAACCGCCGTTTCCGTGCCAGCTAGGTGAATTCGGCTGTCCATCAGTGGCTGCCTCAGCAGGCTTCCGTAATTAGTCAGAAAGGATGGCATTCCAAAAGCGGTGAAGCACCCTCCAGTATATTGGGATTCGCTCCAATTCTTCTCGTGATAGAAAATTGGCTAAAAAAGTAATAGTACTGGTTAAAAGGGTGGATCTTTTGTGCAACGTCACTCATTTACCTTCAGTGCCTTGTCACTGCCAAGAGCCTTTGCGTAGCTATCACAGATTAACCTTAATCTTTCTTCTTTTGTCTTCTTTAGCATTATCCTGACTCGATCGCCAATGATGAAACCAACAATAGCCGGGTAGGTGCCATCCGGCTTGGTGTCATCAAGGGTGTAAGATATGGGGCCCAGTTCACCTGGCAAGTTGATGATCATGCTTCCAGTGAGTGAGTCCTTTCGCCAGAACGCTTCTTTGTAGTAGACAACACACTTGATCACCGAGCCCATGGGAAACTTTTGCGTTAGCTGCTGATACATTGGCGGCAAAGCAGGGCTATAATGTATCTTTGCCTGAAAAAAACAAGTCATTTTAGTACTGAATGTTACCAATAATGGCGTAAAAAGTTTACCTGAAGGGAAAAGGGAATGGCCATGATGACGTACTTGGTGTGGTAGCTGGAGCCATCAAGGCAAGACACCGTCACCGGCCAGTTGCTCTCTCCCGATCGATTGTAGACAATCTGCGACACCGGCTTCTTCAGGAGCACTCTTTCCTCGGCACCAATCATCTTTCTCAGCCTCTCGCTAATCTGCTGCGTGCCGCCCACAATTTTGCTGTCCTGAGCAGCGTTCTCAATGTTGAACATGACATCGAGGCCATCGCACTGTTTGGTGAACCAGAGCGTCCAGAGGAGTGATGACTCCCAGCTCTCACAAGACGTGCAGCAGCCCATGTAGATAGAGATAAACTGGCGTGCCTCTTCGGTCCAGCAATGCTTGTCCAGAAACTGACCAAAGGTTATTCGGTCCCACTCGTCAGCCTTGGCTGCGGACCACGGCGAATCAAGTGGCACCTCTTCGCACATTCGCTCAATCAGCCCAAAGACGTACTTGACTTCCATTTCGACGAGCGAGCCCATTGCCGGAAGGCTGTCGCAGGCGTGCAGGAATCGTCTCTTCTTGTTCAGGTACGAGTTCAGGCCTTTTGTGTTCACCTTAAAAGTCTTTAGTCTCAGTTTCTTGATTATTTTCTGCATATAATGCTGCTGTGGCCCGACATAGCTTGCTCCCAGGTCTACATAGTTTCCATTGTCATCGACCTTGGTAAACGTTCGCCCCCCAACTCGAGGCCGTGCTTCTAATACTCGAAAGCTTTTAACACCATTCTCAAGCAAGGTGTTGGCAGCGTAAAGGCCTAGTTGGTAAATAAAAAAACTGAATTAGTATCAAGGTGAACAATTATCAGCCCAATTATCGTTCTTACCAGAGAGACCTCCACCGATGATGACTACGTCAGTTCCTTCAACTCTGTTGTTGTTAATGTCCACATTATCAACATAATTGATATTAGAAGGAGTGTTTGGCTGATCGAAACGCATTGTTGATTAGAGAATAAATCAATTTGCATTAAAAGTGTTTTTGAGAAGAGTGTGATGGTGCAAGCTTGTCTGCTTGAGGTGTTGACTTTGCTGGTCTCGCTGTTGAGGCTTCACAGTTGAAGTGATAATGAGCTCGTTGTGCAGATGACCTCTTTATATATAGCTAAAAGTACTTTCTCGAGGTAAAAGTGTTGCCCAGAGGCCTCACCATTCTGCCTGTTGTCTCTCTGCTTCCATGAGAAAGTTGTCTCCTCCCGGCCCCTCCTATACCTCCCCTTTGTGGCCGTACTGCAAAGATATTGTTAGTGATACTATCTGCTGCTGGTGCTGTTGCTGCTGCTGCTGGTGGTGGTGCACTGCGTGATAGTCCACCACGCTATCTCTATGGCTTCATGCGGACCAAAAAATGCTTCGAGAAATATGATGTCTCTGGTGATGGAACTTTTCTTATCTCCGCTTAGTAGATAGTCGTTGAGAGAGCGAACACAAACGTCCCCCTGCATGGCCAATCTAATCGATCCTCCGACAGGCAGAATTGTGCAGTTGCAGTGTTTGTCAATTGTCGCCGTGTCCTAGACTGCCAGCAGCAGCAGTAGGGCTGGGGAAAAAAGTGGTGGGGAAATAACCAAAGTGACTAGTGTGCTGGGCAGAAAAAACACTGTTCTCGCCCTGTCTCTAGTGAATTACAGAAATCTCCAATTAATCGTCTTATCAACGTTCGTGTTGTTGTTGTTTTGTTAGTAAAATGCAATGGGAGTGGAGGGGAAGAAGTGCCGACATGGGCCACTGATGACTATCACTCATGTGATGTACTTCTCACCATGCCGCAGCAGCAGCACACTTGCCATGTGTTTGTGCTATGACCCAGCACTCTATCTGCAAACTGCTGTCTGGTTGGCCAATCAAATGGAATTAAATATGGTTTTCTTGGCTTTTGCAGTAAAGGAAAACGTGACCATTTTCAGTGGTTGGCTTTTGCGTACGACATTTCCAAAAATAATATCTAATAACAGGAAATATTCTACCGGTGCTGTGCTCTACGTGCTGCAAGTGGTGTAGTGCATTGCAATCTGAGGACATCTTGTTTGCTTTGATCCTTCACTACACTCGCCTTAATAGACTAGATTTTTCTCGTTCACTGATAACGTAGGTTCGAATGTCACCTACAGCTGTTGTGTAAGGCCATGAACCTCGACGCGTGTTTTCACCAAGCTTGCGCTGGTCGCAAAACTCACCAAAGCCAAGGTGAGACTTTGTTGATGAAGCACTTTCTTTATCGCCATCATCATCATCATCACCTTCTACTTCGAATGATCGTCTTGATATTAAAATACAGTATCTTTCTTTCAAAGATGTTGTTGCTTTTGAACATTAGACAATCACTTTTATAAATTGATATTATTGATGATAGAAAAAAGTGCTAAGCAAGACACAAAGATAATAAGTGTGCACTGATCAGTCTTCAAGAGCTCCATCTCATATCGCACCCTTTCTTATCAGATTTGTCTTTTGAGCAAACTCTCTTGCGACCAAAGTAATGATAGTAAATTGGCCACTTGTCAAAGCACAGCTGTACTCGCACTCTGGTTAGACAACAAACCTGAATGTACACTTTTAGACTTATCTAATCATTGCCTTCCTTTAAAAAATAGTCTTGTTTGTCAGCGACTGCTGCAGCTGTTTTTCTGGTATGTTCGGCGGGCCAACGTGTTTTGGAAAAGTACCAAAAGCATGCTTTTGGTAGATTTTTTGGCCTGCCATCAAGTGGCCATTGAGTGTAATAACTTTTTTTGCCCTTATCAAATCAGCAAGCAAGCAAACTGCCTTGATTGATATCGATTTGTGCAGTCGACTTGACATGAGGCCATGGCGCCTCTGTGGCCATGTCACATATGGTCACCGTGCACTGCAATGTTTACAGCGGCAGCTTTGCTGTGCGCAGCAACTTTGTCGCCTCTATCAGCAGCCACATCACTGGGACAGATCAACTGCCACAGAAGCTGCTGCTTCGGAGATTGGTTTGGGTGCTTCTGGTGGCCATCAATAGTGATGGTAAGTTTTTCTGTTGCTGCTGCTGCTGCTGCTTAGCACACTCTTCCTATCATTTGGTGTTGCCAAAGTAAACACCAGTTGACGCGGAAATGAACTAATTGGCGCGCGCGACCAGTGATCGCAACAAAAGGCGCCATCAGATAACATCAACAAGTGCTTCTGTCGCTTTTACGGTCAGTTTGCCTTTTTCTAGAATGCTGTCGATGATTGGATAACAATAAATCCGGTTTATTCAGTTACTTCGGTTTTTTCAGTAGGCCTCAGCACAGCTGTAGCTTCAGTAGCCCTGGCACGCGCAGCCTTCTTTCAACTCCATTGTGGGGCGCGTGTCGCAGTGTATTTCCAATTAGCACCAATTGTGTGTCTAGTAGGCAAATAAGTTTGGGGTTTTTGCCTCTTGCCCCACTGTTCGATGTGGGCAGTGAAGTTTGTAGCAGGCTAGTACCAGCTAGCGGCGCAATGATTCTGCTTTTCTTTTTAATGAGCCACCCAGAGAGCAAGTACTGATGTGACTACTTATCCACTTTATTTTTCACTTTGAACCTTGAGTTCTGTATACCATGTTTTAGTTGTTTATCGGGATTTCATTTATTTTTTTGAACTTAAGTTTTGTCATTTTACTTTTCATATTTTGTCATGAACTTTATAAAAACAATTTTTCTGGTGTTAGTATCCTTTTCACCGGCATTGAGCTTTGCGCTGTCAAATGGCACTGATAGTGATTGTGATGTTGACTGGCATTCTTTTGGCAACAAGTGCTTCAAATATCACAACGATCTTGTTGGCGCAAACTTTCACAATGCTGTCAGTATATGTGAAAGAACTCATCTGGCTCAGCTCGCAACCATTCACTCAGAAGAGGAAGCAAAGTTCATCAATTGGATGCTTTTTGATTTTCACAACTCAAAGTTTTCCGCTTGGATTGGCCTAGTGCGCGTAAACAACGAAACCTTTACTTGGCTAGACCGCTCTCCGCTCAATTACACCAACTGTAATAACCAATAAATCAATATGTGGCGGCAATTTTTAACACAATAATTAACACAGGGGCTCCAAATGAGCCAAACAACTGGAATTCAAAAAACTTCTGTGTGGTGCTGAGCTCAGAACCAACCTTCAAAGGCCTTTGGTACGACGTCGGCTGTACATCTACCTATGTGGTCATCTGTGAGAAGCAAAAGAAAGACAAACAAAAGAGAACAAAGAATGAAAAATTGCTGGCAAACAATATCGAGCAATTGCAAGAAAGTGTTATTTTGCTCCAGAATCACATCGCACAGATTCAAATCAGCATGAACAGCCTACAATCGCATTTTGAGAACAATGGAGACGCCAGTTTAAAAAACAATTCATTGTTTATCTCACAAAAGCGTATTCACTTGAATACTGCCAATTTTGTGACAGAAGATTTGACATCCATGAAATTAAGTCAGAAGTCAATGTGGAGCTTGACACAAATTAACTTTGCCCTTGTCATTATTGCACTAATTCTAATTTTTTCATCTGCGACCTACGTCTGCTTCTGCTCACCGAGTTGTAGACATCTGCAGCTTCATCCGTCTGCAAGCAGTAGTGACAGCAGCAGCAACAGTGGCAATACATTACCAAATCGACACAAACCTTGGCACAACATTCGACTTGCCGAGAGCCAGAGTAATACGTCTTCCTACGTGCCCAGCTCGCTAGATCGCCTGTACCGAAGCACTCTGGGCAAACTAAAGTCTGCCAGCTCCTCTTGTCCGCAGCCGCTTTCAGCATCGTACACTGCTACCCGACAAACAAGCGACACCGAGTCTATCTTGACGGCGGAAAATGCGGCCACCTCTATCTGAGCAGCGAATCAGCTCACGTCCGCAAGCACAGGCCCGTCGCTTCCGTTTCTTTGTCCTCAGTGTCGAATGTTGCGCCGCCTTTATCTGCATTGTCTGTTTTTTGCTATTATTTCATTTTCATTAGATCATGTGCTTGTTGTTTATTTTATTTTTGCCATTTGTTTTAATTTTTCATTTTTGTAGACGCTCTCATCATCATCCTAGATGCCTCTAATCAGCAGTCAATAGACTGCAAACTGAAGGACTATCTCATCGACGTTCTCTTGTTGTGAATCTATTTTTGGTTTGCAGTGGGCACCGTATCTGTCGGTTCGATGCATCTCTTCGTCCGATTAGCAACAATGTAACTCGCAAAGTAAATTTCCAAAATTTATGCAAAACAATATATTCTGTGGGAATTGACTGAATTCCCTGGCACTGTCAGCTTCTCAGTGTCTTAGCTCTCTGAGCGGCAATCGTCGCCATTCCGGGCCGCTGCACTGTCACTTTCAACTTGTAACTTTTTGTTATTTCTTTTTGTTGTTTTTTCATCTCAGTCGCGCCTGTTCCAGACATAGTATTGCTGTTTCCTGCTTTTCTGCTGTCTGCTTGCACTTGTCTACTTGCCCAAAGTTGATGCGTTTGCTTCAAATTTTATTATTGCACTCTAAACACAAATTTTGTCAAATCATGGTTTACTAGAAGAAGAGCATATTTTCAGTCTCTCACACATTCAAGTGACATTTCTGCTGTTTTCGCGACCAGTTGCAGACGTTTGCAGTGTTTGCTAAACACATCATCTGAGGACAACTTTAAGTAATTCTAAATAAATATAGTCACTAAGCATGAAAACTTGACTTTTTGTATTGATAAACATAAAAAAGTATAATACAAAATATTATTATTTTTTGTAACTTTCTGTAATTTCATTCATTAGAAAACTTTTTTGTTTGATAGAAAATGCAAAGATTGTCTGTGTGTACTTTTTTGTTTTAGTGTAAGTCTATTCATTCATTGGTTAAAATGTGTTTTATTGCCCACAAAAGAAAAACACTTATTAATGTCAATACAAAAGTGCCCGTTTGATCAGTTTGATTCAGTGCTAACTGAGTGCATAAACTAGTGAATTATAAATTTTATTCTAACTCAAACTGATATTGCCAACTCTAGAAATAGTGTGCTTTTGACAAGTTTTTTAACAAATCCCATTGATGTTTTTTTATTTGTTTGGTAGCACTCATTTACTAAAACTTTTAAGTTAAAGTAATTATTGTGTTAAAAAATTTATTTTTTTAACACTTAAAAATCAGAAAAACACCAAATTGTTTTTAATAAAAACCATGCGCTTAAGTGATATAATAAAACTAAATTTTATTTTTATTTGAATTTCTTTTACAGTGGCAAATCTTTTTTGTGTGTTTGCTTTTTATTGGAAATGCACACATTTTAGAGCCGCCAGTCAAGGCACATTTTTAACTTGATAGCTAACGCCTCGACTAAACCGTTTTTATGTATAACTGGTGCAATCAATGAGTAAATAAAAATGATTTTGTTATAACTGAGTTTAAGTTTTAATTTTTAACCGCTCTGCTTAAGCTATTGCTAAAAATTTACTGTTCATAATAAGCATTTAAAAAAAGTCGCTTGCCAAGGACAAAAGACAAACAACGGCGCAAAGATGCCAGCAAAACAAGCTTATGAATAAAGTTTTTATAAACACCAATTGAGTCAATAGATTCAGGGGCAGGAGGAATTTAGCTTTTGTAGCTAGAAAATGTCATTGGTAAAAAATGGCAAAAACGATACCCGGGCTTTTTCTGGTTATACAAAAAAACCGGCATAAAAAACTAAAATATCTGGTAAGCCATGTGGAATTTGCCTGTATATTGCCATTTGTAATACAAATGTGAATTTTGAGCAACTTTAAATTTAAATGCAGTTCAGCCAAGTCGGCCACAAGTTGGCAGAGCATTTTTAAAATATATACTACCAGAAATACTGTTTGCATTATTAATGCAAAACCTTTTTAGTTTTTTTCACCCAAAATGTTTTAAAAAATGTTTTGAGTTTAGTTTCACAAAATACATTTTTTAGTTTTATTTTTGAAAGCTTATGGTCAATGATCATCAGTTTTTGTTACGCCTGGTTCACCTCATCTATATACCGTCAACGAGCACTTGTGCTGCATTGTAGCATTATCATTCTAATTGATGCTCCATCTTCCCCTCTGATTGGTCTCTGATTTGCACCCTCTGTACAACAGTTTTTGCCTAGGCCCTGGTGCACATGCTCACATTTTGTGCTTTGCCTATGGCCCACTTTGGTGGTGAGAAAGAGAGAAAACTTTCACAAATTGAACATGCAAGTGCCTACATTCCTTGGTTGCCATTTGACTGTCTGCCGTCTACCGACTAACATCTCTTGCTTTCCCTAGTCATGGATCCACTTGACTACAACCAACAGACGGTGACACTGGAGAGCCTCGAGGCGTTGCCATTCTCTGGTCAGGTAGTGCTGACTATTCTGTACTCCGCCACAGCCATCATATCATTTATTGGCAATTCGCTGGTGATTATCGTCCTCAGCCTGGGCAATCGCCTAAGGGTGGCCGACATGCAAATGCGCACTTCAGTGACATCCAGTCTCAGTGTCACCGACAAAGACCGAACACCATCGAGGCCCAACTTTAAGGTGGGAATCATCAAGCGAGTCAACTCCTGTCAACCAGTGCCTCTTCGAAACACATTCGGTCAACGAGACAATCTAAAGTCCTTTCTCATCAACCTAGCTTGGTCTGACCTGGCAATGTCATTGTTCAGCATACCTTTCACCTATACAGATTTTCTTTTGGGTCGGTGGATATTTCACAGTACACTGTGTCGCCTTGCTTCTACCATCAATGTCGTTGCTATAACCGTCTCTGTCACCACCATGGTTCTCATTGGCCTAGACAGGTTTGTTTGTTGGTTTTATATTGAGAGATTTGAAAAAAAATAATTGTAGAAAATAAACTAAAGCGTAGACAAGAAATCGAAAATACGTAAAATCAAAAGTACTTTTAACTACTTACCAGATACTTTGCCATTGTGCGTCCATTTACATCATCAACATCATTTGTTTCACGGCACTCAACACTTCTTATTGCCGTCACTTGGATCTTTGCAATTTTACTTGCTTCCCCTCAGTTGCTTGTCACCAAGTATGCCTTGCATGTTACTGTTTTCCTTTATAACTAATGTTTTTCAATTAGCGTCGTGCCGTTTCAAATACAAAATGAAACTTATTACTCGTGTCAAGAGGTATACGCGTACTTTTTACTCACTATTTTATAAAACTCAATTTTTTACCTTGCAGCAATGGCCTAGTCATGTTTACAGTGATCTTTACTCTACATTAATCATTCTCCTAACATTTGTCCTTCCTTTGGTAACTATTAATTTAATTGACATCGGCATTCTTCCTCCCTAGCTGCTAACCAAATTTTTGTGCAGTGTTTACTGGTCATCATTTACGGAAAAATTGTCCGCCGAATTGCCAATCGTGACCAAAATCTCTTTTTTTCGTCGAGCAGCAACAGCCACCACAATGAGGAGCAGAATCGTAGCAAGAGCTCTGGCTTGCAGTACCGCTTGCGTTCCTCAGCCAAAGCGATCCGCATGATTCTAACCATCGTTATTTGCTTCTTTGTCTGCTGGACGCCAATTCAGCTTTTTTATTTCATTATCTGGACTTGTCGCCTGGATACTCAACGAACGGAAAATGGCACAGTTGTTAATCTTTACGTTTGTGCATTCTTTGCTTTTCACTTTCTTGCCGTTTCTCACAGTGCAGTAAATCCAACAATTCTACTGCTTCTCTGCGAGAATTTTCAAAAAAGTCTACGTTTAATAGTCAACAAAGTTTTTACAAGACAAAATAGCATTTCAAGTAAACTGTGAAATGAATGTGCATATAATTAAAAAAGTAAAAATGACTAAAAATAAAAATAAGAAAGTTGAGTACTGTTTGTGGAGCTCTACAAACGACTGGTTGCAATTTCTTCACTGTTTGGCGTCTCTTCAGCTTCAATTGTAGTAATTTCATCATTACTACTGTTAGGGATGCTGGTACTTGCTTGTGGACTCATCTCAAACTCATTAGGCTGCTGTTTGTTTTCACTAACAGAGTCGTAATCCTGCACGACAATGTTTGGTGGATAGGAAAGCATGTCGCTGCCATTGCCAATTTCAGAATCATCTTTGGTAACATTTCCATTGCCATTAATGTCCGCTTGTCCACGAAGATCGCCCGACGTGCTTGGTCGTGGTTTGTAGTTCTTAACGTCGTAAAAAATTTTTCCTTGAAAAAGATTGAGCAAGTTGACAATAGGACATTCAATGATGCAATAAAAGAGGTAGGCTAACAGCATTGTTGCCATAAAGTCGATGATAAAGTTTTGCAGCTGAAAAGTATTTTCATTAGACCAAAGTTTCCTAAATCTTTTTTAATTAAACACATACCATTAATGAGTTGGTCATTGCGTACACTTCTTTGACTGAAAAAATTCGATAAAATATTGTCTAAAGTAGAGAGAAGCATGCCAAGTGTTAGTTCCCAAGCGTTAAAAAAATAGTAAATTTTGTCACTTTCATACCAGAATGTGCACCATAAAGTAAGAGTACGCCAGACGGGAGACTGTTTGTAGTGGCTGTCGCTCCAGGAACCGCTGTACAACGTCTAAAGTGATTTACACTCAGTTTTAGTTGTGTTAAATGAAGCAGTTCAAGTGTACTTACGAGCTCGATTAGAAGCAATAGTGTAGAAGATGTAGGTGAGTCCGAGGGAGCTCATCAGTCGAACTGCACTGTACCAGAGAAGAGAGTTGAGCAAAGTGGGTGACTTGTCCAGACGCCAGAATGAGTTATTCAGCGCAATGGCCACTTGAACGAGCACAAATGAAATGACCAGAATGACGTTCTCCAGCTCTTGGCGAAGGAGCACTTTAAAGTCTGCCAGCATGTAACCGCCAATGATGCCCATGACAAAGCTGACTAAATAGGTGTTTGTGCCGAGGCGGTACCAGGCGTACGAGATGAACTGATCGCGGAAAGAGTCAAACTCAAGAAAGTGCACTTCAGGTTTGATCTTCAGCAAAAGATATGGCAACACTGACATGACAGCGGAGATGACTGTGAGCAAAAGAAAGTACACCACCTTTCCTCTGCGGGGAACCTTGTGGCCCAAAAAGACAATGACTGGGGCAATGAACAGCAGCTGCAGCAGTGCCGACATGAACCAGGTGCTGGTTGCATTGCACTGGCAATTCAAACAAACGATTAAGCGGTTTTCAAACAAAGAAATAAGACTTACGTAAGGCAAAACTGAAGGTGACTTTGCCAGACCAAGTTGCAAGTTGTAGTTTGACAAGAAGAAAAAACCCGATAGCACAGTTTTCCAATCTCGACAGCCATTCAGCCAGGCCATGCCATAGTCCCAAATCGGACCGGTGGCCGTAGTTGGCAGGATAAAGATAAACAAAATTGAGCCAGCGTAAGTGACGGCAAACTTGAGCCACAGCTTTAGAGCATAGGAAGCATAGTTGAACTTTGAAGTTGGACTGGAGAGCTTTCGTTGCATACTGAAGGCAATGATCATGCCGCTGATGATAAATATGGCATCAAAGGGCAAAGTAAGCCGAAACCAGGTGTAGCGGTCATCACGGAACCCAGTTATAGGATACGTGCTAAAAATGCGCTTCAGCGTCACCAGGCCGACAGTGGAGAGGTAGTTGTAGTAATTGTACAAGTGAATGTATACCACTAGACCAAATTTGATAGTGTCCAACGCCGCAAAGTGGTTCCCTTTCTTCATCAGTGCTCGGGTGTTGGTCACCATAGAAAAGGAGTAAATGTAAGGATTGGGTTTGTACGCCACGTCTCGCTGGAACATCAAAGAGCCCAGCTTTTGGTTGTCTTTGGCTGTTCGGCGATCAAACGAGTCATTGTACCACTCGACTACGGTGCAGAAGATGACAAAAGTAGTGAGAATGGCCAACACTGACATGGCCACCAGTTGAACCGTATCAAAGGTCATTCGACTGTCTTTTTTGTAGCACTTTGGCCCAAGTGTGATAGGCATCTTGAAGATTGGATATGTCACTAAAATTAGAGAAGGTTGTTTGTATGCGGAAGATTTAAGTTGTTTTCGCTCAAACACTGGTATGTCTAAAACTTACAGTTCATTATGAGTGCTTCTATTTCATGCGCTTTACAAAGGGCAGGTATGCAGAGACCGGCTCGGAAAATAGTGCCATTGTTAATGCGAAGTGCCTCAACCACCTTCTCAGGTCGACCCATTCGACCGATTTTGTACGCTCGCAAGTACTTTTGAATAAACTTGTACACTGGGTGGTTCACATCGACGACTGACTGGAGATCAGTTTCGGTCTCATTTGGATAGGGTGCCTTTACCTCCATCATGCAGTACTGTCCCTTCACAATTAGACCTGCAATCAGACAATAAAAATATTCAAGAAAGAGCTGCGCTCACAACTTGCAACAAAAAAATATTTTCACTGGTACCTGTGCTAGAGTGTTTTGGACTTTCCAACTCAAGACACTCGTCCCATTCTCCAAAACTAGACAGTCGACCAGCTAGTGAGCCAGACTCGGGAAATCGGCCTCGCACGTCAAGATCTGGTTAGCGAAAAGTGGTCAATAGGTGTCAAATTGAAAAATACTAATTAATAAGCATACATCGATAGGCCCATGGTGCATAGGAGCGAAAGCCGCTGACTCCGCTGAAGTAAGAAGCAAAGCACTCTGCGGTGACATTGACTTTGAGAGCGGTGACTAGACCAAGTAGCTTCTCCCAGGTTTGCTTCTCCGGTAAGTAGTAGTGGTCAATGATCTCCCAGGCGGCGCGCATTCGGTCGAATGTCTCATTGAGGTGGGACACATTGCGAGTGACTTCCACAAACTGGTCCTTCTCACGCAGGTCACGCATCTGATCGACAATGTTGGGGACCTCGCTGTCGTCCTCCCCCCACTCGTCCGCACCGGTATCAGGCCCTTCCGCCTCATCCTCATCTTTATCGAATTCAGTGCCTGGTTTTGCTGTGCCAGGCTGATCCTTATCTTCGCCCTCTTCCTCACCAGCTGGCGTCTTTGTGGTGTCATTCACTTCACCAGTTTTGTCGCCTGCCGGCGTCGTCGCTTCACTGTTGCTTGTCGTATCCGGTGCTAGTGTGCTGGTTACGGTGGTGATGGCGGGGCTGATTGTAGTGGTGGTGGTGGTGGCGGTGTCACTGTCGGCCTTCGCATCCTCTCCTTTGACTAGTTGCAGGCTGACAGTTAGGCAGATGAAGGAAAACACCGAAAGGGCGATTAGCCTTGTCGAGAAGGGTCGCATTGTGGAAAGCACTAGAGTGGTGGTGGTGGTGATGGCCGGGTACAGCCACTAAGAGCACAAATCACTGGCGAGCACTACTGCAAATGACTGGATGAAGTAACTGTGCCTGTAATTCACTGGCATTCATTTGTTCCTGATGACCGCTGCATCCGCTGCAGTTGCTTCACTACTCTCAAGTCTGACGGAGATTAGTATTAGATTATTATTTTTCATGCAGTTGACCTTGAATGATTGAGCTGAGGTGAGCTGAAGTAAGCATCAAGAGCATCGTTTCGGAGAAAGCACACATAACTGACGTAGATGTTTGCCTGGATGGGCGACAGTGCCTTCCTCTTTGGCTGCTGGCAGGTAGTGGTGCCGCGTTCTCTCGACGTCTTGTGATAGCACAAAATTAGTCAGTACCAATTGGTAGTACCGTCTTTGTCGTCGTCGGCTTCTTCGAGAGTCGTATCAGCAGCATTGCACCGTGCTTCCCAGTGGTTTCTTTGCTGACACACGTCGAGGAAACAGAAAAGTAGCTGGCAGTGTTTGCGCCTTTCAAGTTAGTCAAAACACTGTTGTCTCTCACGCCGCATTAAACACACACACACACAGTCTGTTTAGCCACAAGCGGTCAGATAAGGGATGATGCGGCCAATGAAAGAAAATTGGAAAGCAGGTATGGAGGGAAAGTGCAAGTGAAAGAAAGATGTAGAGGTGAGAGAAAGAAGCAATCACTTTCAATCAAACAGGTTTCCCATCGTGAGGTTGCCAGAGTCTTTCTCAGTCATCGACGACCACAGTCGGCACACATGTTCACAGCAGCACACCATTAGTTGAATACTTTGCACTAGTCAGGACGATCACGTCATTTGAATATAAGCACATTAATTGCAGGACAATGCATTGTTTTGACCCTCAGACATTGCTTGGATTTTTTTGCTCAATTGTCTGGATTTTACATGTGGTACATCTGGGTCGTATGATTTTGCAAACACCACTTTAGGAATTGCATTTTGATCAGATTTGGTAAAATTTGGATGAAAAACTTAACAAAAAAAGAAAAACACACTATTTGTAATTTAAATGAGCTAAAAAAACGACTTTTTGACGAAAAAACAAAAAGGATTTTTAACATGCGAATATATCTGTTTACTAATCACAGAAAATGGCGTCCTATCGCTTTTTGCTTTTGCCTCGTCAATCAATGCTGTGCGCTTTTCATATAGTTTAACAGGAATAGTGCTGGTTGTACGATAAATAAAAAGCAGGCAAAAGTGCCCCGTTATCAAACGCCGGATTTGTCGGCAGCTGTACTTCACTGTAGCACTCTGCTTGCAGTTTAGGTACTTCAATGAATCATGACAATGAGCCTTTCAGCTACCAAGTGAGAGTATTGAGAGCAACTAATGTACAGCATTTGAATTGATTGCTTTAGTGCATTCAAAAGCAATCAAATAAGACTTTATCACAAGTAAAAAAGAGAGAATAGTCGTCTCATTAGAAGAGCGACTTTAACCATTTGCGTAAAATGCTGTTTACCAAAAAGGAAATGCGCAAGGTTGTTGCGTTATTTCCCCGAATTTGTTTGTTTGTCACCAAGTGCAAACCATCTTCGGAATCTCCGTACATTTTTTTGCATAGCCCTTCTTCAGTTAAAGATCGCATTGTCCAGATAAGAACACGTGATTAGTATTAAGTAGTCTTTTAACTGCTAGTAAATTGACATTGAAATTGCAATCACCATCAAAGTGCATCATTTGCACTTTATCAATGCAGATCACAGATGACAGATCATTCCATTGCCATTAAATAGCACCAACTAATTGTCGTTCTTCGGCAATTTGTCCTTATCCCTCTGTTTGTTTTTATTTGCAATCACCTGAATCTTCCCCTATCTAATACTTTCAATTATTATTGCTTGCACTTTCGATTAGCACCTTTAGCATGTTCTAGAAACAATTACTGCACCGAAGCTTACATTCCCTTATAGAGAGGTACCTTTTAGGAGAGTCTCATTTTTGCTATAAAAGCGGCGATGTCCACAACCGATGATCCACCAAGCACCTTCAAAGCAAACAAACGAAAAACTCTCAGCTTTTCAGCAACCAAAGTGAGTGATTTGTTTGTTTTTTGTCAAGTTTTTTACCAATTAATACTTTATCTTTTTCTCGTTGCCTCTCAAAGATGGCCAAGTCTAGCATCATCCTGTGCTTTGTGCTCTTTGCACTGGTCTTTGCATCTGCCACAGCCACAGTCATCTACGGTGGCTACGGATACCCGGCATACGGATACGCAGCCTATGGATACCGCCCTGCAGTTTACGCATCGTACGCTTATCCTGCTTATGGTTATGGCTACTACGGCGGACTTGGGTACTACCTGCGCAAGTGAGCAAAATTTTGTCTAATTTGGCAGCATCAACATGCAGACATGTTCTATCTACCTATTGCTCACAAACATTTTAAATAATAAAATTGTGGTCTTTACTAAAATCTGAGTGGCTGAATTAATTAGAGCATTAAAAAAAGTTGGAGGAGTGCACAGTGGTATTTGTTTTTAATTGTCTGGGTTTTCCATTTGCGCAAATGGAAAAAGTAAGCCGACAGTGCACCAAAAGTAACACACCAAAAAAAGATAACATCGCTGACCATACTTTGGGTTCTTTGCTGAGTGAACTCTTTTTACTGCTTTCAGTTGATGTCATTAGCAATTCAAGGCCAGTGCCACTGACTCTGTATCAGGTACAGATGGTATTTGTATTGACTGGTCACTGTCACTGCCTCGTGTTTATTTATCTTTTGCTTCGTTATCGTTCACTTTTTTTGGGCGCATTCACTGTTTGGCAAAAATGCTGCTTCTACTGCTGCTGGTGATCATGTTCGATGTGTCATCTGAACCAGTGCTGATGAATGTTCAATTCAGGTTTAGCCCAAGCACCTGCCCTGATGGGCATTGCCAATGTACTCGTGATATTCTATTCTACAAGTGCCTCTTCTCGATGTTGTCCACACTTGTTGGGTAATTCTTTTGATGACAAGAAAACTCGTTCACACACTTTTGCACAAGCTTTGCTGCTAGCTAATTTATTCATGACCTTTGCCACTGATCTGGTATAAATTGAAGCAGTGAACGCTGGTTCGTCATCACAAACATCTCTTGCATCCTTATTTAAAAAACGGTTTGCTAAAGCGATCCAAGTAAGTGCTTAAATATTTTATTTTTTATTTTTTATATATTTTTATTTTTATTTTTGTTTAGGCAACTCAATAATGGCCAAAACACTCATTCTGATCTTTGCTCTTGTTTTGCTGGTTTGCACTGCTTCTGCATTCTACAGCTATGGCTACCGTCCCTATGTGGGTTATGGTTATGGCAGTTATGGCTACGGTTACCGACCTGTTTACGGATATCAATATCCTTTATACGGAGCCTATTACCCGACTTATTCTTACCCTTTGTACGGAGGTGTTCTTCTAAAAAAATAACTTAATTTGACCAACATTACTCAATTACTGGGGGACATTGCCTAAAGATTGCTTTTAATGGTTCCAATAAAAATGATTTCTATTAAATTCATTATTTTGTTATTAATTGACAAACACATATTAAATTTCAACAAGTTATGTTTCACACTACACTTTGCTCTGACAGCAAGCAAAAAAGTAAAAA
>JAALOO010000427.1_pt1 | contig 37845 bp, 18 predicted proteins | sample 7257641 | NCBI WGS metagenome assembly JAALOO01 (sample SAMN14085613, study PRJNA598686) | mite metagenome | biome: ENVO:01001000; feature: ENVO:01001002; material: ENVO:01001226; isolation source: single female mite from University of Michigan culture on fish food culture... ...
TAATGGCTTTCCCTGATCATCTGTTTGATTGGCAGCAGTGCACACCATCACCTTCACCACTACAACTACCCTCATCGGCATTATCTTCTGCCTCCTCCTCTCCTTCACCATCAATCAAATGTGGCCCTGGTAGTGGCGGTGATGATGATGATGATGAAGTCAACAAAGCAGATACCAAGGACTGTCATCACCCTCCTGCCGTCAGTCCGTTCATTGATAAAGAGCAAATGTAAACAGACACAGTGTACCTAGTTTCAATTTAGGTGTTTACTGATAAGGGCAATTGCCTCTTCACCCACTACCATAGCATTTCTCAGTTCCCAACAGTGGTCAGCTTCTTTGCTTCAAACTTCGTATACCTGGTCACACTGCTCAGCCTTCGAACGCTGCACCAAAACCGCCATAGCAACCGAGCAAAAAGAAAACCTCATCATCGTCGTCGACTAGCTGACGATGTTCTCTACGGAACTGTATCAGGTAAACCAATAGCTTTTAAATTTTCATATACCTAACAACCATTTAAACACAAATTCAATAGCCATTGTCAGCGTCCTTGTGACCACTCCGCTGTGGGTGGCCAGATCACGCCTAAACAATAGCAAACAGCCCAAGAACAATAAAAATGCCCAGAGCAGCAAATCGACGAAACAAATTTTAGGTGAGGTGAACATGCTCAAAGAGCTGATGAACATCAAAGAGAACAAGGGAGTCGGTGCACTGTGGGAGGGCTTCCAAAGTTCCCTCCTGGTGGCCTCCATCAACTCACCGGTGCAGACGCTGGTCTACGAGGCTCTTCGGCGGAGCTTTGCCCGACGCTGCGGCGCCTGTGCCGACAATGCTCACGAGGCCAACGCCAACCTGTGCCACCTTGCGACACTAATCAGCATGATGGTCATTTCACGCTGTACGGCAGTCACCCTCACCTATCCACTTTCACGAGCACAGAAGAGCAAAGAAGAGGAGAAAAAGGGTGATAGCGGTGAGAGGGATGATGGTACTGAAAAGGATGATGGCAAGAGGCCTTTATCGTTGCTGACCACCTTACAGGGGATCATCACCAGCGAAGGAGCAAGTGGTCTCTTCAAAGGCGTGCAGACTAAACTGCTTCAAACATCACTGCTCACCGGTCTCCTCGCCTTTACAAATCCTCGAATTGTGCTGTACATTCTCAAACTGTACCGTGCACGAACGCAAAAGATCAGCTAAGTTTCAGTCAAGTATGATCAGTAAAAAACCGTTTATATAGTAATGAACAAAAAAACTAATTACAAAAAGAGTATCAACGAAAAAGAATTTTTACAATACTGAAAAGTGTAACTGTACAAGATACAAAATTGAGAAATTAAACAGTCAAACAAAAAGAATTATTTGTACATTTGGCTAACCTACTGCAGAATAATACTATTCAGCATGGGGATTTTGTTTGTTTGAGGCACGGTGTTTGGAGTTTTGTGAACGGACCGTGTTTGGCGGCAGTCTGTGTCCGGGCATTGTGGAGCTCTTTGAAACTGCTGGCTGATAATGATGCAGGTGTTGAGTGGGGTGCAGATGTTGGTGCTGATAATGTTGCTGTGAATGATGAAAACGTGATGATTGAGGAGGGACATTGGGCGCATGAATGTGCTGCATTCCTGATGATATGTGATGCCTACTACCGAATTGTTCATAATGTTCGGGTATCATCATCGTACTGGATCCAATAGGTGGAGCCATGGAAGCCCTTCTCAGACTAACTCCAGCACTGCCTCCTCCATATAGGCCAGCATTAGGCGGAAGTGTAGAGGCAAAACCCTTGGGCACTGCTGAATACCGAGTGGCAGCATTTTGATGGTGATTACCTCCCGTTAAAGGTGGTGGTTGCTGTCTTTTTGCCTTGCTCACCTTTCCACTCTGCATCTCCGGCACACCCCGCTGCTTGGCGGAGTTTATGAGATTCTTTTGGTGCTGTTGTTGCTGTTGCTGTTGATGATGATGATGCTGTTGTGGTGACTGAAAGTGGTACTGTCCTCCACTGCTGTTCCCGAATCCAGAGATAGTCCAGAAGCGGTCAGCAGTGAGGTAGGACGGCATGTTTGCCGGTTGCATCTTTGCTAGTGAGGAGACGTGTGAGTTGACTCGGGTAATCGAAGGAGCGCCTAGGTTTTGCTGTTTCACGTGAGGTTTTTGAAACGTCTTAGAACTGGAGAGTAGGATGTTGTTCTTTAAATGCTGCTGCTGATGACTGGTCACCTTTGGCTGCAGCTGCTGCAGTTGTTGTGCAAACAGTTCAGCTGGCTGATGCTGTTGTTGCTGTTGCTGATGATAATGGTGAGCTTGATTCGCTGCTGCTGCGGATGTTCTCTTCTTTGCCTTCCGTCTCTCTCTGCAAAGTGACATCAACTGCGATGCGTGTCGTTTCAAACTCACTTTTGTCTCGTGAATATTCGCCGTCAGTGTGCTGCTCAGTCCGGCGGCAATCCTCGCACTTCCACTGTTGGTGGAAGGTTTTTCAGCAGCAGAAACAGCCAGCTTTTTGTTCAGTTTTGTCTTTGGCACTTCGTACGACGACGGCTCATCGTCGTTCACCTGTTGACTGGCAAAGCTGACAAAGACCTGGTCAAGGGTGGTCTGACTGACGGAGTAGTCCTGCAGTGAGAGGCTACGTTGTGCCCGCTGCAGTACGGCAAAGATGTTCGACAGTGGAATGTCATTCGTCGGTAGATTGAACTCGAGCATGGTGTGGTGGTGGGCCTGAAAAAAATATACTCAACTTAAAACAATGAACTGAAAAAATAAAACAAAAATCTTACCCGTAGAATCGCCTGGGCAAAGTTGTCGCGCACATACTCGATCACCTCTTTGAAGTTCGACTTCACCTCTGACAGTCGAAGTGTGATGATATACCCGGTGCCAAATTTGTGCTTCAGGTACTGCGGACTGCCGATGCACTTGAAACGACCGTTTACCATGATGGCCAGGCGTGAACAGAGAATGTCGCACTCCTCCATTGACTAAAGAGTTTGAAAAAGAAATAGTCAAAAAAAAGTTTTATAAGCAGAAAAGGCAATCTGACTTACATGAGAGGTGAGCAAAATGGAGCGACGGTCTCGAATGGCGTCCTGAATCGTCTGGCAGATGTACCGACGACTCTGCGGGTCCAGACCACTCTGTGTGTAAGAAAATCGGTTAGTACTTAGTTGAACTTGTTTTAGAATAAAATAATTTACCGTCGGCTCATCGAGTAGTATCAGACTGGGATTGCCCAGCATTGCAATCGCCAGACAGAGCTTCCTTCGATTGCCCCTGCTCAGCGCCTCCACGGGCATCTGCGCGTGTGGCTGCAGCTGAAACTTGACAATGGACTGCGCCACCATGGCCTCAACACTTTGCTGGGGAATGCCACGCAGGTGGGCGTAGATCCTCAGGTGCTCCACCGGACTGAGGAAGGAGTCCAGACTGTCTGCCTGTGGGCAGTAGCCGATGGAGTTGCCCGCCCCGCCACTGGCCAGAGCGTCGCGAATGTTTCGCCCATTGAAGCTTGCCTCTCCTGAGGTGGCCTTCACCTGACCGACCAGGACTTTGAAGAGGGTAGATTTGCCGGCTCCATTTGTGCCAAGAAGGCCAAAGCACTGAAAGTAAAAGATTGTTTAGAACAAAAAATCATAAACGGGTTCCTAATCGACACATACTTCACCACGAGGCACTGAAAAGGTGACATCATTGACCGCCCTTTTGTAGCCAAAAATGCTCTCAAAGACCTTTGTCACGCTGAACACTCGCAGAATGTCCGAAGAGCTGCTGTTGTTGCTGGCGGTGGCGCTAAGATCACTGCCGTTTGAATCAGATGAACAGGGGCTTCCATTGCGACCAGAGTTGGAGTTGGAGGTGTTTGAGGAAGTCGACGAACTGCTTCTTCCTTCTGACTGCTCACTCTGCTGACCAAATGTTCGACTCACTCGACGACGCTCATCGGCGACATCGCCGTCTTCGCTCTTCTCAATGGAGGCGTTCTCCGATGCCGAGTTGAGGGCGACTAACAGCTTTAAGCGACGAGACCGTGCAAAGAAGAGCGCTTTCACACTGGAAAAGAGACCACACTCTAGTGCGAGGTTGAGAAGGAAGAGCACCGCCCCCTCAATGGCAAACACTGAAAAGTGCTTTCCCAGCAGCTCCATACTGAAGGGATTGACGTACACGTCCTGGTCAAAAAGACTGAAGATGTCGGCAAAAAGCTGGTTCCGGTGAACATCGACGATGCCACTGAGAAGGAGGTACGGCGGCAGAATGACGGCCACCTGTTCAAAGAGACGGTACAGAGTGGGCGTCACTTCGACCAGCTTGAAAACGTCAATCATCAGGCGCATGACCATGGTGTGAATGCCCACAAAGAGTGCCAGGCAGTAGATGACCATGAAGGCAATGCTCGGCTCAGTGAAAAGCTTCTCCATGAGGTACACCAGATTGATCATCGCCCAGCCAAAGAAGAACAGCAGACTGAGAATGGCCGGCAGATTAAGGCGTGCCATGTAGATGGGCAGACGGAAGAAGGCGATGATGGCAGAGGCGAGGAAGATGGCCACCACAAGGACGGCCAGATCCCAGAGAAGACTGGAAAACCAGTACAGCGAGGGACCGACGCCAAAGGTCCACTGAAGATGCTTCTCCTCGCACATTCGCTCGCGGACAATGTAAAAGACAAAGCTGGTCGGGATGAAGATGAAGCCGACGAGGATGATGATGGCAATTCCGGCGTCGCCTGCCTGCTGCATCACCGACTGGTCGCCCAGTTGCAGAGAGCGTACGTGCAGTGGATGAGAGTAGGTGGTGATTTCTGTTTGGAGGGTTAAATATTAGTTTGATCCTGTTAATTACACAAAAAAGAGTAAAGACTCACGATACTGCGATGCATCAGCAACGCCCACTGCTTGCAGATTAGCCCGTAGAAGGGCATTGTTGAGTGCACTGAGGTAGGCGGGCATGCTGTGGAAGCCGGTGTTGTCGTACCACACCTTCACCACTGATCGAGCTGGCTTCACCGCCGAAATCATCGATGAAATCAGCTGACTTCGGTTGCTCAGTGGTGCCCTTAGCATCTTCAGCGGTCTTCTGTCGTCTTTCTCGTTGACCTGGTGCAAACTCCAGCCACCCCATCGTCGGTCCATAAACTCGGGCTGTGTTCGCAGGAGGAAGCTGTTCACGTCCACTCCTCTACTGAGGTTGTAGATGAAACCGTAGGGCGAGGTGAGCGGCGGTGGAATGAGGTACGCCATGGCGGCCATGTCGAGGAAGCACTCGCCGCACTTGCAAGATCGTCGTGTGTTTCGATCAGTCCACACATTTCCCTTTAGCGTCAGCAGGTGCTGTGGCAGCTGTACGTTAGCGGTGGCAGTATTACTGCTGTACATGATCGGACACTTGGAGGCGCGCCAGTTTTCACGCGGTGTCAGGCAGTCAATGGCACTCTGGTTGCTCTGTCCTGAGTTCACTAGTTCGCCTTCAATTAGCCGTAACTGGTTGAGCAGGTCGAGGTTGTAGGCGTTTTTCAATAGTTGACTTTTATCTTGAATGTTCGGCAAACGCATTACGTCGTTGGCAAGGAAGGACACCGTGTTCTGGCCGTAGATCTGCGGCAGCAGCGGCAGCGATGGGTCAGGAGCAAAAGAGGGCTTGATGAGCGTCATTGCCATGGCAAAGGCAATGAAGAGACAGGGCAGAAAGAGCGTACAGAAGAGCATCTTCCAGTCACGCAGCATGTGGAGGAAACGCTTAGTCAGCAAGGCGTACAGCTGACGACCTTTAAGTCGAAGTCCCGAGTCGAGTTCAATTTCAGATGACACGTAATTTGTTTCGATTTTTGTTTGCTGTGATTGCGGATGTGATGATGGTGGTGATGACGGCAGTGGGGATGGAAAGTTTGCCGGCATGCCTCGCAACGTGGAGGCGGCCAATTTTGCCGGCTGAACCGCCGTCGAAGTGTAACTCATTCGCCTGGCCACCGCCAGCTTTGCCTGCTCCACCGGAACGTTTGACTCCTCGAGGCTGCACAGTGTGAGGAAGACCTCCTCGAGGGTGGTGCTGGTCACACCGTAGCTGGCGAAACCGTAGCTGCGAATGTTCGAGTCGAGGCAGCTGAAGAAGGTGGCGTAGTCGTGCGGCGCCCCGTGGTCATCGTACTGCGGCAGTGCCAGTATCACCTCGCCACTGCTGCAGTCCCCCTCCACAAAGCTGGCATTGGGAATGAGACAACGGGTGAAGGCCATCAGCCGATCGACGTCACTCTGCGGCGCCGAGTGGGCGGTTGCCGTTGAGGAGGCCAGCTCAGAGTTGGTGGACAGGCTGTTGATGGCCAGCTCCTCTTCGTCCACCACCAGGTCCTCCTCCTCGCCCAGTCGAAGGGAGACGTCATTCTCCACATCGTCCAGTCTTTGTGTATCCGATTCAGAGGACGATGACGATGATGATGAGGTGCCTGATGCTTCATTAGAAACGCCTCCAGTAGAAGCATCTCTTTTGGTCACAGTCAACTGGTAACCGCAACCGTACTTTGACTTGAGCAGCAGTGGTGAGCCGACGCAAAGCAACTTTCCGCGATGAATGACGGCTACTTCATCTGAAAGTATCTCTGCTTCGTCCATGTGATGAGTTGTGAGGAGGACAGTGCGAGAGCGCTTCTGCTGTACAATGAGGTCCCAGATGCTACGTCTGGCGACAGGGTCCACAGAGCTGGTTGGCTCGTCTAAGATGATGAGTTTGCTGAAAAAAAGACAATGAAAACCCTGATCAAACACTTCTTAGATGTGAATTTTACCTTCCGCCAACAAAAGCGAGCGCCACGCAGAGACGTCGTTTTAGTCCTCCGCTGAGGTGTTTCGCCCGTTGGTGTTGCAAGCTCCACAGTCCCATGTTCTGCAGAATCTCATCGACGTCTCGCTGAATGGCCGCCTCATCAGTCAGCAGTCCCTTCAGCTCGGCAAAGAACATCAGGTGCTCTCGTATGGTCAGATTGGAAAAGAGCGTATTGTACTGCGGACAGTAGCCAAGCAGGCGACGAGCACGCCCAAAGTCCTCAGGAATGCGGTGTCCGTAGATGGTCACACTGCCTGAGGTCGGTGGCATCTGTCCGGTCAGCACTGAAATGGTGGTCGTCTTGCCAGCTCCGTTTCTCCCCAAAATCGTCGTTACACTGCCTTCCTTCAGGTTGAGGTTCAGATTGGAGACGGCAATGTGCTTCGATCGGGTGCTGCGTTCATTGTAGATGACGTAGAGGCCACGTAGTTCCATGCCCAGAACATTGGCGCTCAGTGTAGACGCCGATGAGTCGTGACTGTGCTGTCGGGTCAATGTCGACTGCTGCTGCTGACTCTGATGTATTGCTCGTCTGAGAGTGCCGGAAATGGTTTTCATCGTGCCTAATCCAGTGCCATCGCCGCTGATCATCGTGTCAAGAAAGTCGAGCGAGTGCTTTCCATTGATCGACTTGATTTCCTCCGGGTCGATAATGTTGAATGTCGGCTCGTCATCGTCAGCGTCCTCATCACCCACTCTGTGGTCCATTGCAATGGACAGGTTGTCTTGGTTGTGGTGATTTGAGAAGAGTGACACATTGTCATTGCCCAGTGATTCAAGTGATCCGAGGTCCTCCTCGCCAAAACCGAATGACCGCGTAAAGTCGTATCGCCAGTAGTCCAGTGAGAGGAAGAAGAGCCACGGGTAGTGACGGGCATTGTTGCCGGCTAATTGGGGGTGATACAGTGTTTAATATAATAGAAAGCATTTTAAGAAAGTGTTACTTACGAGGACTGACGTGTGAGATGTACCAGGCGACGAGAAAGTAGAGCCCGGCATCGACGAGCATCATAATCATAGCCGTGCCTACGTTCATCGGATCGCCCTGCATTGGACTGTGCCAGAGGTTGCTCCACTGCATACCGACGCCCTGCACCTCAAAGCGCGTCATGTACATCATGCCGAAACAGAAGGAGGTGGACATGGAGAAGCAGGTGAGCACCTTGTGCACAAAGTTCATCTCATTCTCCAGTGTAATGGCCACCATAAAGGGCAGGAAGGAGGCGAGGTAGGCGACGATGCCCGACAGGGCGGCAATAGTAGCCGTCTTGAAAAACGAGCTCATCATGTAACTGCATTCGGGAAAAGAAGGGTTATACAAAAATACATCAAAGGAATTGTTGTACACAACATACCAAAACATAAGGAGCGATATGTTGAAGACCATGAAGAAGAGAAAGAGCAACAGTGGATCAGAGGCAGGTATCAACGAGCCAAAGTAAAGCACTGAAATGCCACAGAGCGTCGCAAAGGCCATGACGGTGATGCCGATGAGGAACCAGGTGAGCCAGGCGACGCCTGACTTCAGACCCATAACACGCATCACCTCTTCGAGGTGAAGCTCTCGCTCGAGAACGTGCTCTCTGATGAGGTGGGCAATAAGGAAGATCCAGGCCATTGTGGTGATGAGCGGCGCCAGCGAGCGAATGTAGTTGCCAAACTTGTCAATGTCGTAGCAGAGGTAGGGCTGCTGCTGCAGGTGCACTTCAGGGCGAATGGGCAGTGTGGTGCGGTTGGTGAGGTAGGCGACGATGGACCGGTCCACCAGCTCCTGAATCTGCACGAACCCATGCAGGTAGCCCATATCATCGGCTTCGCTGTCCCTAGGACCGGGCTCCCAGATGCGTGCTTTCAGCGCCTTGGTGGAGGGCACAAAGTCAATGTCGATGCGAATCTTGTACTGAATATTCCGCGGCAATGTCTCCCGTCGACTGAGCTGTCCTTTGTCGCCAACAAAAACAATACCGGCAATGAACTCATGCGAGCGCGTCAGATTGCGTGCCACCTCCTCCAGCTCCAGTTCACTGTCCACGCCCTGAAAGCGGTCAAAGGAGGCGCACTGGGCGACCTGACCGATGAGCTTGAGGGCGGCGAGGACGTTCCCAGACCGGGTCATTCGCTCAATCAGATGAAAGGTGTCCACATCGTCGAAGAGCCCGTCTGCCTCTCCGTTGACAAAGACCGACTCAACGAGGTGCTTCACCGTGGTCATGCGGTTGTTCACATCAGCCGACTGGTAGTAGAAGGACTCCAGACTGGCCAGTGTCTGCGACCAGGCGTGCAGCATCGCCACAATGCGCGGCATAAAGTGCAGTGTGCCGTTCATGTTGGCCATGATCGCCTCCGTCACCGCCGTCTTCGGCGTGTAGAGGATCTTCCCGAGAAGAATCGGCTTGAGGAAGTTCCAGATGACGGCGCCGCCTTGCATGGCCATGATCTGTCGGTAGCCGTTGCGGCAGAATTCACTGGAGAAGCTGAACAGTTCCGCCTGATTGATTTTGGGCTGCTGCACCTTCACTTTGAGCATCTTCATCTGCAGACTGAGAGCGGGCAGTGAGCCGCCGCACATTACCTGGCCGATTAGCTCAGAGGATTGGGCCACTGTATGGACAAAAAGGATAAATTAAATCAAACTTGAATTAAATCAGTAAAGTTAACTTACAGCTAATATTCTTCAGTCCACTCATTGAGCTGAGGTTGAATACTCTGCCCAGTGAGCTGTCCGAGTGGAAGCCTTCCAGTGAACGGCTCATCTCCCGAATGAACGCCTTCACATGCGGCATCGCCTTTGAGGAGGCACGAACCGCATTGAGGGCACTGCCAATTTCGCTGTTCTCTATGGTCGCCTTCTTCAGTAGACCGTTCATGATTAGATTAACGATCTGTGTGAGTGATTGATTGAAAGGTGAGAAAAGAGGTTACTAAAAGGGTAATAAATCAACAACACGGCAAAACACTTACGTTGCTTGTCAGCTTGCGAATGACCAGTTGGTTGAGAATCTGATTGTTGAACTTAAAGTCCTCTGTCACGCTCAGAGTGCAGAGCGCGCTGGTCACGGTCTCCTCACTGACCACCGGTTCACCTCTGCCCGCTTTAGCAGGTAGCTGCAACTTCAGCTCACCAAAGAGCAGAGATCGATTGCAGAAGGCGCTCGAGTCAAAGGAGATGCTGGCGCTCATCTCGATGAACTCACTCAGGTCAATGCTGGCGTCGAGAACCTGGTTAATGGTAGGCTTATTTAGGCCCATGTTTAACTCAAGGAAGGTCTTCACGTTCTCGACGTTCACTAGCAGGTCAGAGATTTGATCTATTCGTGGAAAAGATGGTTACAAACTAAAAATTAAAACTTTTAAAACATACATTTAATATGGAAAAGACCGCGGCTGGAAAGGCCCCGTAAACTGCGAAGACCCTCGAGAATTCGACTGAGCGAGTCGACGATTGGCCCTTCACTGAATCGAGGCGTCAGTTTGTCAATTGCGTGCTTGATGCTGTCGTAGAGTGTGTTGAAGTTCTTTGCTCGCGTGAATGAGACAAAAGAGATGAGCAGATGGTTGATGCCTTTCTGACTGGGACTCTCTGAAAAAGAGCCAGTGGCTGGTGATGCCGCCGTTGACAGTTGACTGCCTCCAGGCGAGCCTAAAAGCGCCAATTTGCTGGCAATCTCAGCGGCCAGTCCCGAGGCGACCATATCCGAGCCGAGGGTGCTCATTTCCGGCAGAAGAACGTCGCTCATCCACTGACCACGACTCAGTTCAGTGCGCTGCAGCTCACGCAGTCTACTGCTGATCGCCTTCTGGTCGAGGACGGCCATCAGCGAGTCGATGATCTCCATCAGTCCGCTCGATTGGCAGAGCGTCTCGTACAGTGACTGCTGTTGCTGCTGTTGAGTTGCTGCTGCACCAATCGAGGACATGTTCAGACCTACACTGCTGCTTTTCGCCTGCGCCGCAAGAATGAGCGGAAGGTAGTTCTTAGCGGCAGACAGTCCCTGAAGAGGCCGATGATCATCACCACCTGCCGACTTGCAGATCATCTCCTTCAGGGCGACATTGCTGAAGTTGTGCCAGCTGACGACGTTAATGTCCAGCAGTGAGTCGGTGAGCAAGCGAATCGCCTGCTTTGCCCTCGATCTTGAGAGCGTACTGACGCGGTCGAGAGTTGCGTTGAGGTACTCAGAGAGGTTCACATCATGTCGGACAATGTCGGTGATGGGCACATAGGCGGGCACCTGATTGAGGACAAAGTAGCTGAAGGTACGCCAAAGCTCGCGTACGTTCGACCAGCTGATTCCCTGACTGTCACGGCTGAACTTGTCCACCGTGGAGAGAACGCCGTTGACAAAGCGGACATAACGCAGCGAATGCTTCAGAAGAAAGTTGTTCGAAGAGGACTTGGAGGCAGCCAGCAGTGTAAGGAAATGTCGCCTTCTGCAGGACTTTAGCTCCGACCAGAAGGAACTTGTGGAGAGCTGCTCAAAGATGTCCTGACCGACGTCCACCCAGCGAGAGAGGAAGCGCAGCGGGGTGACACATCTGCTGCTGCTGCTACCACCTTTGCAGTTGGATGAGGTGCCATTGGATGATGAAGAAGGCGAGGCAAAAACCTGCAACATGTGCTTCAAGTCAAGGTGTTCAGAGAAGTAGCTGTAGGCGCGATCAAAGTCCCAGTGTGGCATCTCGCACATTACCACCCTCATATCAGGTGCCTTTGGACGGTAGGCAAAGAAGTTTTTGGCAATGTTATCCTCATCGTCGTCATCGTCAGTCTTATTTGATTCTGTTGACTTTTTGTAGCTGCAAATGTAACTGTCAACGGCGTCCAGCAACGCCGGCACCGATCGCCAGCCAGTGTTGACCAGCTCCTGAAGTGAAGACTTGATGACTCCGCCAGTGCTGTTCCCGCCGTTATCTTTGCCATCAGTTCCACCACCACTGCCGTTTGCCACCTTCTGCGAGGCGAGAATAGTGTCGGTGAGAATGCTGAACGTTCCGGCGACGTTCTCAATCGACTCCAGCTGTTTGAGCTTGAGAAAGCGAATCACGTGATCAAGTTGTTTGTTGTTTTTGCTGCTGTTGTAATCGAGCATTCGCGCCAGCACCTCAGTCAGCTTGCCGATGCGCTCTCGAATCCGCCGATGTGACATAAACTTTGGCCTCGGCGAGGCTTTAATGTTGAAGAGATTCGACTTGAAGGTAAGTGTGTAGATCCAGTCAGAGGGATGATTGTGGCAGAGCAGCAAGAGCAGATCGTTAAAGTCATCGTCGACGATAACAATGGGCGGCGTCGAGGAAGAGCTAGAGTTTGCCAGTTTCTGATTGTGAATGCTGTTCAACGTCGGACAGAGTTCATCGTGGAGAATGTCCGGGTGGTGGGCAAAGAAGTGGCTGATGTGGCGAATCCACCGGAGCTGGCGGTACGTGGCAAAGGTGATAAAGTGATTCACCTCGGGGAAGATCAGATTGGAAACGGTGGAGGTGAGCAACGAAGAGAGGCCCTTCTTATTGAAGTTGTGTTTGGCCACTTTGAGCGGCAGCTGCTGCTGATTGGCCGACAAACTGCCAAACTGCAGATCAGGCTTCATCGGGTACATGGAGTCGCTGAGCTGGAGGGCGCGCAGACTGTAGGCGAACATCTCCGAGAAGGTGAAGGTCAGTCGGTAGAAGGCCTTCCAGATGACGTGGTTGTCGGCGAAAACGTCCCCCAGCTGGAAGGCGCGCATCGCCAGCAGCATCTGACCACTGTTCGGATAGGGAGACACCTCGGCGGTCCACCACCGGAAGAAGGCGTTCCACTGCTTCAGATCGAGAATGGGCGGCACTGCCACCGAGGACGACTGCTGCTGCTGCTGATCATCGAACTCAACCTCGTTTCGGTTTTTGCTGAAGAGTGCCGTGAAGCGGTCCTGAAGTGCTTTGAGATCACTGCCGAAACTGTGCGTAGACTCCGCTGGCAGCGGCTGGTCGAAGCACTTGGAAATGGGGTTCAGGTGGTAGAGCAACTTTTCATTGGGTCGACAGACGAGTGACTGTAGTGTTCGCAGGACGGCAATCGCTTCAGTTGAGGAGGAGGTGGTGAGCACTGCAGTTGAAGTCAGCGCAAACACCTCCTCAAAGTCATGAGGACTCCTCAGTGCACAGAAATCCTTCCCTGCACTTTTGCCATGCCCCGTCGACCTGGCAATCATCTGCAGGTGCTTGTAGAACTTATCCTGTGCAAGAAAGGTGTTCAGGGCAACGGTGCCCAGTGTAAAAGCAGAGTTCATCGTCGAGTAGAGGGCCATGACCTCGGTTTTGTTACCCCCGTACACCGTGGGCACTACTTCCCAGTTCAGTCCCTCTGCCGGGATTGTCTGGAGGCCACACTGAAAACGGGCCATTGCCTGCTGGAAAAGCTCTATGGAGGCTTTCGGGTAAAGCGAAGTGGCAAAGGAGGCGATGGCGTCGATCAGCCAGCCGTTGTTGTCCGGAGAAGAAGACGAGGAGGGAAAAGAAGATGAGGATCCCATCACCAGACGACCTAGTTTGCTGAGAATGGGCTGCCACTCCTCCGACTTGAGCAAATCTCGCCTGTAAACGGCATCACCGAGCAGGTGGTCCAGAACTGCACCCACCTTCACCAGGAGCACTGCCACCAGCTCCTGGTCGGTGTGGTTGGCCAGTTTTGGCTTTGCCGCCCGGTACCACTGGTCGTAGACGGCGTTAAAGTCCAGCCCACAGACCGCCTCTTTTGCCTTGTGCGCCCCACCGGAGATCTGATTGTCGACGACGACGTACTGACTGAGAGGTGCCCGACAAAATGACCGCCATATGGTGACAGTATCGTACCGGTGGGCGAAAAGTTTCAGCAGTCGCCCACTGTCCAGGGTGATCGTCTGCAGGAAGGTCTCTGCGCCGACGAGCAGATGAGAGTCCAGCCAGTCGAGCAGTGAGTCGAGAAGGTCCACCTGCCCAACCTCTTCATCATCTGCATTACCTGCGTGGCTCATCTTTACGTGAATGCCGCCCAGTTTGTAGCGCTGTCTAAGGCGGCCTGGCAGCTCGCTGAAGGCGTAGATGAGCGCCATCATCAGGTCCCGCTGTTCCTGGTTGTGTCGAGAAGAGGAGGTAAATTTGCCAAAAAGCAGTGCATTCGCTTCCCTTCCAACGGTCTGCATGACGTACACAAAACGACGACTGCGAAAGTACTCCAGACGGTTAAGACGGCGAAGGACGGCGCCCAGGTACTGCTGCGTGTCCAGTGACTCGTACCGGGCCACCAGACGGTTGAGCAGCTTTGGCGAGAAACGTCCAAAGAGCGTCAGAAAACGGTACACATTGTGGTAGGCGTCGGCGAATGAAGCCTTCCCACCGGTCAGCAGGGCACTATCCGCCGATCGGTGGTACCAGGTGACATTGAGGTAGTCCAGCGTCTGTTGCCACCGTTCGGGCATCAGCAAGTTCGAACAACTGCTCAGTTCGGTGCTCAGCTGACAGACGGCCTGGCGGAGGTCGGCGTAGAAAGGCGATCGACTGCTTAAAGCGTCCAGGTTGAGGTGAGATGAGCAAAGAAGATCGTTCAGGGTGGTGGTTTTTGAGAGGCGCTCCACGTCACCGAGCAGCAGCTCATTTAGTGCCAGTTCAAGCAGTTCCGGAACGCTGTCTGCTAAAGAAATGAAGCGATTGCTAGATGTTGGGTTGGTCAGCAGACTGCATGAAGAGGTTATGTTCAGCTGCGTATCGATTTTCCCATCATCTTCCTGTGGAGCAGTGATGGCGAGAAAGTTTCTCAACACGTCATTCACCAGGTCAAAGATGTGGTTGATGGTGTAGCTGGCGTACTTGAGCGTGATGAAAAGACACCGCCACTCTTTGTCGTTGTAGACCGGTGCCATCAGCACCCCTGCTACGCCCATGTCGCACGTAGTGCTGAAAGTCTCATTGAAAGAGAGGTAGCGATTGGCGAAAGGCGTGACAATATCACCGATATAGGCGAACAGACCGAAAGTGCCCTGAGAGAGGAAGCGGCGAAAGAAGGCGTCAGAGCCTCGGGTGAAAGCATCGCCAATCAGCCCGTTCAGCGCCGGCTCTTCGGGAAACCACACCAGCGAGCCGTCCATTGAAAGGATCTTCTCTGCGGACTCTTTGACGCCAGCCAGACTGGAAGCCGCCTCGACCCAGTCCAGCGGTGGGAGGTTGTCGTGAATCAGCGTCAGATTGAGTGACTTGCTCTGCATTGCCCTTATGAGCGGCGCAATGCGGGCCGATTCGTTGTTGGCCGGCTGCAACAGCTCATCGATAATGCGCCCACTACTTCCAGGACGCAGTTTCACCTGTCCACAGAGGAACTGCTCAAAGGCGACCACTGCGGAGCGGTTGGCCGAGGGGGTGAAGGTGAGCACGTCGAGAAGGCTGGTTGCGCGGTTGCAGGGCCAGCCGGCGGCAAAGTACGGGTACAGCTGAAAAGCCCGTTCCACAAACTGCGGCAGGTGAAAGAGGACCGTCTCAAAGGCGGCGTCAATCAGCGAGGGAAGCACCGGCAGAAGGTGCTTCTGCAGGAAGCTGGCCAGCGTTGGGCTGCCCATGGCCACCTGCGCCACCTTCAGCGCCTCGCTCTCCGCCGAGGCGTTGATCTCATCAAGGACGACGTTCAGCAGCTCGTGGAGGATGGCATTTTTGCGGTAGATGGCCCGCCAGATGGACGACTGGACGATGCGGTTGGGGATGAAGCAGTCGGCGGAGAGTTGGAGGATGCGCGAGAGAAAGATGGCACGGTCACTAAAACCGTTGGTTTTCCAGTTGGAGCGCAACTCTCTCCAGATGTTCTCCCAAGTGGTAGCGGGCACAGATTTAGTGGCCAGCAGGTATACTTCCAGCATTCTTGAGGTGAAGTTTGTCCAGAAGGCTTTGTCCTCCTCAGCAGAGTCTGATGAGGCTGTGGTTGAGGAGCTGTTGCTCTGTGGGTCAAGGTAGGCGGTGGCAGAGGCGAGTGAGGCAAGCAGATTGGTGTCATTCAGTGTGGAAAGAGTGTAGTAGAGCTTGGCGAGAATGGGCGTCGACTCTGCCTCATCCTGCCAGTAGTTGTGGCCGAAGAAAAGGCAGCCTAGCTCCTGAATGCCCTGCAGCGTTCCCTGGTCGCCCTCAAAAAGCACCGTTGACTGCTCCGTCTCCTCGTCAATGCCCATGATGAAGACCGACTGGAAGGTCTCAAAGTGGCACATTGCTTGTTGAATGTCGACGCACTTTCGTGGCAGGGTGCCGTTGACCAGACTGGACAGGAGTAGTTGAGCAAATCGGTCAAAGTAGTAGATCTTATCCTCGGCCAGGGCACGGCTGAAGGCGCCGCTCAGGTGTTGCAGCATTGAGTCAGAAGCTCGGTGAAAGAGGTTGAAAAGCGGATACAGCAGCGGCTGCAGCTTCTCCGGAATGAGAGAGTTGAAGAAGGTGTTAAAGGCCTGCAGCTTCTTGGGCAAACTGAGAATGAAGGTCTCGATGTTCATTGAAAAGAGTTTGTTTTTGCTAGCCATCGATTCGCTGCTGGTCTCATCGGCGGCCATCTCTAGCAGCATCTGCAATCCCTGAAAGGCGCTCAGCAGTGACTCCCACTGAGAGGTTTTGGTGAAGCGCTCAGTGTCGTCAATCAAGCGGTCCATGTTGCCGATCAGCTTGGGAAGAAACTTGCGACTGAGGCTTTCATTTTGAATGTTTGTAGAGAAAGAGGGGTTTTGGCGATTGCCTTGTTCGGCAGTGGCGGTTAGAGCTTGCTGGGACTCGCTGGCATCGAGGTCAATTGGTGTGTCGCCCAGCGTTTTGAATTCCTTGAAGCGCTCATTGATGGCATCCTCTTCACTTTGATTTCGCGCAAAGTCAAAAGGTGTCTCGGTGGTAGTGGACAGCATTACCGGCTGAACAGTACCAGGAAATGACCAGTCGGCGGCAATGCTGCGCAACGTGGAATCCTCTGCATTGTAGAACTGCATCAGATACTCCAGTTGCTGCTGTTGAAGTTTTTCTGCGGCCGACATTGCCTCGAAGTGGTCGTCTGCCACCAGAGCAGCAGCAAGTCCATTGCCGTTTCTCTCCGAGGAGAACATCGGCTCAATGTCGCTGACAATCTTCAGCAGTGTTGAAACGTCCACATCACCGGAGCGAATGACACCCAGCAGACTGGGCATGTCGTACATCCATGAGGTGTTGCGAAGGGCGCCCACTGAACGGAAGATGTTCGCCCGGTCAATGGTGCCAATCATGGCGATGATGTTGTCCACGTGCTGCTGGTGGTCGGCCAGTCCCACACTGCGCAAAATGGTCGACAGCTGCTCGAGAATGGCCACAAAGTCGATGTTCTCTTGAGCAAGGTCAAAGAGGTGGTAGAGGTCCTTGCGCTCGAGCAGACAGAGTCGGCGAGAAAGCAGACGGATGTAGTGCCGTTTGGGCACCAGCAGGAACATCTCGAGTTGAGTGTGATCACAGATTACATCACGAAAGGAGCGAATGGAGCGCAGTGAGCCGGCGCTGTCGGACTGGATGCCCAGCTGAATGAGGTTGAGGCTGGAGTTGACTAGGATGTCATACGAACTGATGACGGCAGTAGAGTTTCGGTGGGTCTAAGTTTGAGATAGTTAAAAATTGATTTGGAATAAATAGTTAGAAAAAATTAAAAAAGAAATCACTAACCTCTGAACTAATAGCAGAGTCGTCAGTGGCCACCAGGTCGAGGTCGGAGAATGGCACTACGGTGGCCTCCAGACGGTCCAGCTCTGTTTCCAAGGTCCGCCAACCTGATGGCCGAAGTACCTGCTTTAAGGGGAAGCCATCTTCGAGGAGATTCTGCACTAAAGTGCTGGACAGCGTGTCGATGATGGCGGCAATTAGGCGGATGCCCTTTGGCAGGTCGTTGATCACATCGGTCACATTGCGATTGGTCAACAGAGGCATCACCTGATCGACGATGGCGTGAATGCTGGTTGGCGGGGAGAAAAAAGGTAGGGATAAAGATGCGCAATCAACGGTGACAATGAGGAAAACAAATAAACGAAAATATATTTAGAACAGTATCCCCCGCCGAAAAGGTCTTTGCTAGTCTTATCAAACGCATCAGCATCAACATCGCCATCATCGTTTACATCAGATACAAACACTTGCTGAGAGAAAACCTCTTTTCTCTTGCGCTACTCTAACTTGGTGAAATCGGCGCTGTAATTACACCTTTTTATGACAGTCTCAGTCTGTGTATCTTTTTATTTTTCTCCCTCCATTTGCTAAATCCACAGCCGCACACTTTGCTTAACCGAGTTTGCCAGGTTGTCAAAATGAGAATTATGAACATTAACAGCAGCACTACTGAAAACCCAACAAGGGCACAGACTTTTGAGCAGAAAGGACAACAACAAATACAGGCACAGACAAACAGACAGAGGCCGCTGAACTAATCATCATCAGCGTGGATTGAGATAAAAGAGTGACGAGTAAATGAGTACTGTGGGCAGAGTTGGGGGTAGAGTGCTGCTACCAAACTGACTGGACACGGTGTAATTAAGGCAAAAATGATGCTGATGCCACCACTGAATATGAAGGGCAAATTAGCACTGGTCGCTGAAAGAGTGAGAGAGAACGAGCAAAAAGCAACAGTTGTCGACCATTGACACCGAGAGTCCTCTCTCTCACTCTCCAGTCGACATTGACTAAATTTAGAGCACAATGCTCAATGCTAAAAAGATGGTCGACGAGATTAGCACAGCCACCTCTGTGGCTCGGCGGATCTTTGACGCTGCAGCAATTGCAGTGCCGAGTGAAATTCACCGCGATCACTAGCTCTGACTTAATATAAAAAGGTTGCTTTACAACAAGCTAGATGATGCGCAGCTAGCCCCTTTTTAGCTATTTTTTCACACGTAGCCATTTGTCGGACAAACAAATCGTACTCGTTAATCGGCCGAGGCTGACTGATGAACGATTCTGATGCCTGTCCGTCTGTTGGCACAGCGCGAAATGGTCAATGATGAAGTGCACTGATAAGCAAGAAAAGAAAAAGAAGTAGAAGCTGATGGTGATGAAAAAGAAAACGAAAAAGTGGGTGATGATGATGCTTGAGCAAACAAAAGCCAACAGTGCCTAAATTGGTGCCACTGATGGAAATGCCTGTGAGAAAGAAAGAAAGAAAGAAAGAAAGAAGCACTCTGTGCATGTCTGCGTGTGTGTGTCTACTTGGTTGGAGAGCCTGTCAGTTGGCATGTCAGCAATGGCGCCCAAGAGAAGGAGAGTGAAGACCGGTGAAGAGGAGTAGGAGGACCACCACCAGTCAAGTGATGATCAATAGGAAGACACAGACAATCGACAAATTGGTGCAGTGTGTGTGTGCGTGTGCACCGAGTGCAACACTAAAAGTGTCACTCTCCCTCTTCCCTTCATCTCAGCGGCAGCAACAGCAGCAGCCAGACAGTACAAAGATGCTCCCAGGGCGGACAATGGAGAGTGCGAGAAGTATTCATGCTGTAGGCCAATTTGGCAGTCTATCAGCCTGTGCTAGTCGTTTATTGTACAGCGAATGCTGAAACTGAACAATTGGCCGATCGATTGACGATGCTTCAGGGAAGAGATGGCCAGAGAAAAGGCTTGAAATGGACAGCGTGCTTGCTACTGCTGATGCTGCTGCTGCGGCTGTTGCCACTGCTATTTATAACACTTGTCCAACGCGAAAACGGAAACACTAAAGTAAAATTACTTTTTGCGTCTGCTAAGCAGTACCTAGCACTTGTTACTTTCTACCTTTTTCCAATTACTAGCAATTTCAAGAAAGAAAAAATACACACAATGACAAAAAGTAAGAACTTCCACATACCTTGCATTGGGGTACTTTGGCACTTCTTGGTACTGGCTGGCGTCCAGACAGGGGTTGTTGAGATTGCAGACGTAAGACTGCATTAGGTTGACCAGTCCCGCGGATGGCAACGCTTTGGCGCTGTAGTAACCTGTTGTGCAGAAGTAAAATAGAATGAAGTGAAGCGAGATGAGCGACTAGGATTCATTTGCAAGTAGTGCAATTCTCAGTGAAAATTGCACACAAAGTGCACTTTAGCGGTGGCTAGGCAGTGTTCCGTGTCAACGGCGATGAGCACTAATTGTTTGCACCAATGGAGCAATTGAATAGAGGAATGACACACACAAACAACACTTACATGTCTGGCGGAAGGTGGCGGGAAATTGACTGGCGACAAGGAGAATGGCCACAAAGACGAATCCTGGCCAGAATAGTTCGAGGCAGAGGGTGATCTAAAGTGAGAAAGAGGTGATTAGTGAAGGTGTAGTGCAGTGTGCTTATTCAGAGAACATTACCGGCTGCCGACGACGAAGCAAAATTTTGTGCTTAAGCAGCAATCGAAGCTGCTTGAAGAAGGCCATTGTGCTTGGCGGTGGTGGTGGTAGCTGGTCGCTGAAGTCAATGAAACTTATGAGCTGCACTTCACTACAAACGGTGATGGTCACTCGATGAAGACATTAGCAGTCCGAGACCAATGGATTGTAGCTGACCGCTGAAAAGGGCAACACTGAGAAAATCGAAAAATAGCAGGCCACCGATTGCTAATTGCCCGTGACAACTAGACTAGCAACAGCGGGTGCTTCTAGTATATTTAGGTAAAAGGTTCTTCTTGTACAAATACTCCTAATCAGTGGTTTGCAGGCCACAATTGACCGCAAAGCCCAGAAGGTGATGGTCGTCTTCGTTTTTGTTGTCGTCCAGAGAAGTAGACCAAACTACAAACTGCGTGATCAGATACTAAATGGGCAGAGAGTGATAAAAAGTAAAGCATTTTAGTTTAGGCAGTACTAAAGGCTGTGTAGGGACATGTGCGCTCTTTGTCTTTGGCAAGCAAATCGGTAAATGCAATCAATTGACTAATCATTTAGTGCGACTGAGTGTGTGTGGTCAGCTTGGCTATTACTGCATTTGTCTGACTGCCGGCAGTTGTGCACAGACAGACAGACTGATTAGTGCAATCATCGTCTTTTGCATGACAATAGACCACAACCGCCGGTAGAGAAAGCGGATCTGTGTGGTCAAATCAATTCAACTTCTATTTTCGTGAGTCCGAGCTCGTCCGAGTCTGACTGAGTGACTGGCCTCGGTAATTGACTAAACTGTCACTGAAGAGGTAAAAGGTGATGACTGGTGGTGGTGGTGGTCAGTGCTGCTGATCAGAACTATCAACAGCAGAGGGGGAGAGTGATACTCAAACGGCAAAACGGGGAAAGGGGAAAATAGATGTTTTAATGGACAACAAATAGAGCACCGGCGTAATTGGACTGCTGCTGTTGTTGCTTCCACCGTCATAGTCCTTCAAAATCACTCATATGTGAAGCCGGTGCCCTTCTTCTATTTAGTGCTGATGATGATTACAAGAAGAAGGAGGAGTAGTGGATTTCACTGCAGAGTGAGACATATTTGCTGACTAAGTGACAGCGCTGACACTTCAAATGAACTAAGGAAGAGAGGGTGCAGATGATGAAATTGCTGGCACTAAATTGATACACAAACAGAAAGACACACACTCAAAGAGGGAACTGAAGAAGGGGCATTGTCACCGGCCAGAACAGACAATACACAAATCATATTTTGCACATATCGATGACCGACATCGCTACCTTTACCTTTCTACTCTCCAGACGGGTTTGGTAACCAAACTGGTGATGAACTTAGTTGGCTTGGTAAAGTGAGCACTGCAACTGGTGGCCAGCTGCAAAACTGCCGACGGCCACTGTTTGGCACTTCTCAGTGACCGGTGGCATTTTTGCGCACCTTCTGTCTTTTTGGCAGTCTTTACAGGCGCTGATTTTTTGCCAACAAAAAAAACAAAATGTAAGGCAAAAATAGCCGTTGGCTGTGTGAAAAGACGAAGATGAAGTCTGTGTTTATTTCGGTCACTAAATCGATAAAGCACAAAAAGAAGAAGAAGAAGAAAAGTAGTGAAAACTGAAGCAGTTGGTGAGCAGCGCTGCTGCACTGCAGAATCAGAGCGGGCACTAATTCGCAGAGAAAACGAAACAACTGTGAAAAAAATTGTCAACTGAGGAAGTGTGGTGTGAACAGAAAAAATGTGGTACTGCTGTCGGTGCTGAGTGAGAAGAGAGAAACCGTTCGAATGGTTTAAAGATGGCCGAAGCAAAAAAGGGAAGAAGGAGTTACACTGCTGATTGACAAGATTGAATGACGAAGGCGATTACTCGGCCCATTGAGCAGAAGGTGAAGTAGAAGAAGAAGGGGCGATGATAAACGGGTAAAAAGATGTGTGTTTGTGTGTGCCGTTACTTTTCGGCCAGAGAGTGGTCACCAAACTAGTAAATAGTGGCCGCAGCATCAGCAAAGAGCACTGCTGCAACAGGTGAAGGAATGGCCATGTACTCGGGAAGAAAGATGAAATGGCAGTCAGTCAACATCATCAGCATGGAGATGGCCTGAAGGGGATGACAGCCGGTCAGGTCGTCCAGAGTCGACAGAGCCGTTCAGTTCAGTGCACAGAACAGACTAGAAACGGCGAACATGTTCGGACGATCCGACGCTTACTGATAACCGTAAACTGATAGTACATTCACTGCCGACAGTGACGAGCGGCCGTACGACGGTGCTGCCGAAGAATGGCGCGCGCGAGCAAGCTTCGAGCCTCGAAGAATGTTCACAGTGACGACGACTGCTGAAGACGGTGCTGAGAGAAGGAAAAAGAGAAAGATCTACTGCTGTAGCACCGTCCATCGGAAACTCGTTTGCTCCGAAAACGGTGAGCACCGCTGCCTGATATACTTCTAACGGACGGACGTGCACTGAGTGTGTGACAAGGTAAGCAGAGAGTTTCTCTCTCCTTCTTTCTCCTTTCTCGTCGGTGAACATCCTCAGGAGCAGCGTCTCGCCAGTCAGTGGCCCTCCATCGATCGCATCATCTTGGTCGTCGGGTGATGAGCACAGGCTGTGCAACACACCGCGGTACAAGCATGCACTCAGGCGGACAGACGGACACACTAACCGTTCAGCACTGCTTCCTGTTGCAGCAGGCTTACCGGTGCTCACACACACACTTACAAATGAGGTGCATGCGTGATGCCTTCATTACTGAGGAGTACACGATGGAGGGGTACTACTAGAAGTGACCAGTCTAATGAACAAACAGACGACGGGCAGTTGGCTTGTGTTTGCTGTGTGTGCCCGGCTAACGAGTTTCTACTGCTGCTGCTCATCGTTAGGCCAACATCTGAGCATGAATGCTGTTAAAAAGCAGTTGCAACAGCCGCATCATCACTAAATGGGCACAACAAGTGTTTGTGTGTGTGTGTGAGTTTGTGTGCTGAGGTAAATGTGCGAAGATTCCGTTTCAAAACTATGCGACCTGATCGAGTGAGTGAGAGAGGCAAAGGGGGAGAGAGAGGGTCGTCAAAGATGTGAAATGATGTCGATACGGTAAAGCCGAAGGGAAAAAACTGAATGCGGAAGGGTGCGAAGCTGTGCTTACTTTGGTGACAGCACAGCACAATGTGACAGGTGAAAAATGACCAATCTGAGGTGATGATGTCAAGACCATTTAATTGACCTTTGTCCATTTAAGTGAAAACGACCAGGATGCAGCGAGCAGCAACTAAAGTTTTTACCCGTTTGCAGTTTACACAGTGCCATTGATCCCCCTCCTTAAATTCAGGGTCATTTAATCGTGATCATCGATCAGGTCAAATCTATTAAAGCGTCGATGAAGGTTCAATAGAGGGTAGGGTAGTTCTACAGCGGCAGCAGCAACAGCAGTCATCTCATCAAATGGAGAAAAAGAAGAAAAAAACTTCTTCACTCGGACTAGCTGCCAGCTGGCACACACACAGGAAGAAGACTAATGGCTGCTGCCACTTGTCAATAGTCGGCCATAATAAACACACCGCAGTCGCCAATAGAGGTACCTGTCGATGGATGAGATGAGATTTTTGCATGATAATCGATGGCTGCTACTAGCACCCAACTGGTAATTGATATGGCCAAACTACCCTACTATCCCTTACTGTGCTCAGTCCTCTCCCGTCTTAGGCTGTCTTTTCTAAACGGCCATTTTGTCGAGGGTATACTACCACCACAAACACCGCCTACTCGTCCCTTCATCAGCATTCATTTCTACGTCGTCGCCATCAGCAGCAACAACAACACTCGCTTCTGTCTGCATCAGCCACCCCCTCTCTTTCTCTCTGCTGCTGATGCGAGTGATGATCAGCACCCGGTAATGTGCCCGCTCTCTCTGCAATTTGAATGCAGTACTTTCCATTCTTAGGCAGAAGCAACAGCAGCCACTTTGTCACCCTCAAAAGGCAGCTGGTGAATTGCTGCTGCTGCTGTTGTTGTTGTTATCTGCAAAAAGGCAAACTTGTTTCAGTGCACGCCAGTGCACAGAACTTTTGCAGAAAATCAAAGAAAAGCAGCAGCAGCAGCAGGAGTCGCAGTTGAGGGAGAATAGGAAAAACACGTAATGGTTCGGTAATGGACTATACAACAACAATTGCTGCTGCTCAGCGTTAGATTGTCTGTCTCAGTGGTTGCGCTGTGTGCCTGTGCGATAGTCTGCCGATTAAGTGGACGAAAACAGAGCAGCAGCGGTAGTGAAAAAGAAGAAGACAGCAATCTGCCAGAGAGTGACACGAGAATGGATGTCGCACGATGGTGGTGGTGGACTGGAGCACATTGAGACTGACAGCGACAATTAGCATTGGTTGCAGAGGCTCAGTTTGACAGAATGCCGAAAGACACTCAGCATTGCCAGGACAGTGTCCTTTCAAGATTGGGCTTTCTTTTCTTTAGTCTATTATCGTGGCATCCGCAGGCACACGCACAAAGTGCACACAGTCTGAGAACAAGGGAAAACGACTTTTTGTGAATTTGTTGCAGCCTGCAAAAGAAAATTCCGAATCTCTGCCACACATTGTCCGCCATTTCACAGAGCTAATTCGAGAATGTACTCTGAACAGATGAACAACGGGCATTTCATTTCATTTTCTCGCGCGCAGGCGATAATGGCGCGACGAAAATGAATACATCACGCGGCTCAATTGGCGCAATGATGCCGAACGAGGTTGTGAAAGATTCACTAGGTGAATGGGGTAGTGAAGGCAATGAGAAAGAGTGGAGACAAGACAAGACTACTACGCTCATGTCGGTGTGATGCCGCTCAGTGCCGATATCATTAACGGCAACGACTGTGCGCGCAGCAGTGGACAATGGCCACCGAGTGAATCGATCACACATTACCCGGCTGCGAGTATTATTATTCCGGCAAGTGCATGATACGGTGTCAATATTTGACCAGTGACTAATGACCCTCAGACATTGTCCTCACCGAGTGTGTGTGCTCTTGCCCACTGGAAGATTAAAAGAAAGGCCAATGGGTAAGGACAAGAAAGAATGAAGAAAAGGAGGAAGGAAGGAAGGAGGAAGCCAATCGATCGAGAATAGATTACCTGTGCGCACTTCAGCAGCAGCAGCAGAAGCAGTACTACCTAATGTACTTCAAGTAGACTCTGTCTCATTGTTCTGCTGCTTGTTTTTGCCCGCCAACGGCTGGGAAGGAAAAGGCTGTAGCACATCAGAAAACATCGTAAATGTGCCTCCTAGATTTGCTGGGCAATCTATTCTGCCCATTAGAGGATATCTCTACTGCTCGGCTGTTTGTTTCTCCCCAGCTGTACCATCACTGCACCACTGAGCTCAGTGCTCGGCGCAATTTGCAAAGCAGGCATCAAACCGATTGACCTTGACATTTGGATTAGGCTCTCTCCGGAATAGGCTCGTCATGGTAAAGCAGAAACAGCATCAGCAGCGTTGATTCGGGCTCAGTGAGCATCGGTCATGGAGCTTTGCATAAATCAACCATTTAGTTAGAAGAGTAGAAGATGTGAATCAATCTTCCGTCTTAATGATCAAGGGAAGGCAAAGAGGTGAGGGCACAGCAGCGGTAACGGCAGTGAGTGGCCAAGTGGCAAGTGAGTGGCTGCACCGCAATTAGCGGCACCATTGCTAATGGGCTGCCTCCACTGATGAACTGCTGCACTCTCCAAATCGCTGTTGTCGTACTAGTCATTGTCAGCCTGTCTTTTTTACTCCCAAAATGACTTTTGTCTCGTGTTTGTTGCACCTACCTTATGCTCAAAAGGGTGTCATTGAAGGAGATAGGTGTCCACAGCAGTGATCACAACAACAGTACAGTTCCCTGTACACTTTTCCTCTTTTGTAAATTGTCTTTCCTTCTTTCAACCTGTTTTTGTCTGTTGTTGTCTTAGTCTCGGTCCAGTGTTCAACAACTCGGCGGTAATTGATGATGATGTCCCAGTGGAACACACTGGAGTCAAGCTTTCCAGACTTGATCGAGCTGCTGCTGCTGCTGAGCACGTCTGGTGCACCCTTCAGATTCGGTCGATGTTTGAGTGTCTGTCTGTGATTGACACCGACAAGTGCTGGCAGCGACTTGCCTATTTGCATATGCATTTGCATGCTCACTGCCTAAAGTGAAGAAGAGCACAGATAAAGAGAGAGATGACAGTCGGGACAACAGTCGGCACATCGGTCAAGTGACACAAACAGCTGCGGTGTGTTTAGGTTGGGGAGCAGATTGAAGCCAGAGCTTGACTGATTTACCAACACTGGCCGCCTACGCGCAGTGACACCTTCTCTGGGAAATTCACTCTTTGGATGGCTGCTTATCACACGAGCTTGTTTGATTTAATATGCAGACCATGATTTAGTTGTTCTGTTTGGTTTTGTACAGTCTAAAAGAAGTGATGGTAATCCTGCATTCGCACATCAAAGAGTCAGTTGATCGGGGGTGAATTGAGTGGAGTGAGCCAAAAAAAGTGGAAGGCGATAATAAATTATGAATTAGAAATGAATGAGAAGCTTTTGCACTTTTTGAGTTTACTAAAACACAGTCCCCCTAGAGTTCTTGGTGGTTGGTTGGCACAGTGGTCGTGTCGCCAGCATCGGAGTATCGTCGCCAGAACTCGGCAGGAATCAAATTGAGAAAGTACTCGTCGTTGGTGAACACCTCATCGTGGTTCAACGCCTGATCACCGTTGGTGTCAGTGTCGTGGATCATTCGCACCGCCTCTGCCTCGTGTCGGTCGTAGTTGGGCACCAGCCACTCGTTCAGCTCCTCCAAGTTCAGCACACCGTCCTTGTCTTTGTCCAAGTAGGTAGCAAACTGAGACTGTTGGTTCTGTAAATAAATTGTCGAAAGTGGCAAATTACTTGTTTGCTTTTCTGCCGGCTAAATAAATGTCAACACAAACCTGCCAAAAGTTGGCGTCTTCCTTCTCCTCCTCCTGACTGACGTCTGACATGTGCTTGACGTACTCGGAAAGACTCACTTCCTTATTTCCGTCAGAGTCCATGTCCTCCATGGCCTCCTCCACGAGAATGTGCTTCGTCTCATCCGACTCCTCCGGGTGAATAAAGTTGGTGAACTCCTCCTTCACCAGAAAGTTGTCGCCGTTCTTATCAGCTGCCTTCCATCGCTTCACAGCTCGCTTGTACATCTGCAAATAACTCTTAAAGTTGGGATCCTCTGACTTGACCTCTTCAGTGCTGTTCACTGCTTGGAGCACATCATCCGGATAGGTGCTCTTGACGTAGTGCTCCCAGGAGATGGTCTCCCTCTTCTCTGGATCGTAACTCTCCCAACTGTGCACCTCTTGCACTTCCGGCTGATAGAAGTTCCACTGCTGATTGACATTTTCCTCAATCAAGCTGAGATGAACCTTCTCCAGCCAGGCTTTCAGTTCATCGCCGCTGAGCTGCTTGTCGCCGTCTTTATCAATCAGCGTAAACACCTCCTTTAGCATAGCGGTAATTTCTTCCCTACTCGGTTGCTGTCCAGGTGGTGGAATCTGACTGTCGTGAAGGTGCTTGTCGGCGTCTGGCCCCAGTTCGTGTGGCTCATGAGCGGTGACGATGGCAACAGTAAAGCACAACAGGTAAGTAATTCGGTGCATGATGAGCGTGTGTGTGTGTGTGTGTCTGCAATGCAAAACAAATCTTATTAGTCGATGTGTACATATTAGACAGCGTCCTCCGACTTACATTAAACTATTGTGCCGAGTTGAGCAGCAGGTGTGTTCGGGTGGGGAAGGGAGGAGGAGAGCACCAGAATGGGCGCCAACGATGTGTTTACCGGTGGCTGAGATTTGGCAGAATCCTCGCTCTGCTGACAGGCACAGCTGTTGTTGGCTAGAATTGACGTGTCGTAAATACGGCAGCGGCACCTTCTCAAGCGCATGCGTCCAATGAGGGGTGAAAAATTGGCAAAAGAGATTTGAAAGAAAAAGAAGGAAAGCACAAAAAGTAATAACGTGTATGTGAGGGGAATCAGCGGTTGGCTACCTGTTTTGGGCTGACTGACGAAGCTGAAAGGCAGTAATTAGAAAAGGTTAAAGAGGAGAAGCAGTTTGTACTACCAGATTCGGTGGCAAAGATGAAGGAGAAGTAGAAAGCGGAAGGGCAATTTAGGTTGTGCCGATGGTGATTTTTTTTACTTGAAATTGGGGTCGTGTCTCTGCCGATGATAGCGTTCAGATTGATATGGTGATATTTAGAGGATAAATAAAAGCTCTGGTTGTCAGCCTAGAGAGAAGAGTGCACTCATTTGATGAGTTTTTAGTCTTCGGGTGGGGATGTCTGCTCGGTCGAGAATGGTCGAGAAGAAAAGACGCTGGTGGTGGTGAATTATAAACAGACAAACGGGAAGGAAGGGCCTGCCTGAAGACATCTGTGCTGTGGTGGCAGTCGATCGATGGAACGAAAAGACGACAGTTTATGTTTAGATAATGTCTTGGGGGCAGGGCGAGGCAACCAGGCTGGAGAACTTGTTATTCAGTGACTAAAAATTTTTTAAAAATTTCATTTTCTGCCCAATTTATTTACCGAACATGTGTTGGTCAGATTCAGGACCCTTCCGGAAATTTTTATCTACCTTAAAAGTACCATGGCAAAATTGTTTCAATGCAATTTAGCGCAAAATGTTCAATTTCTACAAAAAATGTTCAAAAATATCAAATTTTTTTACCGGAAATGGTCTTAGCGGCATTTGGGACCCTTCCGGAAGTAGTATCGTACCGGAAAACACCAAAAAAAAATCCTGGCAACGGTGAGATTCGAACTCACGCCTTCGAAAAGACTGGTGCCTTAAACCAGCGCCTTAGACCGCTCGGCCACGTTACCGCTCATTCATACTACAGCGAAGCAAGAAAACCTCTTTAAATCGATTTTTTCTGAAAAGTTTGCCTCGTTGCCAAATGCATTGGCGAAAGGAAGATTGATACAGAAGTTTACACCAGAACTAGTGGAGCTGGTAAAACAACAAAAAAAAGTTAAAAATCTTCAAAAACATCAATGAAAATATGGATCGGTCCAAAAGTTACCAAAGGTGATCGAGTTTTTTCTCGATAACTGTCAGCGTCGCCATCTAGCAAACGATTCTTGAACTGTTATTTCTCATTTTACAGTTGTTTCGATTTCTGTTTTTTAATTCTGGTAGTGACAGACAACAAAGGAGAGTGAAGAAAAAAGAGTGTCTTTTTAGTATCCGTCAGTAGAGGGTAGACTTTTCTAGGCAGTAGCTTCGTTGGGCACTGCAACAGCTGCTTCTGCTTTCTGGACGACCACAACGGCCACCGCCTCATCTCCATCGGCAGGAGATTTCATTGCCGCCTGCTTCGTCTTGTGCCACTTTCTTTTTGCTAGGATGCTGTCAATAGCCTTTTCGATGCCAGGGGAGTCTTCAACAGCAGCATTCACTGGTGGACGGTGGTAAAAGCCAGGATTCCTCTGCTCTGCAGCTCTATTCTCATCAGACAGCATCATTGGAACGTCTCCATCTTCAAGATGCTGACGCTCTTCCCGGTCATAGTCAAAGTTGATGTTGTAGTTGTCACAGTGAATGCAGATGGCGAGAAAAGCCACAAAGAGGACGACAAAGACGATGATGAGGACACTTACTGTGATTTCTATTAAACTTACGGTTAATATTTAAAACTCAAATACTAAACCTCTCTCTGATTTACCAAAGGTCAGAGAATGGGAAGTTTTAAAAGCTGTGGTGGTGGTCGTGGTGGTAGTAGTCGTCGCATTATGAGAATCTTTTTCAAGTTTTAAAAATTCAAACAAAGGAGCAAAAAAGTCCATTTTAAGAAATCTAAACAACGAGTACTGGACAAAAAGTGAAACTTGAAAACTGGCCACCTCTTTCACTGGACATCTCTTTTTTAGCTGAATCAGCAAAATAAAAAAGACGCAAAAAAGTTCGATTTTAGTAGCACTGCCGCCACTTAGTTTATAATTTAAAAAAATGTAATTTTTGTAAAAGCATGCATTTGTGGTAAAGTAATAATTTTGAGTGATATCACAAATATCAGAGTTTCACGAAACAAACTCAAACTTGCACTGCGGACAAACGCGGTTATTATTTGTTTGAAACCATTTGCGCTGTAAATAAAAAATGTAAGTTTCCAGAATTTACAGAAAAAATTAACACTTACGATGCAGGCATAGTGAAACTTCTTCCGACACTGAGGACACTTGAAGCGAGGAAAGGCTGACGAGGCACCAAACAGCACAAACAGGCAAATCATACACTCCTCAATACCTTCAAAGAACTTGTCCATGTTCGGGCGCAACAGAATAATGCCGTTCATGATAGAGCAGTTCTAAATGGGGGATAAATAAAAATTAGCATCTCCTTTTTTACCACTCCCCTCTTTCACTACGTACCAGTTTGTTGAAGAAAATGGTCAGTCTTTGAATCCACTTGCGACAGCGGTCTTCACTGACGCCACTTCGATTGAAGCACTCCACCTTGACGGTAGTCAGCGGAAAGTTCTCATTGAAGCTGAACTTGATGCCAAAGCTAATCTCCTTCAGTGAGTAGACCGCAGTGATCTCATTCACCTTCTTACTGGCCCTCACCACAATGTTGCCAAACTTTTCGCGATCGACCGTCTGCAGTGCGTCCAACTCCTTTTCAATGAGTACAGTGCTGCAGTGACGAATGGTGAAACCGTCCACTAGCTGCTTGTGCGTCGGCTTCAGACTGCCGAACCAGGAGCGAATCAGATGGGGCAGATTGCGCAACATGTGATAGTACACGGTCAGCGCCAGTTTGGGCAGTGAATTGGCGCCACCTCGATCGCCCATCAGATGGCGAAGATTCTGATTCTCCTTCAGGTCTTTCAGCTTGCGCAGGTAGTCGGCAATGTTCTCAGATGAGCCGCCACAACCGCTTTTCTCATCGTCCTCTGCACCCTCTCCACTCAGCTCCTCCTCGTCCAGATTGTCCATCAGGTGGAAGAGGTTGTCAAAGAGGCGAAAGTGAAGGCCTCGATCGGCGACATAGGCAATCAAGTCGACTCGAGATTCCTGCGACTCGCCCATGGGAAAGGAGTCCACCAGGTGCAAGTACAGCAGCCAGACAAGCAGGTAGGCAAATATGTAGTTGTACACGTCACTCTTTGGATCAATCATCACCGATTCACCAAAGTTGCAGTCCATCAGAATGTACTCGGTCACTTTGTCCAGCTTTTCCAGCAGCTCTTGAAAGCATTCAGGCGGAGCGCTGGCGAATAACAAACAAAATAATTAAAGATAAAAGTCAGCGTGCTAGACTGAAATACTCACAGCTGAATTTCCTTTTCATTGAGCAGAGAGGTGTTGAGAGTGCTGAGCGAGAGCATATCATCGTCTTCACCTCGAGCCATCTGCTTCGCCGACAGATTTTTCTCATTCCAGGGCAAATCCTGGAACATGATGGAGAGCACTTGAAAGGCACTGGTCGACCAGCTGACGTCAGAGTGAAGCAGCAGTGGCGTGGCGTAGTTCAGCAGGTACTCGTGGTACTTGTTCGAGGGAGAGAGGCTCAGTAAGGCGGTGTTCTCCTCTTGCTTTGCTGTCCTCCTGCTGCTGCTGCCCGCCCTCTCCGAGATGTGTGCATTTTCAATAAACTGATCTAGGTGCACCTGCAGCGTCCGCTGACTGGACTGGGTGGACTTCTGGTCGTCAGGGTACATCAACAGGTACTGATTGAGCTCCAGGGTGGATATGTCGCGCAGACATTCGGTGTCAATGTAGTCCGTCGTCTGGACAAGTCGCTTCAGGGCAGACTTCTCAATTAGGTTCCGCTTGGGGCCGTCATTTAGGACGATAAAAAGCGGCAGGAGCATGTTGTAGGAGTCAAAGGCGACAAAGTTGCGCCACAGTTCGTTCATCTCAGAGGGCTGCGACTCTTCTGCTGTTGCAGCTGGCGATGAAGATGAGGGTGATGATGACATGGAGATCGTCTTTGACTGCTGGCCGAAATAGTTCAAAGTGGCGAGCATCTGCGAGGACATGAGGAGGACGCGCAACTCCTGCGCCTCCTCCTTCTCCACTGCCTCAGGCAGTGAGGTGTAGAGGATCTGCACCCAAAGTTTGAGCACCGAGAGGAACATGGAGTAGTGCTGGGGACGGGTGGTGTTGCTGCTGTCCTCCTCCTCCTCCTCACCCTCAAGGCAGGACACTGCCTCGGTGATCATCTGATTGACGAGGAGGAAGGTGAGGTACTTGGGACTGTTCACCAGCGGAATGTTCGGCTCAAAGAGCTTCTCCAGTCTACTCCACGACAGCAAGGTGAGAAAGTTGCGCAGCTGCTCCTTCAGCTGCGACACTGCCGTCTCATCGGCGGTCGCCTTTCTGTTGGCCAGTTTGTAGAAGGCCACATTGACTACAAAGAGCATCTGATTGATCTCCTCAGTGGGCAGCTTTGACCAGTCAAATAGTGGAGCGTCCAGTCCTTTCAAATCTTCTTCTGTTGCAGCCACTCCCAATTTGCTGACTGACACCTTCTCTTCGCTGTAGCTCTCTGAAACAGCGGCGCCTGTAAAGTGGCGCAGTGCCTGCGACAGCACTTCATTCACTTTTGCAATGTTCTCGGTACGAGCGATGGCAAGAATGGTCGCCTTGCTGATAGCTGATGGGGTAAATTTGATAGGTAAACTGTTGAATGGAGAAAGCGCAAATTAGAAAAACAATTCACAGTCAAATCCTACTAAAACTTACCCAATGTGATTGAGCAGCTCCATCCAGTTGAGTGCAGGAAAAAAACATGTGACGACGTAGTTGGCGAATGGAAGACTGCTAATGTCTTCACAATTCTGGTCCTTATTAAAAATGAGAAAACTGGCCAACTGCAGCACCTGCTGATTGCCTTCATTGCCCTTCTTTATCTGTCCCTTGAGTGTTCTCAGAATGGCCTCAATCTCCCTTCTAAGCGAGCTGTAAATGCTCCTCAGCTCTTCAAACTTGGGCGCCTCGGCTTTTTGGTAAAAGTAAAACATCAGATACCGATCCAGGTGGTACAGGTTCACCAGTAAACTGCGAACTGTTGGCAGTAAGCCAAAAGAAGTCGACGACTGCGAGTTGAGCGCAAGGGAGAGATCAAAGTGGTGCTGCTTTCTGAACACAGGATCCAGGTAAACTTGCAGCAGGAGCTTGTGCACGACAGAGGCTTGAAAATTGCACAAATAGAGTGACTGCTCAAATGCAACCAACTTCTTCCCGAGTAGTTCATTAAAGTGATTCGCATTGTTGACCTTCTCAAGAGTTTGCACATTTTCGCCGTTCTGGAAAATCTCGTGAACGGCAAACAACTTTTGCAGTGAGGTGGAGTTTTCCCGCTCCAGCTCAAAAAGAGCGGCAACAATGTTGTCCTCCAAAAAGTGGCGCACTTTCTGTGCAATCTTCTGGTGAAAGTTTGCTTGAAACTGGTTAAACTGCTGCAGTACTTCGGCAACTTCACTAGCTTCAACAGAGTCCAAAACCAGCGGTTTGTACTGTTCAATTACCGTCTCAAGAAGCGTACTGATCTGACTGATGATCATCTGGTAGTTGAAGCTGCTCCACTGCTCTTCAAAAACCAGTGTATTGACGGCAATGTCCAGCAGGTCACGCACTAGAAACTTTAAGCTGGCCTCATACTTTGGCAGCAGTGCAAACAGCTGCTCCACTGAAAACTTCCAAAAGGTGATTGAGTTGTCGACAAAAGCCCTCACTGTAAGCTCATTCTCAGGCAAACAGGCGGCCGTTGAGTGGAGCATCAGACTGAAGAATCCCTTGGTAAAGTTGACAAACGTCCCCTCAAAGTGCTCCACCTTATTGAGCAGGTGGACATTGTCGAAAAGCACTCGGTAGACTTCTCGACACAGCAGCGGCAGTTCAAGCAAAAACTGCAAAGCGGGTCGGCTTGATGCTTTCGTCTCAAAGAGTTGACATTGCAGTGCGTCAAGGTTGGCGCCCAGTTGTTCCATGAACAGCTCCTTCTGCTCCAGTGTTTGCTCGGGATTGAGTTCAAATTGATGCAGGGCAAAGAGGAACAGGGTGACGAGAATATCACATTCGAGACTTTTGTTTGTTTGCGGCTGAGTGAAGAAGGCATCGACGCTCTGGCTGAAAGGCACCTTTGCAAGTGGAAATTTGCAAAAGTCGCTCAGAACAGTGTGATACTGTGCAATGATCGAAGTGTAGTGCGCTGAAAGGGGGAGCTTCATCAGCTGCTTGATATGATGAGAAAAGACGCAAAAAGCGAATGGTCCATCGACAATGAAAAGATTTTCACTCATATCTTCTGGTTTTCCATTGGACTCTTGCTTAGAGAGGCAAACCAAGATAATGTCGTACACCTTTCGACATAGCATCACTTGGAAGCGAAGAGCTGCCAGTGGAAGTTGGTGGTCACTGCCAGAAAGCGAAGCATAAATAGAGCTGATCCATCGGCTCGGGTAGGATTTGATAAACGTCTTCACAGGCAGTTCTTCACTGACCTTTGGCTGCATCTCCAGCAGGGCAAATATTTGCAGCAATTGCTGAGAATTGAAAGTTCTGCAAAAAGAAAGGTCAGAACTTGTAAACCACTTTTATCAAACAAAAATACTCTTACCGAAGGAAATATTGCAAGTGAAGCAGAGTTAGAAAGCTTTCATCACAGTTCAACTGTCCACGACCATTCAATTGACTATCGGCCAGTTTGATGAGCTTAACGGCGATTGGGTAGATCACCTCTTCCAACAGGCCAGCGTACTCGGCCAGAAAGCTAATGGACGGTCGTTGTCGTTGGCTGCTTGAACTGCTGCTGCTGCAGTTACCCAGTGAAAAGAAAAACGCCGACTGCCCCAGCTGAGTGTCTCTCCAGTTTGCGGCTGCCGAATTGACTCTCTTATGAATGCTGACCGCCTCCTTCCCGTTTGCATCATCGTCACTGAAAAAGTTGACTCGCTTTGTAGGGTTTCCGCTAGCTGTTACTGCAACGGACGATTCAGCTGCACTGGTAGAGTGCAACGCCTTCAGCGCATTCTTGTCGTAGTTGGTGTTTCCCTTGCTGTAGTAAAACTCCGAAGAGAAGTAACCGTCTAGTTGAAAGAGCGTAGAGTCGTTTAAGAATCGAAGGACACGATTCAGCGCAAAGTCAGTGGTGGTGCTCTTCTGGCCGGCAATTCGCTGCTCTAGCTCAGCGTCAGCCAGCTTGAACAGTTTAGAGTACAACTTGTGCATGTTCGCCTTGAAGAGGTCGTACACTGCAGTCAGCGTCTTCAAGTCGTAAAGCTGTGAGTTCTCACCACCACTTAGGTCCTTGTAGCACTCGGCGGTGTTGTTGACGAGCAGCAGTAGATTCAGGTAAATCTGACTATTGCAAAGCATCTCACTGGTGGCTGAGTTCAGTGAGTGCTCCACAATGTTGAGCAGGTGCGTCTGGAAGAGCTCGATAAAGAGGGCAGGCAGCTTCATCTCCTCAACCAGGCCGGGGCTGCTTTCTGGCAGCTGCTGGACTTTACTCTTCAGTGGCAGCTGAAGGCACTGTCGGACGAGGTGGTAGATGAGATTAAAGTAAATCTCAATGAGAAAATCCATGTCACTCTGCAGGTAAACTCGAGCGATGGCACTGTTCAACGCAAAAAGCACCGTCTTGAATATGCTCAGACTGTATTGATTCTCCTCCTGACGGTTGAATGCGTCCACAAAAACGACAATCAACTTCACGTTGACCAGTGTGTCCTGCTCAACGTAGCTGCTCGAGGTTAGCTGAAGCCCACTGAGATGGGAGTACTTTTTAGAGAAGAACTCAGGGTACAGCAGTTTACATTTCTCCAGGCCAATGTTGAACAGTCCAAAGTCGATCGTCCCTCCGGCGGTTCGCATGCCATTAGAGATAAAAGCCACCAGCGTCTCCTTGAGCCACTTGTCGTGATTCACCACCGACCAGGGTTTGTAGATAGCCGAGTAGTTGAGCACATGTGTGCCCAGAAGCCAGGCGAGACCGCGAACTTCAGCCACAGAGTCTACAAAAGACTTGAAAAGGTTTTCAAAGAAGTTTGTCTTGTACAGCTTAAACCACAGGTGATTAGCGGTGTTTAGCTGCTCAAATATGGATCCATCCTTAAGGGGCTGACTGTCGTACATCAGTGAAGTCAGTCGAGTGACAGAGTTGAGAGCGTGAAAGCACGAAATGCGAATGGAGATGTTATCTGAGCCGAAGTATGACCAGAACTTGCAATGGCCTTTTGGCCCCTTTGAGGTCTCTTTGTTTGCATTCTCTTTGTCTTTCTTTTGCTGTCGCTTGATGTCCTTCTTTGACAAGAAAGCTTTCTCATTTGTGTCATTCTCACCGGAGTTTGTAACCACTTCTTCAGACTTGACCGCCTTGTTTACGCTAGCCAATTTGTTTTTTGAAATCTCAGTGTTTAATCGAGAAAATATCTGTTCGAGGCACTGGAAAATTTGTTTTTGACGTTGGTCATCAGTTCCCTTGCATTCAGCATCAATGTAGAAGCAAATGAGCTCATTCACCAGCGACGAAAGTCCTCTCAGGCAAGTCACCAGCAGATGCTCTTCAAACACTTTCAGTGAATCAGCGTCCAGCGTAGCTTTGGTGTAGAACAGTTTGACGGGAATCTTATCAAAGACGCAGTAGGTGCAGTAGTTGATGATTAGCTCGTAGTTGGCAAGGAGAAAATCAATTCGATCTTTTTCACTTGGAAGCAAAAAGGTGAGGACCTTTTTTGCCGAATCGGCAGCCTGAGTGTAGACGTCGAAGGAGGCAGTCCACATGATTGCAGGCATGGTGATGAGGCTTTGAAACGAAACATCGGTCGTTGGATCAGCTGTTTCAGCTTCGGAATAGGCAGCACTGACATTTTGAATATCATTAGCAATGGTGTTGCGATCAAATCGAGTTATAAACTGAAAATGAGCACCATTCACTTCTTGGCGAACTCGCCAATCGATATCCTGAAACGTTATCATTTAGAAACTACTTTACTTGCACATAAAACTGATCAACTTACATTGGACAGTTTGCGATATACTCGGTACCAGAAGGGGGCAGTTTGAAGTAGCTCATCGGTTGACTTGGTAGCGCACACTTCAGTGAAATCTTGTAAAGCTTTCAATTTAGTGTTTATGTCTTTTTTGGCCATGTGCTTGAAGATAACCTGAAAGTCTGAACTAAGGCCATACTTGAAGGATGACGCTATAGTAAAAATCATTTATTAGTAAAAAGTTAACTAAACACATGCTACCACTTACAATCGCCATCTGTAGATGCGGCACCGGCGTAAACATTGGACAGAGTTTGGGAAGCAGCTGAGAAGGATAGAAAAGCGTTGTTGGTGTTCAGCAAACGAGCGGCTCGATCACTGTTTGACGGCTGTTGTTATGGATAAAACAAAGGTATTAGGGCACTGAATAAAGCAATCTGATCTTGATACACGCACCTTGGCATTGCCTTTTACACGTTGGGCCTGATTGCTCATGGTCTTCCAGAGCAAAACAACTTGATCAAAGCAACTGCTGCTGCTGCTGTTGGCGGTGGTCACTTGTCAACGTCAGTGACAGTCGTCAGATGAGAGAACTGAACTGAATTCAGTTCACCAATGGAACAGGTGAAGACGTGAACAGGTATTGAACGACAAAATCAGGCCACAATTGGCGACAGATTGTTGAGGTGAGAAATAAAA